>Ga0209597_1001018_pt1 | contig 18389 bp, 18 predicted proteins | sample M_140625_MF_Meta_FD_187316 | JGI IMG/M metagenome (GOLD analysis project Ga0209597, IMG submission 187316) | Freshwater microbial communities from Lake Montjoie, Canada to study carbon cycling - M_140625_MF_MetaG (SPAdes) (version 2) | ecosystem: Environmental > Aquatic > Freshwater > Lake... | reverse complement strand
GACCGATGGACATCCTGCGGGAGTGCAAACATTTTTATGGTTTTATGTAAAATTGTTTGGCACCAAACAGTGGGTCATTAAACTTCCATTCGTATTGATAGGATCTCTATCCTTGTTGTTTTATTTTTTAGCTGCAAAGAAATTATCAAACACCAAAACTGCCCTTTTCACTTTGGCATTTCTAGCCACCTTACAGTTTCCAATCATTTACAGCCAAACCATCAGACCCTATTCCTCCGGTCAATTTTTAGCCGCTGTAAGCTTGTATTTATGGTCACGATTAATCGTTGACAAACCTACAAATCGATTGTTTCAGATTTTATTTGGACTAGCAATATTCCTGAGTCTCAGCAATCATTATTTCAATTTGCTGTTCGTTGCCCTTTTATTTCCAACCGGATTGGTACTTCAAAAACAGAAAAACATCATTCAGTATTGCATCCCCTACCTCATTGCAATATTGTTTTACATCCCTCAATTTTCAATTTTTTTCCATCAAATTTCAGTAGGAAGTCCAGGTTGGGTGCCTACCCCAACGCTCTATTCGGTTCTTAAATATTTCGAATATTGTTTTCAGTTTTCGACAATATACTTCGCATTATTTTTTGCGCTTTTTGTTTTTAAATACATCAAACAACCCAAAGAAATCATTCCAAAACGAATATCGTGGATCTGGCTTTTATTATACATCTTTCCAATCTTGCTCACTTACTTTTACTCAATTTACAGGGCGCCTATTTTCCAAGATTCGGTTTTTATTTTCGGATTTGTGTTCTTATTTATTTTCTTGGGGGACGTTCTTTTGTCGTCTATTTATAATTTCAGAACAATGTCAATTATTCTCGCAACCATTGTTTGCACCAATATTGGTATATTAACTTTTAAAAGAAATCATTACCACGAATATTACCATCAAGGATATGCGCAATTGGTTACTGACACCTACCGTTTCCAAAACAAGTTACACAATATCCCTACCTTAGTTTTTGGATTTGAACCCTACTTTTTCAACTATTACAGAGCAGAAAAACAAGAGCAGAACATTACGCAAATTCAATTTTTGAGGGATGATTTTTTTGCAGAAAACGCAAAAACTCCCAATGATTTTATTCGCATTTTGCGCAAATGGAACTACAATCAAATAATCATTTCTAATGCAATTGAAATTCCACAATGGGCAATTTCCGCATTGGAAATCGAATATCGTTATTCAATCAAGAGTCTCCATTTTGGTAGCGAGGTTTATTTGTTTTCAAAAGTGAAATCGTTTTTTGCCAATCAGACAAATTCAAATGATAATTTCAACGGCAGTCGATATTTGCTTTCCGAAGCAAATGTCCCTCAAAAGCAAAAAGTATACTCGCCATCAACCATTTCAAATAGTGCAGTAACATCTGAAAAATGGATTTCCACAACGAAAATTGCGATTGACAGCCTTTTGAATAATTTGGGGAGTGCCCAATACAAACATGCAATAATATCAATAACTGCAAGTATTGAAATCCCTCAAAAACCAACAAATATTGATTCGATTTTAAAATCCATAAAATTGGTTTTCACTGCAAATGATAGGAATAATAAAAACATCCATTTCATACACGAATCTTTTGATCGATGGACCTCAACAAGCACCAATGAATACAACTGCATTTTGGCAGCAAATTGCAACCATTTCGAAATCGATCCACGGGGAAGTATTTCAACATTTATTGAAAACAATGGAAATTCCGCATTAAAGGTTACCAAGTTTAAAATCTCGATTTCACAGGGCAACAACCATCTTTATAGTTTGGTAAATGATTTTTAAACTTTTCTTGGTTTTTAAACAATAGTTAAGGAAGTTTGCCACCGAGTAATAAGAAGCAACTAGAATGATCAAAGGACAAAAAATTATCGTGGTTTTACCAGCGTACAATGCCATGCAAACGCTAGAAAAAACATACAATGAAATTCCTTTCGACATAGTTGACGACGTTATTTTAGTTGATGACAGAAGCACCGACAATACCGTTGAGGTTGCAACAAACATTGGCATCAAACATGTCATTTCGCACGAAACAAACAAGGGTTACGGTGGAAATCAGAAATCGTGTTACCGAAAAGCGCTTGACCTAAAGGCCGACATCATTGTGATGTTACATCCCGATTATCAGTATACGCCTCTTTTGCTGACATCAATGTGCCACATCATTGCAAATGAAGTTTACCCCGTTGTTTTTGGTTCGCGAATATTGGGAAAAGGTGCTCTATTGGGAGGTATGCCCATTTACAAATACATTTTCAATAGATGTTTAACCTTGGCGCAAAACATTCTGATTAACCAAAAGCTGAGCGAATACCATACTGGTTATAGGGCTTACAAACGTGAGGTATTAGAAAATATACTATTTGAAAACAACAGTGATGATTTCGTTTTCGACAATGAAGTAGTTTCTCAAATTTTCATGAAGGGATATCAAATTGCTGAGATCACTTGTCCTACAAAATATTTCGAAGAAGCCTCATCAATCAATTTCAGCCGCAGCATGAAATATGGCTTGGGCGTTTTGAGGGTTTCATTTGTGCATTTCCTGCATAAAAAGGGATTGGTTAAATCGAAACTTTATTAATTGCACTTCGTGCGTTGACGCCTTCGGCTGTTGACGGCTTCGCCTGTTGACAGCTTCGCCTGTTGACGGCTTCGCCTGTTGACGCTCATTCTGAGCTGTTTACACCTTCGGTAGTTTACACCTTCGGTAGTTTACACCTGCGGTAGTTGACGCCTTCGGCTGTTGACGGCTTCGCCTGTTGACAGCTTCGACTGTTGACGCTACGCTGTTTATTTTGCAGTTAATTTCATGAAAACAACCTTTATAAACACTTATAATCGCTCATAAACTTTTATAAACCCTTTCTGCCCTTATGTGACTTTAGTCATAGTTCTCCTTAAACGGCCATTGTAAATTTGAGTAACAATTAAAAATAAGAACATGAAAAACCTAAAATTAGAAGTAGAAAACATCAAATGTGAGGGTTGTGAAAATTCAATCACCAAAGGATTATTAAGCCTAGACGGAGTTTTGGATGTGGTAAAAATTGACCGCGATAATCAAACAATAGAAATGAACTTAGCGGATGAATGTATGACCGAGGCAGTTTCTGAAAAGTTGAAATCTATGGGATATCCAGCCAAAGGAGATGGCGATTGGATTACAAGTGCTAAATCATATGTGAGTTGCGCCATTGGCCGTATTACTGACTAGCACTGATAAACCCATCTGTCTAATCCGTCTAACCCGTCTAATCTGTCTAACCTATTTTAAAAACAATCCAACTGCATTTGCAGTGGTTACTTCATAAATTTCCTGGGCCGAAATTCCTTTTACCTCAGCCAATTTATCGGCAACGAGTCGGGTATAACTTGGCTCGTTTCTTTTGCCACGATATGGCATGGGTGCGAGATATGGACTATCAGTTTCTAGAATAATATGCTTTAAATCTACTTTCTCCAGCGCCGCTGGCAACCCAGCATTTTTAAATGTAAGAACTCCGCCAACACCAAGTAAAAAATTCAATTTAATAATCTCATTGGCCAATTCTTCACTCTCCGAAAAACAATGAAATACACCACTTACTTTTCCTTTGAAGGGCTTTAACAATTCAATCAATTCGTAGGTAGCATTTCTAGAATGAATTGCCAAAGGCAAATTCTTTGATATTGCAAATTCCACTTGCTGTATAAATGCATCAGTTTGCCAATCTTTGGAAGTTTTATCCCAATATAAATCCATTCCAATTTCACCAACTGCGCAGTATTTTCTTTTAGAAAACAAGTCAAAAATAGTATTCAATACAACTTGGTAATCATCTTTTACATAACAAGGATGTAATCCCATCATGGGGATACAAATTTCAGGATATTGATCAGCCAAGCTGTGTAATCCATCAATACTATCTATATCAATGTTGGGTAATAAAATTTTACTTACGCCTTGTCCAATGGCTCTTGAAATGGCATCAGCCCTATCGTCATTGAATTCTTCAGCGTATAAATGGCAATGGGTATCAATAATATTTACCACGACAATTTCTCTTTATTTAAAAATGCATCAATACCGCGTTTACAATCGTCACTGCTTCTTGCCATTGCATTCATTTCCGCAGCAAATTTCAAAGCATCTTGACGCGTACTTGGCATATTGCGAAGCATATATTTGATTCCAGCCACAGATTGACCACTCACCCCTATTAATAATTTATCAATAAATAGTTTAACGTCATGTTCAATGGAATCTCCATTTGACAACTGGTAAATAAGTCCTTTATTAAATGCCTCATCGGCATTAAACACCCTACCTGTAAGCAACCAATCAGACATAATTGCCATACCTACTTTTTCCCTCAAATAAACCATCACAAGTGCCGGCAAAAATCCAATTTTTGCTTCGGTATAGCCAAACGTAGCTTCAATACTCGCAAAGCAAAAATCTGTTACAGTTGCCAATCCACATCCGCCTGCCAAAGCAGGTCCTTCAACTTGCGAAACGGTAATTTTAGGAGATGTATAAATCAGTTCAAATAAATTTTTCAATTTGGTGCTATCTTCAACATTCTCTTCAAATGTAAAATTTCTCAGTTCTGTGAGATAAGCCAAATCAGCACCTGCACAAAACGGAAGAGACGCGGATTTTAACAAAATCAATTTTACAGAATCGTCATTGTTAAACAATTCAAACGCAGAAGTAAGATCAGCAATTAATTGCGCACTCAATGCATTTCGTTTTTCGGGTCTATTGAGGACAATAGTACCTACCCTATTTTCAATATTTGTGAGAATCAAAGACATCAATACAAAGATAATACTTAAAACTTGGTGATATTTCTATTTTTCAATATTGGTCTTGCCCTTAATTACATTTAAAGTATCAATTGAATAGGAATGAATGACATAATCCAATCGCTTTATTAATTTATTTTGAGGGATACTATCCGCCGTAATTACTGTTAACCGATTCTTCTTTTTTTTCACTTCAAAATAACCATCTGGGGATTCAACTTTACCTGATAATTCTGCTTTTTTTCGAAACTCACGACAAGATAAAAACACAAAAAAGTTAACAATCATCACAAAAACAATTGACCAATAACTCAATCTATGTTTGATATAAAACAAATAGAAAACAATATGAATCAATAGCAAGTGTATTAATAAATTAACTTCGTCAAATCCATAGGAATAAACAAATTGATGAGGCAGTTTATTTGACAATTTCATTACCCAAGTTATTCCATTTAGGTATTTGTTCAAGGCAAAAACCACCCAGTGAAGTGGCACAGAAAAGGCCGTCAAAAACACCATCATAAATAGCCAATACATGAGCAATGTAAACATTGGCAGCAATAATAAGTTACCTAACAAAAACCACACTGAAAATTGATGAAAGCAATAAAGCGATAAAGGATACGTGGTTATTGTACTGCTTATACTTATTGCAAAAGCATCCAAAACCAACCTTTGCCAATAAGGCCTTTCCTCATAAAACCCTTTAATAAATGGCAACACAGTAGATAAGCCTAATACTGCCAAATAAGACAGTTGGAATCCGATATCCCAAAGTGACAAAGGATTTGCCAACAATTGAATAATACTTACAACCATAAGAACATGCAATAATTTAAGTTTCCTTCCAAAAAGAACATTTCCCAAAAGGTAATAAGTAAAAAAGCCAACCGCCCTAATCACTGGCGCAGAAAAGCCTGTAAAAAATGCATATATCCAAAGCAATGGAATAATGCACAATTGGACCATTTTGCTCTTTTGTTTTCGCAGTGAAATAGTTTCAACCAAAAAGGAAATAAACGCAAAAAGCAAGGCAATATGCATTCCAGAAACCGACAAAACATGGGTGGTTCCACTTACCTGAAACGCAGTTTTCAAATCATCATCAATTTGGGTTTTATCGCCCCAAATCAATTGCCTCACTAAGGCTAAATTCTCAGCCGAAAGTCCCTCAACAAAAACCTTATTTAACTTATATTTAACCCTTGCCCTAAAAGCAATCCATTGATTCACTTTGGTATTGCTCACCAAAACTTGAGAGTTTCGGGCAAATGTGATTCCAATGAATTTTCTCGCATTTTTGAGGGACTTAAAATTAAAATCACCGGGCAGAATTGGATCTTCAAATTGCTTGAAATTGAAATTATTCAGACTGTAATAATGTCCCTCAATCAAATTGGGGTTGTCTTTCACATATAGATCAACCATACAATTTTGAAAAGGAATCCAATTTTTCAGACCCAACGCATAGATCAATTCACTCTCATAACGATGCCATTTATTGCGATTACCCAAATCTTGCAAAACCAAAAATTTCACACATTTTGATTTCTGAGCAAGCTGAAGATTATATTTTAATTGTTTTTCAACTTGACTTTGACGGAGGTAACCACAAACAGCAAAAATCAGAAAAACAAAATATGCAAATTTCCAATTGGGTATGATCTTTATAATTAATAAGCACCCTGTTAAAAGCAAAAACACAAGCATAAATAATGCTTGTGTTTGAATATGATTCGTGAGGGAAAATCCAAAAAGGATTCCCAATAAAGGCAGGTAAAAAGGCCATTGAGCGAGTATTTTTTTCATAGTTGGAACAACAGTCCCAACCAGAAAAATTACTTACAATAATTTACTGAGGTTCTTTTTCAAATCGGCAGCAGTTTCATACTTTCTGCTCCACTGATTTTCATCATACCACTTTTCGTAAACTGATTCTCGCAATTCTCCAGCAGGAGCGCTTAACATTTCAGAAACAAATACAGTAAATTTATTCATATCCCCTGCAAACAAGAAATTCATGAATTCATATCTACGGGTTAGAGAAAACTGCCCAATGATTGAATTTGCATTGGCGGCTGCTTCCGCTTTTTTCATATTTTCTTGAACAGAAGGAGGCATAATGATTTCATTTTCAACCTTCGATTCAACAATAGCTTCAGCTATAACTTCCTCTGCAATAACCTCATTCGCAATATCTTCCGCTTCTTCTAAAGACAATTCAGGTTCTAACTCGTCGAACAAACTAGGAATATTTTCAATTTCAATTGTTGCTTGTACAATTTGAACTTGAGGTACAGTTTCAGGAATTATTTCAGGCTCAATCTCTTGCGAAATTTGCAAATCATCTTCACTATTATTTTCAATTGAGACTGTATTCTCCATTTCCATGGTTTGAATTTCAGGCTCGTTCTTTACAAAAGTGAATACGGGCACTTCATCAAATAACTCTTCTGCATCATTTTCATTCGTTTCTTCTTCATATAGAGAAACTTCCTCTGGTTTATTGGAAGTAATAATTTCCATGTCAGATTCTAAATACAACTGAGCCGACAACAATTTAATTTCACCTAAAATGTCAATTGAATTTACATTTTCTTGGTCTGAATGCAAAGCTTGGCTTAATATTGCTAAATTTTCTAGAATTTCGGTGATTCTTGAGTTCATGATCTAATTACTAAAATTTCGGGAAATTTACAACGCTGATTTTATTAAAACATGAGAGATTTTACACTTATTTTTGGCTGTATGTTTGCGGGGAAAACCACCCGTTTAATTGGGCTTTACAACGAAAGTCAAATAGATATCAACGAAAAATTGGCAGTGAAGCCGCTTATCGATAATCGCTATTCAGCACAGTCAATTCATTCACATGGTGGATTAACACTTATTGCCCATAGAATTGGCAAAGCTGAAGAAATATACCCCTTAATTCACCAAAACATTAAAGAAGTTTACATTGACGAGATTCAATTCATGGGTTCAATGATTGTGGAAGTTATTGGCGAGTTATTAAGCAACAACATCAAAGTGGTTGCCGCTGGATTAGATAAAGACTATCTAAACAATGATTTTGGTCCGATACCAATTCTAAAAAAACTTGCAACCACCCACATTCAAGTTTCAGCAAAATGCAAAGTTTGCAATCAACAGGCAGATTATACTTTTCGCAATATCGAATCAGACGAACTCATTTTAGTGGGTCATAACAATATTTATGAACCTAGGTGTTTGGAGCATTGGAAACGAGGGGAATTAGAAGGTTTATAAGCGTTTATAAAGGTTGGTTTAGATGGCTAACGCCGTTTAGAGGGCTGCGCCGTTTAGAAGACCTGCCGGTCGTTTAGTAATTTGTTTCTAATTTCGATGCCCAGCCTAAACGCATGGCAATGCTTCTAAACCCTAAACGCCAAAGGCCTCTAAACCCTAAACGCCAAAAGCCTCTAAACCCTAAACGCCGAAGGCGTCAACTACCGAAGGTGTAAACAGGCGAAGCCGTCAACAGCCGAAGGCGTCAACTACCGAAGGTGTAAACAGGCGAAGCCGTCAACCGCGAAGCGTAAACAGGCGAAGCCGTCAACAGCCGAAGGCGCAACGCACGAAGTGCCTCTAAATAACAATGAGCAACAACGCCAAGTCAATTACAATTCTGTATATCGATGCCTTTCTAAAGAAAGTAGGAAAATAATACATGAATAAATAGGTGGCGAACACCAAGAATATAGAATGCTGTTGGATGTTCCAATTCGCAAACCAATTAAGTGTAATCATGATGACTGGAATTGCAAAAATGAAAAATCTTGCCATCACTGCATTTGTATTCCAAATATTATGGGTATTGCCTTCAGCATCTTTCTCTTTCTCGAAAAAAGAAACTGTAAAAACATTCGCCAAAAACAACAAAAAGTACGACGTTAATGGCTGAATAAAATCCCCCAATAATTTAAATCCTTCTATATCTGCTATCAAATACAATGGTGCAAAAACAGACATTGCCGCTACCAATGCTATGATCATGGGAGAGAACACCGCTGCATATTTTTTGGTTGAATTTTTGATGATTACAAAAACTCCAATGAATACAACGATAAGAGATGTATATCCATTTAAATATCCTTTTAACCCATCACCAACGAGGATCATTTTTGCATCGCCATTTTTTAGCATAGTAATAACCAAACCAACAATGACAACAAATCCCAAAATAACATACCCCCCTGCCAACAATTTACCAAATTTGGGAGTTTGCATTTCTGATTTTTCCCAAAAAGCAATATCTCGTAAAAAATCTAACGCATAAACAATCAGTGTGCTTGCAAATAAAAACATGGCTCCAAAAATTGGGAGCTGAATGTTTGCATTTTCAGATGTGGAATAGGATTGAAAAACTTCGTAAACAGGCACATTGTTTTTCAACAAAATCACTGTCAAAACAACCGCGGGAATTGGTATCCCTAACAATTGAATCAGTAAATTTTGGTAATATTTATTCTTTAACTGCAACAATTTTACCTAAATCTGGAATAGACTTGCGCAAGCTTTCTTCAATACCCGCCGTCATGGTCATTTCACTCATTGAACAACTACTGCAAGCGCCAGTAAGACGCAGAATAACATCATTATTGCTTTGAACTTCTACCAACTCAACATCACCACCATCGGCTTGTAAATATGGACGAATGGTATCTAAAACGGATTCTATTTTAAGTGTTAATGGCATTATTACAAAGATAGTTATTTTTCAATGGATTGACAAATTCACTTGGCAATCATCATACTTACATTTCTTGCAATTTCTTGAGAAACTGCAATATAAGGCAACATGTTTTCATGTGCAAAATCCCACTTCCCAGAATCCGCATTTTCGCCAATAGACGGATTTAACGGCAATTCTCCTAAAAATGGCAAATTGTATTCTTTAGCCAACTTATGTCCCCCACCATTTCCAAAAACATAATATTTTTTATCTGGCGCATCATCGGGAATGAAGTAACTCATATTTTCGACCACCCCAATAATTGGCTTTTTTATTGCATCCAACGAAAACATATCAATTGCTCTGCGGGCATCTGTCAAGGCCATTTCTTGAGGCGTTGTAACAACAACCACGCCAGTTAAAGGTGCTTGCTGTGCCAAAGTAATTTGAACATCGCCGGTTCCCGGAGGAAGATCAACTATCAAATAATCCAATTCCCCCCATTCAACGTCGTGAATAAACTGTCTAAATGCACTAGAAATCATTGGTCCACGCCAAACAACTGCTTGACCTGGTGCTGTCATAAATCCAATGCTCAACAATTTCAAACCGTGCGACTCAACAGGAACCATGCGCTGCTTACCGTCAACTTCAATCATTTCGGGGGACTGATGCACGTTAAACAATGTAGGCAAACTTGGACCATAAATATCAGCATCAAGCAAACCCACCTTCGCACCTAAATGCGATAAACTCAATGCCAAAGTAGCAGACAAAGTACTTTTACCAACGCCTCCTTTTCCAGAAGCTACTGCAATTACATGCTTCACACCTGGCAAAACGTTGTCGGGTCGGGCGTTTTGTTGAACACGGCTATCAACCCTTATGTTTACCTCAGCGTCTTTATCAACCATATACTTTATGGCTGTTTTACAAGCATTAACAAGCATGTCTTTCATTGGACAAGCTGGTGTAGTTAAAATCAAATCGAAAGAAACAATTTTATCATTAATTTCCAACTTTTCAATCATACCCAAAGTAACCAAATCCTTCTTTAGGTCAGGATCCTCAACGTTACTTAACGCTTTTAAAACATTTTCTTTGGTAAGCATATGTAGTTAATTTTTACGTTTGAAAATTCTAGAAAAGAACCGCTTTTCAAAGTTCCAAAAATATTGACCTTGACCTAACAAAAAGCCGTAAACCAACAAAATAATATTGTAAAATGGCAGAATCAATATGTAGTAAATAAAATCAATATACCATTCATCGCCAAGATATGGTTTTACAAACTTTTTGAGATACACAACAGTTGTTCCGGTTAAACAAAAAACCAATAAAATCAAAACTACTTTACCAATTGAATCAACCTTCCAGCGATTCTGAAGCGAGCGTAAAAAATTCACATGGCAAAATTAGTATTAAAAAGCCTTGGAATAAAGAAATTAGATGGGAAATCGAATTTATTTTACGAGTTTTGCCGCAATGCAAAAAACAAGTTGTGAAATAGTATTAATGCCATTGCCAATTGGCGAAAAAAGTTGGGAACAAATGGATACAGCCTATTTTCGTCATGAATTATCAACAATTACATGCTGGGTTGCAGAAAATGCAAGAACATTACGTCGATTTATCAGCAGTTTACAAATGGGAATCAATATTCCAAATTTGGATATTTTAGAATTAACTAGAGATACAAAACAACCTGATATTGAAGCTTTTTTGAATGCAAATTTAAATCAACGCAAAATTGGTGTTTGCAGTGAAGCAGGTATGCCGTGTATTGCCGATCCGGGAAACAGAATTGTTGAATGGGCGCACAAACGCAATTTAACTGTATCTCCATTAGTTGGACCAAGCAGTTTGTTTTTAACTTTGGCAGCAAGTGGATTGAATGGTCAATCTTTTACATTCCATGGTTATGCTCCATTGAAAGACGATGAATTGAAAAGTTGGTCGAAAACTTTGATCCCAAATGAAAAAAGAACACCCGCCCATATTTTCATAGAAACACCATATAGAACAGATAGATTGGTGCAGTGGTTTATTAAAAATATCCCTCAAGATTATAAACTCTGTATTGGATACGATTTACACGGTGAAAACCAAACAATTGTTACCAAAACTATAACCGATTGGAGAAATAGTGTACCAGAAATTGGCAAAGTGCCTTGTGTGTTCATAATTGGTAAATAAGCTTTTTCATTTATTCCAAAAAACAAATAAATTTGCATTCTATTAACTATTGATTAACGTTTACTTCAGATGAAAGATATCTTCGACAAACTATACGACAAAATGGGGCCATTGGGCATGCACGCAGATGATGCACATGGTTATTTTACTTTTCCTAAACTTGAGGGACAAATTGGCCCAAGAATGATGTTCAGGGGTGTTGAAAAATTGAACTGGAGTTTGAACAATTATTTAGGTCTTGCAAATCACCCCGATGTGATGAAGGCCGATTCGGATGCTGCTACGCAATTTGGCATGGCTTATCCAATGGGTGCCAGAATGATGAGTGGCAACAGCAATTATCACGAACAATTAGAGAGTGACTTAGCTAGCTTTATTGAAAAACCAGATGTTATTCTATTAAATTTTGGATATCAAGGAGTTGTAAGTGCAATTGATGCATTGTTAGACCGTCACGATGTGGTGGTTTATGATGCAGAAGCCCATGCCTGTATTATTGATGGACTTAGATTGCACCTTGGAAAGAGATTTGTTTACAAACACAACAATGTTGAAGACTGTGAAAAACAATTAGTAAGGGCAACCAAATTGGCTGAAGAAACTGGTGGTGGCGTAATGGTTATTACCGAAGGTGTTTTTGGAATGAGCGGTTCTCAAGGCAAATTAAAGGAAATAGTTGCGCTTAAAGAAAAATTCAATTTCCGTTTGTTTGTTGACGATGCGCATGGATTTGGCACAATGGGTAAAACTGGTGCTGGAACTGGCGAAGAGCAAAATTGTCAAGATGGAATTGATGTTTACTTCTCAACTTTCGCAAAATCAATGGCGGGAATTGGCGCATTTATTGGATCTGAACCCAACGTAATCAAGTTTTTACGTTACAACATGCGTTCTCAAATTTATGCAAAAGCATTGCCAATGCCTATGGTTGTTGGTTCAATCAAACGCTTAGAAATGATTCGCACTCAGCCTGAACACAAAGACAATCTTTGGAAAATAGTACATGCATTGCAAGGTGGATTAAAAGAAGCGGGTTTTAACATTGGAATTACCACTACCCCAGTTACTCCTGTTTTGTTAAACGGAACAATTCCTGAGGCTACGCATATGACTTACGATTTAAGAGAAAACTACAATATCTTCTGTAGCATTGTTGTTTACCCAGTTGTACCAAAAGGAGTTATCATGCTTCGATTGATTCCTACTGCTGTTCATACATTGGAAGATGTAGAAACCACAATTAACGCGTTTAAATCTGTGAAAAGCAAATTGGATTCTGGCGATTATCGCAAAGAAACACTCGCTTCGGTTTCATAATTTTACGGAATGGTTCACCATTCCAAAAGCATTTCTTTTTTTCGCAAACCTGCATTTTTAGGGACGTCCATGTTTGGAGGTTTCGTATTTTTGATTTTTCAAATCAATTATTGGCAAACCATTTATGCCAAAAACGTTGTTATTGATGTAAAACAAGATTCACTTCTTTTTGTAAGGTCTAAAAATCACAATTACTCAAATTTCAAAAGAAAAGACTTCAGTATTTATCCCAGTGTTGCATTGAAAATATTAAAAGCAATTCACCACAACCCAAACATACGATCGTTAAGCGAACTTTGCGCCAAAACCAGCTTAGACAGTGCAATCATTCTGCACACTTTAAATGATGCTGCCAAACAAGCAAAAGTTAAAAAATACACCATTGATTTGAATCGTGCCGACAGTGTGGAGCTTGAGTCACTGCCGGGCATTGGTGGCAAAACTGCCCGAAGAATTATTAAATACAGAGATAGATTAGGCGGTTATATCAATAAATTTCAGTTATTAGAAATCAAATACTTTGATAGTTCCCTATTGTTAAACAATAATATTACATTTATCATAGACCAAACATCCATCAATAAAATTGATATCAACCACTGTGAAATGGCATTATTATATCGACATCCATACATTGGAAAAGACTTTGCAAAAATCATTTGGGCCTATAAAAATGCACATTTCCCATTAACTGTAAATAAGTTCAATGAAATTTTAGGAATACCACGTGAAACAAGTGTTAGACTGACACCATACCTACTTTTCCGTGAATGATTTGTTACCAAATTATTTTTTTGTAAATGGTAATTTTTAAGCAAAAAATATCGTTAATTTTGTAAGGCAAATTATGAATTTTCAGGAAAACGAAAGTGTGCAAATGGTGCGCCAAATGGTACGCGATTTTGCGGAGAGAAATGTCAGACCCCATGTAATGGAATGGGATGAATCACAAACATTCCCAATTCATGTTTTTAAAGAACTTGGAAAACTTGGATTAATGGGTGTTTTGGTACCTGAAGAATATAACGGTTCTGGATTTGGATACTTAGAATATTATGCGGCGATTGATGAATTATCAAAAGTTTGCGGAAGTATTGGATTGAGTATGGCTGCGCACAACAGTTTGTGCACGGGTCATATTTTACAATTTGCCAACGCCGATCAAAAGAAAAGATGGTTGCCAAAATTGGCTACCGCAGAATGGATTGGAGCTTGGGGATTAACCGAAGCAAATACTGGTTCAGATGCATTGCGCATGAAATGCGTTGCAAAGAAAGATGGCAATGAGTGGGTACTTAATGGTTCAAAGAATTGGATTACCCATGGCATTACTGGTGATATCGCTGTTGTATTGGCTAGGACAGGCGAACTTTTAGACTCACATGGAATTACTGCTTTCGTTGTTGAACGTGGCACTCCGGGCTTCAAAGGTGGCAAAAAAGAAAACAAATTGGGAATGCGTGCTTCCGAAACTGCCGAAATGATATTTGAAGATTGCCGAATCCCAGAAGAAAACGTTTTAGGAAATGTTGGCGATGGATTTATCCAAGCAATGAAAGTATTAGATGGTGGTAGAATTTCTATTGCTGCATTGAGTTTGGGTATTGCTAAAGGAGCTTACGAAGCTGCTCTGAAATATTCAAAAGAACGCGAACAATTTGGTCAACCAATTTCTCAATTCCAAGCAATCGCATTCAAACTTGCGGATATGGCTACTCAAATTGAAGCTGCTGAATTACTCATTCAAGAAAGTGCACATTTGAAAAACCATGGCAAAAGCGTAACCAAAGTAGGCGCAATGGCAAAATATTATGCCAGCGAAGTTTGCGTAAGAGTTGCCAATGAAGCTGTCCAAATTTTTGGAGGTTATGGTTATACGAAAGATTTTCCAGTAGAAAAGTTCTATCGCGACTGTAAGTTATGTACCATTGGTGAAGGAACCAGTGAAATTCAAAAACTCGTTATTTCACGACAAATTTTAAAAGATTAATAACATTTGTTTAAAAAAGAGTTTTTTATTATATTTGCAACCCTAATAACAAAGAAAAACACAATACCATGCTTGTAATAAACGTAAAAGAAAGCGATTCTCTAGAAAAAGCACTTAAGAAATTCAAAAAGAAATTTGAAAAAACTGGCGTAGTTAAAGAATTACGTTCTCGTCAAGCCTTCGAAAAACCTTGCATTACAAAGCGTATGCAAAAAATTCGTGCGGCTTACAAACAAAAGATGCAAACTCAAGAGGTAGAAGGATAAGACTTCCGCTCAAAATATATTCAAAGCCGCTTCATGCGGCTTTTTTTGTTTATCCAAACAACACCAACCTTCTCTCCTTTTATTCCACTATCTTCGTATTATGAGCCCTTGGCAACAACATATTGATGACTTTATCTTTTACCTAGAGAAGAATAAAAGAATGAGCATCCATACCACTGTTGCTTACCGTGGCGATTTAGAGCAGTTTCTGGCATTTTTAAACTCTCTTGGCAATCCAAGTATCAATCAACTCAAAGCTACACATGTGCGCGCCTGGATGTCAGACATGATGCAACACAACATTGCTCCAAGAAGTATTCATAGAAAAATATCAAGCCTTAGAGCTTTGGTAAAACATCTTCGAAAAGATGGTGTAATTGATCACGATCCATTAATCAAAATATCTGTACCAAAAACACCAAAACATTTGGTGAAAGATATTCCTGCAGAAGACCTAAAAAATATGTTTGAACGGTTTCCTTGGAATGAAGTTGAACATGGCGAAAGAGACAGATTGTTATTATTGCTATTTTATACCTCTGGAATGCGTTTGTCGGAATTGGTAGGGTTAAAAACCAGCGACGTTGATTTATCGAGAAACACATTGAGGGTTTTAGGTAAAAGAAATAAAGTTAGATTAATACCACTTCACGATGAGGGAATTGATTTATTGAAAATATTCGTTTCGAAAATTGAAAGGGGTTATTTATTTACCTTGGAATCAGGAGAACCGCTTTATCCTGTATTTGTTTATCGACTCGTAAATAAATATTTAAAACTGTTTTCGCATGCATCAAAAACAAGTCCCCATGTATTGCGGCATTCTTTTGCAACACATATGCTGAATAACGGAGCAAACCTCATGGCAATTAAAGATATTTTGGGACATGCCAACTTATCGGCAACTCAGGTTTATACAAAAAACTCATTTGAGAAGTTGAAAAAAATTCACCAGCTTCATCCAAGGAAATAACGCATAAAAAAACCTTGAAGAGATCTTCAAGGTTTTTTTTAATCTATTCAATAATTTTTCAAACAGTTGCGATCACTTTTAGCTCAATGGCAATGGGAGTAGGCAAACAATTAATTTCAAGCGTAGTTCTGCAAGGCGGGTTTTCACCGAAGTATTCAGCCCAAAGTTTGTTATAAATTGGAAAATCGTCTTTCATGTTTGTAAGAAACACGGTAACATCTACAATATTATTCCAACTGCTTCCTGCATCTTCAAGAATCCAACGAACATTCTGAAATACCGAACGACATTGTGTTTCAATATCGTAACTGATAATATTGCGATTTTCATCAAGTTCAACTCCTGGAATCACTTTGGTGCCTTTTTCTCTAGGACCAACACCACTTAAAAACAATAAATTACCCACTTTGCGGGCATGAGGATATAATCCTACTGGCTCTGGCGCTTTGCTACTATTAAATAATTCGCTCATTAATTTTTCTTTTTAGGAAGTGCTTTCGGTTTTTCTGCATTTTGGGGAGCATCGCCAGCTTTGTCGGCTTTACCTCCTTCTGCATCGTCAGACCAAGCCCAATCTTCTTGAGGCTGACCCGAAGAAGGTGCAGGAACCATTTTGCCATTTTTTCCTTTAATCATTTGCTTCTTAACAAATGGAATGTATCTAATTGGTGTTTTATAAATAGAAACACCATAAGCCCCACCTGTTTGCAAGCTAGCCACCGCTATTCTGGTTTCATTGGCATTAAAACATCCTTGACGTGCATTTGTACCCTTTGGTTGAATATTGGTCATGCATTTGCCTGTTTCCAAATTCCAAAGTTTAATTTCACCCGTATTGCAAGTACTCACCAAATATTTACCATCTGGTGAAAATTGCACTGAAGTCACTTTCCAAGCATGTCCGGTTAATTTCTTCAAAACCGTTGCCGTTGCCATGTCCCAAATAATGATTGTTTTATCATCAGAACCACTCGCCAACATTTTTTTGTTGGGGGACATATCTAAGCAATTCACCGGACCCGTGTGACCAGTAAACGATTTTGTTACATTTTTCTTTAACGTTATTTGCTCTATCACTGGTTTTGCCGAAGCAACCAAGAAGGCACCTTTTGCAGTAGACAGAATAAAATCATTGACTTTCGTTCCAAATTGCAAAGCTTTTTCCGCTTTGTTATTTTCGAAATTCGCAACGTCATACAAGCGAATTGAACCATCATGCGAGCTACTAAAAAGCATCAAACCTGCAGGGTCAAATAATAAATTCGAAATGGCTTCTTTGTGATCGCGAGAAACGAATAAAAGTTTACCGGTAGCAATGTCATACACCCTAACCGTGAAATCTTTAGAACCCGTTGCAATCATTGTACTTTGGTAATTAATTGCCACAGCTGTAACTGCCGCAAAATGACCCGTAAATGATTTTGAAAATGTGATACCACCGCTAGTATCAACAGTATATAATCTTGCCGTATTATCCCAACTCCCCGAAATTAAAAATTTACCATCTTTCGAATACGCAACAGTTTCTACCGCATTTGTGTGACCGGGTAAATTCTGCTCAAAATTAACTACTGTATCTTGTTGTGCAATTGCATTTAAAATGCTGCAGCAGAACGCGATAAAAAATAAGAACAATTGTTTTATCATGGGAATAAAATTTTATCAAAAATACAAAAATGAATTCTGAAAATACACTTTGTGGATAAAACTACAAATAATTAATTATTAATTTGTTGTGTCGACTCTGCAAATTGTATTCCAAGTTCTTCCAACTGTAACAATATCTGCTTCCCCCAAACAACATTAAATGGCATTAAACAACCTCGTTCTTTAATACTTCCATCAAGAATTGCAATTGCACCCAAAGCCAGAGGCAAGCCTACCGTTTTGGCCATTGCCGTATGTGCTCCTCCTTCTCCAATGATGCGCAAAGTTGCAGAATACCGAAACTCCTGATTGTTCAATGTATAATTAATTTTATGCACCATCAATACTTCATCTTTATCGGATTCATTCAACTTCCATTTATCTTGAAGGATATTTTGCAAATGAGCCGCATGACTTAAATTTTCTAATGGTACGGTATTTTCTAAATCTAATTCTAGGAACTTTAATTTCTCTATTATTTGATT
>Ga0209597_1001017_pt1 | contig 18411 bp, 19 predicted proteins | sample M_140625_MF_Meta_FD_187316 | JGI IMG/M metagenome (GOLD analysis project Ga0209597, IMG submission 187316) | Freshwater microbial communities from Lake Montjoie, Canada to study carbon cycling - M_140625_MF_MetaG (SPAdes) (version 2) | ecosystem: Environmental > Aquatic > Freshwater > Lake... | reverse complement strand
GCCCGGCGCAAGCAGCTTGACGCCGACGCCCGACATTCCCAGCACAATGATCGCCGCAGTTACTGCGATGCCGCGCAGCTCCCAGCGCAGACCGGTGAGCTGGCGCTCAAATGCTGACGTGAGCTGCGCACGCTCTGCACTTGCAAGCTTGCTCTGTGCTTCCAGCATCAAGAAGAGGCGGTCGATAGTCGAGTCAGGCATCGCGTTAGCTCCGGGTGAGACACGCTAACACATTACGTCTATTGCGAAATCACGGCATCAAACATCACACCGTCGACCGTGTAGAGCACAATCCGACCGGGTAGCAGCTCCGCTTGAATCTGGTCGGCAGTCAGCAGCCCAGCGACGACAAGCGCCGCGCCGATGGCCTCGGCGACCTCGACGTAAGCGACTACCCAGCCCTCGGCCTGCATTGCGCGTAGCCACTCGATAGCCGAGTTCATGCGACCGCCGGCAGCATCAGGCCGTTCGACGGGTTTGCCGTGTCGGTTGATACATAGTGATACAAGTCGGTTGCGCCCGACCGTAAGTATCGACCTGACTGCACAGACCCAGCCCGGTAGACGCCGCGCAGGGTGCCGAGGCGCGTACCGGCGTTCTGGCCGCTTGCCGTGTTGCGCCCGAAGTCCATAATGTCACCGATGTACGCGCCTGACCCGTCTTGCGTTTCAGCGACTGCCCCGCCGCCTGACGTGTAGACCGTGCGCGTTCCGCAAGCGTACATCGTTGACGAGTTCGGCTGAAACACGCCCGCATGGGTTGCGTTTCCGGTCGTGGCATGGCTGAAAAATGCGCTGTTTGTAGTCAACCACGACGCCGATACGCTGCCCGCGCTGCCCGGCGTGACCATGCCGTAGAGGCGGCCGTCTGTCTCACATGCGAGCGATGTGTCATTCGTGTATGGCTGGAGGATGCCGCCTGCATAGACCCAGCTTTGAATCGTCGTCGTCTGGATGACCTGCACGAAGATGGTTTCCTGCGACACAAAGCAGCGCACCACCGTCGCGACTGCGTTGCTACCCGTCGAGCCTGCGCGCCAGTACCCTGAAAACTGCCCCGACGTCATCGGGAGCGCCGCATCCCACGAGTTGTATGCGCCTCCATTTTTGTTGACGCCGACGAGAGGAACACTCGCCGCCGTTGTGTCAGGCGTCAGCATCGTCGGAGTTCCGGGCAACGTGCGGCCGGCAAAGATGACAACAGGCGAGATCAAGCCGAGCGCGGCCGGTGCCTCGCAGGTGATGGCGTTCGTCACACTCAGCACTTGCCGGCGCGTAAACGTCCACGCATGGGTCGCAGGTTTAGCCGTGCCCCGGTAGTCGTTTGCAGCGGACAACGCCGAGTAAATGGCATCGAGAAAGTCCTGTATTGCCGTGCCGGTTGGCGACACATCGGCGCAACGAACGAAGGTCAAGCCGGGTACGGGAAACGCCATCAGGGGCCGCCTATGGTGCCGGTCGACTGGACTACCAGACCCGGCGAGCTGCTGTGATTGATTACGAAAGCGATGTCAGGGATGCGAGTCTGGGCGAAGTACACAGTCGCCGCTATCCAAGCAAGGCCGCTGCCCGCGTTGCCGAGGACGTAGCCGGTCGGAGGCGCGCCCAGGGCAAGGATGCTGCGACCCGTAGCCGTCGAGCTCGTTGTCGCAAGCGTGGTCGCGCCAGTTGCGTAGAGCATATCGCCGGCCGTGTAGCTGCTTAGCCCCGTGCCGCCTTTGCCTACCGCGATCGTGCTGCCTGACCATGTGCCGGCCGTTACCGTGCCGAGCGTTGTGATCGAGCTGGAGCCCGAGTACGTTCCGGCGACGACTGCCGCAAGCGTAGTCGAGTACCCTTGCAGTCCGCCTACGCTGTCGATCGCGTAGTACGTCGCAGCTCCTGACCCGTTGAATCCGGCGACTCGGGAGGCCGTGCCCGTGTGACCGCTTGCAGTCCATGCCAGATTCGAGAGCGTGGCGTGATCGCTGCTACCACCGCCACCGCTTGCCGCGATCGTGACCGCCGCTCGATTAGTCGAGCTGACCACCGTCGACAGAGTGATGTTGCTACCGGCGACAAGCTTGACGTCGGCATAGGTCAGGTTGTCGGTGCCGGCCGGAGTCGGGACAAGCAGACGGACAACACGATTAGAGCGAATGTCAGCCATGTCTCACCCTATCACTTTCGGGTCACGTTGCGGATCTTCAATCATCAGCAGCGATACCGCGTCGGTTCCGGTGCCGTCGATTTGCAGCTCGGCAACGATCGCAAGCTGGTCGGTGATGCTGACCTTTGCATCGGTGAGCCGGACGATCTGACCCTTGTGGAGCTGGTACGAGCTGGGCACGACGTACCCCACCGTGCGCCTCGGGAACGCATAGGCCCGAGCCATCCATGCGAGGATAGCCCCAGCCGTTGCGTCATCGTAAACGCACACCGTGTCGATAGTCTTTTCAACAATGCCGTACCGGGCCTGCGAGGCAAGACAGTACGCATCTTGATCGCCAAGCGTGGTCACACCGTCAGCAGTTACCGTGTCGTTGCCTCGGGTGGCGACTTCGCAGTATTGACCCGTTCGGACGCTGTAGGCATAGTTCATCGTCCAGCGGTTGACGATGCCGCCGCTGTCGACGCTGATAGGAGTTGCCCGCTCGATGAGCGCATCGGCGTCGGCGTCGAGCACCGCCGTCGCATCTTCTGGCGTAGCGTCGTAGCGCCATACGATGAGGCTCGCGCCGTCGCCTGACCTGTCTACCGAGACAGGCAGCAGGGGCAGTATCTGGGCCTGCAGCCAGTCCAACGGCTTGACCCGTGCCGACACTACGCAGTCAAAACGAAACTGTGCCAGCAGGCCTGCCGCTGCCTTCATTCGGCCGTAGTCGACATCCATACCAGCAAGCTGCAACATGTCGAGGATGACATCGCCGGCCTTCGGGGACAGGCCGCCACGTGTTGGATCTTCGCTGTCGTACCATGTCGCATAGGTCGGGATGGGCGCGTCTGCCGAGGGATGGAAACCGCCGCCGTAGTAGTAATCGCCGAGGCCGTACACGTCGTTTCCGAGGCTGTCGGTTGTCCGGACGGCAATGTTCGTGCCGATAAGGTAGTAGGTGTCGATAGGCGGGTCGTAAAAGTAATCGCAGATTGTGACGGTTTGACCGCGCCCATCCTGCACAATCGCCGTCGCAAAGTTCTGCGCGCTTAGCTCTTCGTCTGTCGTGAGCTTGATGTACTTGATGCTGCAGGCATGTCCGGCGATGACTGCGCGCAACAAATGCCCGCTGTTGTATCGGTACGACACCCAGACAAGCTGCGTACCCGCGACCCACGATGCCATGCTGGTCGACGTCCTACCGGGGGTACCGTACACGCGAGGATACGGCACGCCGAGGTCATCGGTCGACAGCGACAGCACCGAGTCGGGCCATGTCCAGCCGTCTACCTGCTCGGTGCCGCTGGGGACGGTGACCGTCGAGGTCTTAGCCGCATCTTCGACGCTGAAAGCTACGACCTCCTGAGGTTCGCCCCATTCGGGGTCTGACACAATGCCGCGTGCGAGGATGATGCGCGCTGCGTAGTCGGTGCCCTCTGTCCAGATGGCGACCTCGACGGGGCTACGTGCGAGCTGATGTCCTTGCGCGTGGAGCTGCGCCACGCTGACCGGGAACACCGCCGACACCGGCACCGACAGAGCGCCGGCTGACGACTGCAAAAACTCCATCGCCGTCGAAACCGTCATCTCCCCGATACCCGGATAGTACGAGTACGTCGCGCCCTCTGCCGCGTCGGTGATGTTGAGGTCGGCAGTCGAGAGCCGAATCACCGTGCCCGCATAGGTTACCGATACAATCAGATATGCGTTGCTCATAGCTGCTCGTCAATTCGCATCGTCCCGACGCGCACCAGTTCGCCCGTGCCGAGCCCGACATGCTCGTTGCCCACGACCGTATCGGTCTGGATTGTGTCTGTCTCGATGGTTCCATAGAGCATCAGGTCATAGGCCTTGATCATCGACACCGCAGCCGAGCCGGGCACGACAAGCTTAGGCAGGTAGACGACCGGCGATACATCGTTTGCCATGACCAGCCCGAGCACGTCGGTAGCGACCGCAGCCGGCCCGCCCATCGGTACGCCGCCCGTAAAGGGCTCGATGTAGTCGGGCGCTGTGTCATGTGTGTTGGATGTGTCGATACCATCCGTCCACGCGATTTGCGCGTATCGCCTCGGCTTGCCCTGTTTGCGCTTTCGTCTTGATCCGTTGCCGGCTTCGAGCGTCTCGATGTTCGTCTCGATGCCCATCTGCCGCGCGAAGTCGTAGTTACCGAGCCACGTCACAGGCCCAATAACAGCCGCGCCAAGCGTGAAGTACCCATCGGGCGTGCTCTGTGCAGGGATGCGCAGCGCAAGGCGGCTGTAGGCCGTCGTAGTGCGCAGAATCAAGCAGCCGCGGGGAGAGGTCAACGACGCCGCCGCGCCCGCCGCTGTGTCGGCGACCGAGAACGTGTCGAGCACTACGACCGGCCGGGTAGTCGCCGTCGTTACGCTGCCGAGCCATCGCCCGCCCGAGTTGGTTCGGATGTATCGCGGGGTAGCGCCTCCACCACCGCGCCAGACGCAGCCGCGCAAAGCGTCTCGCTGAATGTAGTCGTCTACGTCGCCGCTTGCAGCTCCGGGATTCACACTCACAATCTCACCCGCGCGCGTGTACCGCAAGGAGCTGCCGAGCACCAACGAAAGCGTCCCGAGCACTACCCATGCAGCACCGTCCCAGCCCTCGACGGTACCGGTGCTCCAGTTTGCGCCGTCGACGTACACGCCCCATAGCTCGCCTTCGGGCCGCGTTGCTTCGGTCATTGACCAGACGATGCAGTTCTCGGATGCGTCAGACGTAGACCTCCACTTCGCATCGGGGCTCGGACTGCCGAGCGGGTCGATGCGCGACACCGGGTAGCGATACTGCGTCGAAATTGTCCACTGGTCGCCGGCGCGGGCTGGGCCGTCGGTCATCGCCAGCTTGACGCCCGTCTCGGCAAGCGGGCTCGGAGCTGCGCCGAATGTCTGCCCGAGGGTGCCCGTCGGAAAATCGCTAAACTGCCCGGTGTACAAGTTGACGCCCGCATCGGCCCCGGCTGCGTAGGCAACCTGCCGGAAGTAATAGTCGCCGGTCGCCGTGCCCGAGGCCGTCTCGAAGTACACGCTGTCGGCTACGATAGCGCCTGACCGTTGAAAGAAACCGTAGAACGTGGAGGTACGACCTAACAGCGACCAGTTGCGATCGGCGTTAGTCGAGGTCGCTCGAAAGTACGCATAGACCTTGCCAGTATTGATAGTGCCTGTGTTATCGCCAAAGCCGAATTTGACCTGCACGCCGGTCGCGCCAAGGGTGGTCGTGACCGTGGCAAAAGCGCTGCCTGCAACCACGTCGCGCAGCACGATCGTCGTCGGCGTCACTTCGATCTCGACAGCGTAGCCGTTAGCCCCGCCGCTGATCGTCGCGCCCAGGCGAGCCGTGCCAGCGACTACCTTGACCTCCATCATCGCAACGATGCCCTGCGTGTTCGTCGTGGTCGGCGCTGCTTGCCAGCGTTGCGAGTCAGCGATGACCGCGTGCTGCACGCGCAACCCGAGGCCGGTAAACGTCAGGGTCGGAGCACCGCCGCCCGATGCAGTCCACGTCGCGCCCGTGTTTTGCGGTAGATCCCACGGTAGCCATGTGACCGACTGACCGCAGCTGTAGTCCTGCAACGACACCGCGCCGATCATCTGGGGCTGACCGATAGCAGTCGGCCCGCCGAGGTAGGTCGCGCAAAGTGAGTCGTCAGCCGTGCCGGGGTTTGCCGCCTGATTCGACATCACTACCAGACGCCCGCCCTGTGGACACACCGTTACGTCTTGCGGGTGCGTTGCGTTGTCGAGGCCCCGCCACCATGCCCGAGCGCCGGCCTTGCCGACCAGCGCCCAAGTGCTGCCGCCGTCCTCGCTACGGGTGGTGTAGTATTCGCGCAAAGCGCCGTGTCCGACGTCGTAGTTACTACCGATGACCCATAGGGTGTCATTCTGGTCAACGCACATCGAAAGGTCGGCAGCGGTCAGGAGGCCCGCGGCTACCGTGCCCCATGTGCGCGTCTCGGAGTCGACCTGTAGGAACGTACCCGTTGCCGTGCCGCCGTTCGTAAACGCAGACGCAAAGCGCCTCGACCTCGGTACGCAGTTGCTGCTACCGGTTGCCGCAGCCGGATTGATCGAGCACGCCACAAAGGCCCCGGCGTGCGCGACGATCTCGGCGTACCCGCCTTGCCAGTCGCCGGGCACGTTGACCAGCGTAAACGAGGCCCCGCCGTCAACCGATGCAAACTGGATGACGGCATCGATCGCGCCGACGATGGTAGTGACAAGCATACAGACCTGACCCGACAGGTAAGCCGCACGGATGCGCGTCACGACGTAGCCGGCAAGCCCGAGCGCCGTCTCTGTGAGCTGGGGAGTCGACCAGGTAGCGCCGTCGTCGTCCGACATTGACGAGGCAATGCCCGACCCAGATGCGTCGTACAACCAGAAGAGCGCGACAAGCCGGCCCGAGGGGAGCGCCACGAGGCAAGGGGCTGCATGGACTGCACCCGTGTAGATCGTGCCGAGACTGTCATAGACGCGAGTCGAGGCCCATACGCCCGACGATACGGGCCGCTTCCAGACCGTGACGTATCGGTTTGCTTCTTGCGTGATGCAGTAGATCGTACCGTCTGACGTCGCGAGCACGTGCGGGTCTTTCCACGCTGCCGCAGTCGTGCTTCTGTCGACAAACTCGTATGCGCTGATGGTGCTCGGAGGGTCCCAGCCGCGCCAGTAGGTGTCGCCGACGTTGCGCCAGGCGAAGGCAGCCGAGCCCAGATTCAGCGCGCTACCCGGCACCGGCCCTGCGTTGCCGCCTCGGACTGCGTACACCTCGAGCTGACCTCCATCGGCCTGCGTGCCGCTCGCTTGCAGCTCGGCAAGGCCCGTCGACTGCACGGCTACGGGCCGGCCCGCCATGCCGCCCGCTTGCGTGTAGCTCGCGCCATTGACGCCCGACCGGCTGATCGCGCCGTTGCTGTAGCGCCGATCCATCGTCAGCAGACCGCGCATCGTTGCAGGGGTCACGTTTGCCATGTGTCAGCTCCTCGCTCGATGGCCTACTATCTTGCCCGCGTTCAACGCGGTTGCCAGCGCCGAAGGCTGCGTCAAGAAGTCCTTGATGAACGGCCGGAAAGTCTGATGACGAAACACTACCGGCGTCGAGGCCTGACGACCGCCGCCCATGATGCCAGCGTTAGCCGCTGCGATGTTGCCCGAGCCAAGCGCGGCCGTCGCCGCAGGGGATAGCACCGCTTCGGAGGTCAACACTCGTGCGCTTCGTTCGTCAGGCGCGTAGCCTTGATGGAATGACGGCTGCTCGGCTGCGATGGCGGCGATCTGGATACCGCCCGCAACACCCGCAGCCGCCGCCGCGACAGGCCCGACGACCAGACCGGCAGGGCCACCGGTAGCGAGGCCGTCGTTTAGGGCATTGACTACCGCCATCGCGGTAGTGATCGTCGCCTCGGCGATGCGTGCTGCCTTTGCGACTGCAAACGCTGCGCGAGCCTGCTTGCGATGTTCGTCCATGCGCTTCTGGAGTTCTGCTTTCTGCGCATCGGTGTAGTAGGTGTCGCCCGCGATGAGCTGCGCTTGCAAGCCGTCGGCAAGGTCTGCCTCGCGCTGTGAGGCATCTTCGTTGGCTTGCGCGACAGCCTCGATCCCTTGGATGGCAAGGTCGGCACTCTGCTGCGCGATGGCCTTGCGTGTCTCCAGCTCGGCAGCGCGATCCGCATCGGCTTTGTCCTGTTCAGCCTGCGAGGCTGCATCGGCTTTCTGTGCGTCGTCGGCGCGAAGCTTGTCAAGCTCTGCGTAGTACGCCCTGTCCGTTGCGCTTCGAGCTGCGACTGCTTGCGCGGTGATTGTTTCCTTTGCTGCCTCGGTGTCTGCTACAGCAAGCGCCTCGCGCTCTGCGTCGTCAATCTTCTGCAGCGATGCGCGATGCTCAATCGCCATCTGTTCGGTTTTGGTTGCCGTCGCCTTTGCAGCTTCCGCTTCGATGTCGATGAGTGTATTGATCGCGCTGCGATACGTCGATGTGTTGCGCTCGTTCAGCTTCGCCTCGGCGTCGAGCTGGTCATTCGTTGCCTTCAACGTGTCGGCATGTACCGCCGCTGCTTTGCTGGCCTTCACCGTCTCGTCTTTGGTGCCCTCGATAAACTTGCGGGTCGTGGCGTTGGCTACCGTCAGCCGAGCGTATTCGTTGGCTTGCTTATGCACCTTGGCAATGTTGTTGTCGATCTCGGCTATGCGATTCTTTGCAAGCTGCCCTTCCATGTTGTTGTCGTCGGCAAGGCCCGCGACGACTGCCATGAGATCTTCTTTTTCTTTGCGGAGCGCGGCCGTTGCTTCAGCTTCCTTTGCGTCGGCTTTTGCGCTCAGGTCGGCGATGTTCAGATAGGTCTTTGCGTTGCCCGATTCAAGCGCATTGTTTAGCAGCTCCTGCTCATCCTTTGCTGACTTGATCGCGTCGGAGAGCGGTTGCATTGCCAGCTTCAGCGATTGTTGCGCGTGCTCGGCTGCTTTGTTTGCGGCCGTGTAGTCGTCCATGACGCCGACGACTTCGCCGACCGCGACTGCAAGAGCGCCGAACAAGGGGAGTGACGCAAGGATGACGGGCTCGAGCGTGCTGAGCCCTGCCGCCTCAAAGCCCTCAAACGCCGACGTCAAGCCGGCAATGCTGGAGGCCGCTGCGCCCGCCTCGGGGGATAGCCTGGACAATACGCCGCCGAGCGGCCCGAGCGCCTTTAGTGCCTTGTTGCCATTTGCCCCGAGGTCAGCAGTCTGCGTCGAGACTTGCTTCGTCGCCTCGGCCGTTTTCTGTAGTGCTTTGCCCGTTGCCTGCGCTTGCTTTTCAGCGTCTTTCAGCGCCTTGCTAAGTGAGCCGGCAATAGCCTTTGCTTCTTTGTCAGCACCGGGCGACAGCTTGCGCAGCTCGGCGAGAGCGTTTGCGACCTTGATTTCGACGTCCAGACCGATGACTTGATTAGCCATTTTTGCGCCCCATTTGTGCAGCCATTGCCGCGCCGAGTTCAGTTAGCTTGCCCTGCACCGCTTCTTTGCCCGGCCGGTTGACGTAGATGGGGAGCAAGGTTTTACCGTCGCTTGCCCGAGGCGTAACTACCCGGATGATCCAGTCGCCTTTTTTTAGCGGTATCGCGTCGTTGTCTTTCTTTGCAACCCCGACGCGCGTCGATGGTGGAGCCGCAAAAAACTGATCGCGGGTGACTGCCTTCAACTCCGTCGTAGCTGCGTAGGGCCGATGCACAAAGGAAGGCAAGGGCGCGCCTTTCTTGCCGGCGACCCGAGTATCCGTCGAGCCGACCGACACACGGACAACGCCGTTGATTAGGTCGACCGTGCTGATGACTTCGATGCGCCCCGATTGACCCGTCACCTTCTGCACGTTTCCCGGCCCGTACCAGCCTGCAGAAGCCGTCGTAGCGACAGGCTGTAGCGTCTCGGTCAGGATGTCCACCGCACCGCCCGTAGCGTCTCGTATGGCCTGCGCTGCCCATGCGTCGAGGTCGCCCAATACGACGACCGCTGCGTTGCCATCGCGTCGAGTAACGCTCACGACTTGCCCCGCTGGCGCTGGTCGACCACCATCGCCCGCAGCTTGTCGGCTGCGCTTGCTGGAGGCTTCGGTGCGTCAATCTGATACAGCGCGAGCATGGTCGCTTGATCCTCTCGGGGTAGTCGTCGAAACCAGTGTATATCGCCGTTGCCGTATCGCAGAGAGATACGCAGCGCCGCGAGGTTCAGACTACCGCGAGCGCCGCCTATTTTCCCACGGCCTCGGATACCTCGTCGGCGCGAGGGAACGCCGCAAGCAGGATCAGCGGGTAGAGCACCGAGCCGGCCGTCGAGACTTCGGCGATGCTCACCTTCTGGTCGTGCAACCACGAATAGACCTGACGGCCGTAAGCAATCGGGTCGTAGCCGTGCGCGCTGTAGCTTGCCTTCGACATGCGACCGACAGCCGGGCAACAGAGCCCGATCATCGCTGCATAGGCCCGCAACAGGCGCGTACCCGTGGAACCGTTGGCAGCGGCAAACAGTTCCTCGAGCAGCGCGTAGTCGGTCGGGATGACGATGCTCTCGGCCTTGCCAAGCAGCTCGATAGACGTAGGGGTGTCGCCCATGTGTCAGATCCTTAGGTAATGGTCATGCCATCGGTAGAGTACATCTTCGCCACGCCGTTGATGGTGCAGGTAGACCCGTCGCCCTCGGCCCAATCGACCGACAGCTCGCAGTATTTGAGCGTGAAGGTGTCGTCAGTCGTCGCGCCGAGGTTGCTGCGCTCGACAGTCCAGAGGATCGTGTGATGAAACGTGTCACCAGCCGCAGCGGGCAACGTCGAGACAGCCGCGGCCCAATCCTTCTTGCGCAAGATGACATCGTTGATCGTCGGCGCGCCAGTCTCGCCGAGCAAGCCAATAAGGTGCGCGGTGAAGGAAAAGGTAAACTCTTTGCTCTTGATGTCGCGAGTACCGAAGAACACGCCGCGCGCGTAGAAGTTCAGGCTCTCTTTGTTGGAGACGTTCAGCCCGCCAATCTTGAAGTCGCCCATGTCGTAGGCGACCGTGTAGGACAGGGGAGTACCCGTACCGTCTTTGATAGTCAGGACGCCATCAGCGGCGACAATGGGAGTAGATGCGATCGTTGCCATGTGATGCTCCTAAGCGAGAAGGTGGAGAGCGGTGTACGTCTGGTCTATCCATATCCAGCCGTCGACGCCGGCTGTTCTGGATGTATTGCGCCACACGAAGGACGCGAGCCTCGGCCCGTTGCTCCAGGCGCTTAGCTGCACCGCGTCGGTGATGGCTGTATCGAGCGCAAGCATGGAGTCGTACCCGGCTACCCGGTCTTTGGGCGGCAACTGATACGCAATCAATACATGCACCTCGCTCGATACAAGGTCTTTGCGGCCGTCGATGGGCTGCGTCGAGTCGACGCTACACCCAAACTCCAGATGCACCGGGCTACGACTTGCCGAGCGCATGAAAGCGACAGGCTCGGGGCTTTCGCGGGTGAGTCCGTAGCCGGTCGCCAGATGCGTAGCGAGCTGCGCACGGACTGTCGCCGCACTCATACGTAAAACCCGCCGTTACGACGCGAGCCGGCCCACATCGTACCGGTCGGACTGGTACGAGCGCCGGCCTCGCCCTCGGCCTTGCCGGTCTTAGGCTCGCATTGCGGGTACGTCAGGATGCCCCATGCGCGTTCGAGAAGCGCCTCGTAATGCAGCATCATCTCCCACTCGGCAGTACCCGGCCCAGCGGTCGCAAAGTCGCGAAAGATCAAGACCAGCGTCTGATACACATGGCAGTCGCGCAGGGCCGAGGGAGCCATGACAAGCCAGGGACGTTTGCCCGTGTTGATGAGCTGGCTCTCGATGCGCGCCCATGCCTCGTCCAGATAGTCTTGATAGCTCGCCTCGGTCGTCGGCATCCGACGCGCAAGGTCGGTATGACTACGCATCAAGTCGACGTCGGTGACCACCGGGTAGAGACGGCGATACACCAGCGAGCCATCGCGGCGAAAGGTGTAGACGACGCTGGAGATGGTCAGCGCCCACTCAAACCGCCACCCATCGCCGGGCTGGTAGGCAGACAGAGCGGACGCCGTGACGGTAGCCTGAGCGACACCTCCGACGACGGTCACGGAGCCCGCAGAGACTGCGACATTCTGCGAGGTGTAGATCGTCAGCGTGCCGGCCGAGGGAGTCACGACCGCGCCGTTGAGGTAGACGGGACACGACACAACATTGTCCCGACCGGCCTCGATGATCTCGGGGCCGATGAGGCGCGCTGTGTAGATTGTCTCGCTACCGGACATGCTTTAGAACCCGGCCCAAGTGTTCGCCGAGGCCGACAAGCAGATGAGATGCGCGCCGCGGCCGGAACCAGACGAGTAGGCCGCATCGGCCGATCCACCGTTGATGGTGCCACCGGTCGGAGGGTAGACTTTGAGCACCGCAGCGGACGCGCCATTGCCGATAAAGAGCATCTTGCCGTCGACCTTATCGGCCCCGTTGATGCGCACGCCCACCGTACCATCAGCGCCAGTCGTCGGATAAAAACTACCGGTGCCCGCAGGAAGTACAGCAGCGTTACCGCTGTTTGAGCCGAGCGCCGCAGTCGATGCACCGGGAGGCGTAATCATACCGGCGTGGACGATGTGCCCGCCGAGCAGCAACCCGTCAGGGCCGTCGGCGCTGTCCTTGACGACGAGGCCGGTGAAGCCCTGGGCGTTGCGGTACTGGGCGATCTTTTCTGGGGTAGCCATGTGATACTCCTACTTGGTTTTGATACGGATCATGTCTTTTACGGCTTGCTCGCGCAGCTTTTCAGACTTCTTGACAGCATCGGCCCCGCCTTGCTCGTAAGCTTTGCGGGCAAGCCCGTCTTTTGCACGGCGGACATCGGCCTCGTTCATGCCTGCACCCGTGCAGATCGCTTCGCCGGCTTTGCGGGGGGAGCGACTTCGACGGCATCCATAGCCGCGAGCACCTTAGCCGCCTGCGTTGCCCGGCGTGCTGCCTTGCCGTCGCTGGGGCCGTCGCCTGCATCGCGGTCGTGTTCGTCCTGCACGCGGTTGCGGATGATCTCGGCCGCGTCGGGGTCAAGGCTGGGGAGTCGACCGCTTGCAACAAGGTCGCGCAGAAACTGATGGTGCGTTTCTTTGTCGTACTTGACGCGCACCTCGTTACCGAGGGGAGTCGGTACCATCCAGATAGGCAGGTAGATTGTCGGCACCTTGCCCGAGGGAAGCGGGCGTGCGTCATAGGTTGCGATGTAGTCGCTTGCGGGCTCGATGATAATCCAGCCTTTGCGCATCTTTTCAGCGTAAGCAAGCGACACATCGCCGTCTTTGTCGACTGCGTTGACGCCCGGAATGAAAGGCAGGCTACCGAGATAGGGAAGCCACTCGCCGGCACTTCCGTCGTCGGTCAAATGGAAAGACCACCGCTTCGGATGATACATCAACCGGAAGTCAGGGTAATCGCCAGCGTTCAGAGGCAGGCCGGTAGCTGCTGCCGCCGTGCTGTATGTTTTGGGTGCAAACTGGTTTACGAGTGCCATGTGTCGATAGCCTGTAGTTGAGAGGGAAGGGAAGCCCGACCGGCTGTGACACCGGTCAGGCTGGAGGAAGAGACTACGAGGCGCGAGTCGTGAGCTGGACGCCCATGCCGTCCTGAAGTTCGAGGAAACCGACGTAGTAGTTTCCGACGATCTTGGAAAGCGCGGCCTCGGGGGTGCGGCCGAGTTCGACGTACATTTTCGTACCCATCGGGTAGATGACACCGCCCGAACCCATGATGGGAGCGGGGGTACCGTCAGCGTAGCCGATAGCGCCGTAGCTGATGATAAAGCCCAGCTTGTCGGAACCGGACACCGCGCACTTGCTGGACGTGAAGAAGTCGATACCGAGGTAGGTACCGGCGTACCCCTGACCCTTGATCGAGAGCAGCTCGGCAGTCGGCTGAATCCACTGCAGCGCGCCAGTCTCCGACCGCAAAGACGACTGGAAGTCGCTGAGCTGCTTGGGGCTGACGACGGCAAGGAACGGGCCGGGCGCGCTAACGGCTTCAAGCGCGGCAATCGCGCTGAAGATATTGGTTACGGTCAAGGCCGCGCCCGAGGTTCCGACGCTGGTCGAGAACAAGCTACCAGCAGCGCAAATCATGCTTTGAGCGCGAAGCATCGCAGCGCCCACCATGTCATCCGCACACCAGCTCACAAGGTCGCCGACGCTTGCCCAGGTCTGACCAGCGAGGTCAGTCACGCCGCGGTACAGCGCCTGACGAGCGACGGTGATCGTCACGCTGGAGTTGGTCAGCGCAACGGATTCGACCGAGGAACCGTCAGCGACAGCGGACATCGGGTCAAGGCCCTTGCCGACAATGCCGACCTTCTTGGACGACGAGCCGCTGCCGCCAACGTCGCCGACGTAGGCGATCGCGGGATGGTTCATCAGAGAAGCGCGGTCGCCGAGCTTGAGCTGCAGTTCAGCCGCAAGGGTGCTAGCAACGGTCAGGTCAGTGAGCGAGGAATAGGTAATCGGGGCGTCAGCCATCGTAGACTCCAAAAGACAGGGTGAGCGAAAGGGAAGATCATCATCCGGCGTGCGCTCTGTTTTTACGGGGCTCGACCCGACCGCCTACGGTACTGACATCGTGACACGTTCAAGTGAGCGTGTCAACGTGTCACATGTATCACTTTAGGCTGGCAAGGATCGCAGTCCGATTCGCTGCGTAGGCTGCGCGACCTTGCGGGGTGCCGAGCATCTGCTGAATCGCCTCGGGAGAGAACGTCTTAGCCGGCGCTGCCGTGCCGCTCGATGCTCCGGCGTTTACCGCTGGCGTAGGCGGGAGAGCAGTCGGCGCAGGCGCTTGACTTGTCGCAGCCGGTGCAGCCACCGCGCCCGCATCGGGGAGGTAAGCGCGTACACCTTTCGGAAGCGCCTCGCGATTCGCCAGCCATTCGGCAAGCGACGGCTTTGCGCCCTCGGCAGGGACGGCGACTCGGCTGTAAGCGTGCGCTACGATGTCGGCTGCCTCGGGGTCTACGATGCCCGCCGAGAGGATCGCCCGCTCGGTAGTCCAGCCGGTTTGCGCAGCCTGCCATTCTGCGCGAGCTGCGTCGTGCTGTGCGCGCAACGTGTCGAGCTCGCCGCGCAGGGTTGCCGCCGCCGCGACTTGCGGAGTCAGCGAGTCAAGCTGCGACCGGAGCTGCGCCTTCTCAGCAGCAAGCGCCACAATGCGATCGCGGGCCTTAGGGGTTGCATCTTCGGGGATGTCGATCTCAGGAGTAGTGGTAGTGTCGTTCACTTTGCCTCGGGGGTTAGGGGATGGACATGCGAAGGCGCTCGGCGTCGATGCGCGCAAGCTCGTTGACCGCGCTCGCCTCGGTCATGCCGGGGTTGAGTTCCATGTAAGCGCGAGTACGCGAGAGCAGCCCCGCGCCCATCAGCTCGATGACGTTTGCGCGTCGGGCCTGCAGCTCTTCGGGTGAAAGCGGCAGGTCTTTGTATGTGATCTGATAGCCCAGCTCGGGCAAGGCGCTACCGGTAGCACGGTTGTAAAGCACCGCCGTAGTCGACATGAGCTGCTCGTCGGCGCGTCGAAACACGGGAGCGTAGCGACGAGCTGCAGCGCGCTTGCCCTCGTTGCTTAGGGCGATCGCGTAGCCCGACCTTGCCGTACCGCCCATGCGCTGAATGTCCGCAGGCGGCAGGCCTGCGTCGATGGCGATGCGATTCGCAATGCTGCTGATGACGCCCTCTAACTCGACCGGGTTTGCACCAGCTTGAAACTGCCCGATCATAGGCTGGCGACCCTCTTGCGTTGACTCGGCGCGCATGATTACCGCAGGGTCGGCGATGACCTCGACGCGCTGACTGAAGCTGTCCATGCCCGCCGGGATCGCGCCGACAAAAGCGCAGTCAAGGGTGTACCGTTGAGGGTGGCTGGCGTCGCGGATACAATGATTTAGGTAGGTTGTCAGCACCCCGTTGTTGAGGCAGGCTTGCACAGTCTCCCAGTTGCCGCGCCAGTTCCAAAGGCGATCGCCGAGGCTCTCGGCGTGGTACAGGACGTAGGGCAGAATCGGCGTGCCGTCGCTGCGACGGTAGGGGTAGTTCGCGCCCGAGAAGTCGCCGCCAAGCACCTCGATGCTAATGTCGGCACCCGTTGACACTTGCAGCACCCGATACAACGGGCTCGCAGGGTCGCTTGCCTCGATGCAAAGGTAGTCGTAGCACCAGCCGTAGTCGTCGCGGTAGCGCAGCTCCTTGACGCTGTGCGGTACGTCGGGCTGGTCGTCCATCGCCTCGCAGATCATCAGGTCAGGGAACACAGGCCGGTATTGGATCTCGCCGGTCGGCAGCACCGAGACGCGCCACGCACATTCGCGCAGCCCGATCGTCATCGCTTGGAATCGTGGCATCCGAGGCCACAAGCCCGAGGCCGTGATCGCCTGAGCAAACGGCCCATAGATCGGAGTGTCGCCGACGCGTACCTCGGGCTCGGTGAGGTACAGCGCGGCCGTCTCGCGGCAGATGCTGACCAGCGGCATCGAGGTCGTCTTAGCCACGCCCCATGCGTCTGCACGCTCGCGCCCGACCTCTCGCGCTACCCGGTTTTGTAGGTCTTGCTCCCATGCCCCGTCCAACATACGCCGCACCAGACGGCTATGCTCCCAACGGGTGAGCTCGCCGAGGTCGTCGCCGGGAGGCGGGATGATGTAGAGGCTGTCGGTATGGTACATGGGCCTACCTTACACGGGTGACAGACGCAAACTGCCGACCCGATGGAAAAATGTAGTCTTTGAGCGCATATCGTAGCGCGTCTATCCTGTCTTTGGCAGGGTGTTGCGCGGTGTAGTCCCAGCTCTCGATCGCCTCGATCAGCACCTTGCATCGCGAGCGCACCACCAAACGCTGCGAGGCCATCGCCTCGTACAGATACCGACACCCGGTATCGCGACTGCCGCCCGACATTCGTTCCTTCGCGCCGAGGATTCTGGGCGAGATACCCGTCTGCGCTACCTGTAGCTCGAGCGCGAGTCGGCGCGTCAGGTCGTAGTTGCCTTTGTATTCGTGCCTGCCCTGTACCGGATTATCCCCGTAGACCGTGCGGAGGTTGCGCCATTGTAGACCGTTCCGTTTTAGCATCCTGACAATCTCAGCAGCGAACATGGTGACCGTCGCACTACCCGGCAGGCTGACCAGATCCTCAACGATGATGCTCTCGCTCTGTCGGCCTGCATCGCCACGGGTAGGTTCGACTCGGACAAGCACGGCGACCAGACCTTGCGGCCTGTCGGCGCTTGCGTAGTCAATGCCGAGATGCCAATAGCTCTCGCCGTCCAGCATCGCGGAGTCCGAGACGTGAGACGCCACCGACCAGATAGGCGCAAACCATGCGCCCTGGGGACGCATCTCCCATAGGCCGTCAAGCGTGATGCCGGCCCAGCTTGCGGGCTCCTTCGCCCACATGCGCGCTATCCATTCGTCATCGCACAGCGTGCCATCCTCCAACGTGCGCAGCTCGCCCGTGTCGACGTGTACGAGATTGTCTACCGTCAGCGGCGCGTGTACCTCGGGCATGTGCCCCGCCTCGACCGCCGCCTGTATGTGCTCGACAGGGCCGTTGATGGGCGTCAACGTCATCACAATCCGACCAGCCTTGACGAGCACCCGCTTCCGCAGCTCGCGCATCATCTCGGGCGAACAGGGTTCGTCAACGAGAACAAGGTCAACCGTCGCGCCCGCAACAGAGCGCGGGCCTTGATCGTCGGTGACCCATCGGATCGTTGACCCGTTCGCAAAGCGGGTGAGCGGCCGATTCGCACCGTACCCGGTCTTTGCGTTGTACTCGCAGTCATCGGCAAGCACACCGGCCGGTATCAGGTCGTGGCACTTGCCTTGGATGCTGATTGACTGCGACTGATTCAAGCTGCAAACGATGACCTGCACCGGAGGCGTTTTTGTCGGGTAGTGCGGGTGCGTCCCGAGGCACGCCCAGATGACCTCGGCGAGCCCGGCCGTAGATTTGCCCAGCGCCTGATTACCAGCGCGGTACAGCTTGTCGCCGGTCATCCGTAGCCACTTGTCCTGAGGGACAAGCCACCGCATGTAGTCGAGCGGACGTTCGCGCCGACGTCGAGCATACTCGGCAAGGTTGACGCGAAGCCGCTCGGCAGTCATGCCGTGGTCTTGCGCGAGCCGACCAGTCGCAAGCTCGGCCCGCTGGTCGCCGCCTGCACTCGCGCCCGAACGGTCGGAGGGAGCGCCGCGACGTCGGCTGCAATCTGCGCAACGAGGTCGGCGTCTGACAGCTCGGTAACCGCAGACGGCTTCGCCCGCGTCTCTTCGTCGATCATGCGCAGGATGTCCAGCTCCTGATGTAGCAACTGCGCAGCCGAGCCGAACGATCCCGCCTTGCTCGCACGTTGCCGCATGTCGCGTGCAGTCGCCAGCCGTTCGCGCAAGCTCTCGAGGTACGTCGCAGGCTCGGCGACCGCTTTCGCCTCGTCAACCAGCGGAGCCGACAGACCGCCCAGGGCTGCGAGCTGCTTTGTGAAGTTCGCGACCGCAGTCAAGCTGCCGGCAGCGCGAGCCTCGTCAATCAGAGACGACAGCGCCGCGCAATGCTCTTCGCGCCGGTAGTCAACGGGTAGCCCGAGGTCAGCATGGAAGGCCCCGCCCGGTGTCGCAGGTAGAGTAGGCTTAGACTTTTTTGCCATGCGTTCTGGTAACTTCTTTGGGGGCGGGGGGGAGTCTGTGCGTATGCGCTCGAACAAAGGGTCTA
>Ga0209597_1001014_pt1 | contig 18432 bp, 11 predicted proteins | sample M_140625_MF_Meta_FD_187316 | JGI IMG/M metagenome (GOLD analysis project Ga0209597, IMG submission 187316) | Freshwater microbial communities from Lake Montjoie, Canada to study carbon cycling - M_140625_MF_MetaG (SPAdes) (version 2) | ecosystem: Environmental > Aquatic > Freshwater > Lake... | reverse complement strand
ACGCACCCTCGAGTCTGGGCCAGTGCTTCTCCGCCCGGCCTGCGGAACGGGCACGGGCGAACGGGGATGTCGGCGGGGATGCTGGTGAGGCTTCCATGCGGGTCAAATAGGACGTTAGCCTCGCCTCAAAAGGACTGGCGAAGCGAGTGGTGTTCCCGGCCACGGGCGACTTTTTGAGCCTACTCGATTTCACCATAATTGCGAATTGGTTTCGCAATTATTGCGATTCTCATCTGGCGTCCTCACGAAAGTGAGGAGCCGGAAAAGTCAGCCAAAACACTGAAAAACACGACGAAAACAAGTTTTGTGGCCTCTGGATCGTCAGGAAAACGGGACCTTTCACCATGAATACCAAAAATATTTTTGGATTGAGTCGAGTTTGGCACGGAAATCGCATGGGGAGGGGTGTCGGTGGTCATCGCCGACGAGATCGCCCGAAAGAAAAAAGGAACCCCGCTGATGCGTGCCTCATTCGCTTGTTTGTCCCGAACCGTCGCCTGTGCCGCCGCCTTCGTGGCAGGCGTGGCGTTCATGCCGTTCGGAAAAGCTGCTCCCTTGTCGCCGGCACTGATCTACGGGGTTACGGTCGACAACGACATCAAGCGATTCGATACCCAGGATCAGAGCTTCTCGTTTGTGGCGACTTCGCTTTCGACGGGGGTCAAGGCCAACGGCTTTGCAACCGATCGCACCAGGAATCACCTCTTCTACTTCGGGTCGAATGGCGACCTCTATTACTACACGACCACCGACGGCAGCGCGGGCACGGTTGCGCCGGCATCCACGTTTGGCAATGTCACCGACTTTCCGCCTGAGGACGCGAGCTTTTACAACGGCGCGTTCTGGTTCATCGGCAAGGGCGACAACTACAACAACAAGCTCTACCAGGTTCCGATCACCTACACGGGCAATGTGCCCTCGTTCAGTGGCACGCCCACGTCGTATCAGCTCTCGGCGAGTGGTAGCACCACAGGCATGGCGTTTGGCGACATCGCCATCCATCGCGACACCGGCATCCTCTACGGATCGACCACGCCCGGCTCGGGCGGGCTCTTCTTCACGCTCGACATGAACTCGATCAACTCGGGCACCACGAACCCCGTGAACGTGATCACGTCGGGTAACCCCATCAGTCTGCAGCTGGCTTTCAGCGAGGATTTCTCGACGCTCTATGGTCAGGAATACCGGTTCAACACGCTCGATCCAACGAACCCTGCATTGACCAGCGGGGTCTGGTACACCGTGGACACGACTTCGGGCACCTACAACTCGATCTCCGTCACCACGAGCCCTGGCATGCGTGACCTGGCCGGCGTGGCCGCCGTGCCGGAGCCCGGCACCTTTCTGCTCGCCACCGTCGGCTTTGCCGTGGCCCTGGCCTGGAATCGCAAGCCGGTCCTGAAGGCGGCCCGCTCGACGTGAAGCGACGGGGGGCGACAAGTCCGGAACCCTGGAGCCGACCCGACTGGGTTGCGAGGGCCCGGCTGATCATCGAGTCCTACGCCACACTGCTCGGCCGGTCGCTGATCGATCCCGAAGGGAGCGACATCGCCAGGGCCGAGCGGCTCTATCGGACGCCGTTCGTCGTGGTCGCCCACGGCACTGAGGTCGACCCGATGCTGTCGTATGGAAACGACGCCGCGCTCCGGCTCTGGGAGATGGATGCGGACGTCCTCCTGCGGACGCCGTCGCGGCTGACCGCGGAGTTCGTGCACCGGGAAGAACGGGCGCGGCTGCTCGAGCGGACGCGCCGAGAGGGCTTCGTCGACGACTATTCAGGCGTGCGGATCACCCGGACCGGCCGCCGCTTCAAGATCGAACGTGCCATCGTCTGGAACCTGATCGATGCGGCCGGCACGATCCACGGGCAGGCGGCGACGTTCGACCAGTGGACGCCCCTGGGCTGACCGACTTTAATGGTCATACGATCCGCTGCGACGCCGGCGAGGCCGGTCGCGGCGGGTTCGCCTCATCGATCCTCCAATGACCTCAACAGAACTCCCCAGACAAGGAACTCCTTTCATGATGCTCATCCGTTCGGTCGTGGCGCTGGCGTTTGTCATGGTGGGGATGATGTCCCTCGGGAATGCCCGGGCGGCCTCGCCGCTAACGGGCGAGATGCCCGGGCTCGACGGGAAGCCGGTCGATCTTGCGTCTTACCAGGGCAAGGTGGTGCTGGTGGTCAACGTCGCCAGTCGCTGCGGCGCAACGCCGCAGTACGCGGGCCTGCAAAAGCTCTACGACACCTACAAGGATCGCGGCCTCGTGGTGATCGGCTTTCCGGCGAACGACTTTGGCGCCCAGGAGCCGGGCACCGACGCCCAGATCGCTGAGTTCTGCTCGTCGAAGTACGCCGTCACCTTCCCGATGTTTTCGAAGATCACGGTCAAAGGGCCCGATGCGCCGCCGCTCTATAAGTCGCTCACCCAGTCGGCCAACCCGCCCGGTGATATTGCTTGGAACTTTGAGAAGTTCCTGATCGGTCGCGACGGCGCCGTGATCGGCCGGTTCAAGACCCGCGTGTCCCCCGACGATCCGGCGATGATCGCCGCGATCGAGGCAGCGCTCGCAAAGTAGGGCGAGGCTGTGCGTGCGGGGCACGAGTGACTCGTCCAAGTGAATGTTGTGCGGCGCCGCAGCCGGCCGGAGACATGCTCGGCGCCGGCGGGAATGAGGTCTCCGACCCACCTGCGGTGTGTGAGTTCTCTTCTCAAACGCTTCGGCGCACCCCAGCGGGGCACAAGTCGCACCGGCTTCTCGGCGAGGGATGATGGTGCACGCGCAACGGCAACCGGGAACACACACAGGTTGAAAACCTGTGCTACGGGGGACAGCGAGGGGCTGCCCGTGCCCGGGAGCAGGCGTTGCTGACAAGCGAAGCCATGGATGGCGGAGCGAAGTCAGCATCGAGCGAGCGAAGGCCTGGAGGGCCGAAGTGAGCGTCCGGCGACGGGCACGGGCAGCCCTGAGCGGCCGTGGGATCCCGTGCCGCCGCGATGGGCAGGCACAGGTTGAAAACCTGTGCTACGGGGGAGCCCCGAGCCTCACGTGTGAGCCGTCTTAGGCAGCCTTCGAGGTGGGGCGGGTGGCGGCGCGGCCGGGGCCGATCGTCCGTCGCACCACCCACGTTGGCCGGCCCTGGGCTTCGCGGTAGCCGCGGACCACGTATTCGCCGACGATCGCCACCGCAGCCGTCTGCACCGCGGCTGCGAGCGCTACGACGGCCGTGATGGCCGCCAGCGAGGGACTGGGCTTCGCGGCAGTGGAGCCCCACCACAGCGTCGTGGCGACGGCCATCCCGCCGAGGCCGATGGCCGCCAATGCTGCAGCCGCCATCCAGGTGAGTCGCACCGGGGCGTCGGATGAGAGGATGAGCGCGTCACCGGCGAGTTTGAGGAGTTTCCATGGGGAATACTTGGTGGCCCCGGCGACGCGGGCGTGGCGGTCATACCAGACGGGTTCGTGGCGGAAGCCCGCCCAGGGGACGAGGCTCCGCAGGTAGCGGCGCTTCTCGGGGAGCGCGACGACCGCATCGGCTACGGCGCGATCAATGAGCTTGAAGTCCCCCGTGTCGACCGGCATGGGGTAGGGGATCATCCGCGCGAAGAGCCTGTGGAAGAGGCTCGCCGTGACGAGTTTGAACTTCGTCTCGCCCTCGCGGGAGTTTCGCCTTCCGTAGGCGACGTCAACGCCCTCACGCCAGCGGCGAACCATCTCGGGGATCACCTCGGGCGGATCCTGGAGGTCGGCGTCGGTGATCACGATCGCGTCGCCGCGGGCGGCAGCCAGACCGGCCGACATCGCCGCCTGCTGGCCGAAGTTGCGGGCGAGTTCGATCACCTGCACCCGTGGGTCGCGGGCCGCGATCGCCTCGAGCCGTCGGAGTGTGCCGTCCCGGCTCCCGTCATCGATGTAGATGATCTCGAAGTCGAGCGCGGTGGCAGGCAGCACCTCGGCGAGCCGGGCATGCGTCGCCTCGATCACCTCTTCTTCGTTGTGGCAGGGGATCACCACCGAGAGCAGGCCGTGAACGGGTCGCTCAGTCGTGGTCTTGCGGAACACCGGGCCGTGGCTGTCGCCGCCATCGGCGGCCGTGGGAGAGGTGTGATCGCTCATCGCCTAGGCTCCTCGTCGTCGAGCGTTGCGGTCCGCGGTGCACCCTCGGTCAGTCTGCCCACGGCGAGTAAGTCATGGGGTCTGAACACAGGACGTGTCCGGCCGACGATGCCAAACCCGGGCGGTACTGCCGATTCGACCGCGGAGTAACTGTCTTCGGGAATCAGGAGCAGCGTGTCTGGAGCGGAGCGAAAAAACTCCGCCACGGCCGCGACGCTGCCGTCGCTGAGCCGCGTCACTGGGTGTCGCGCGTAGAACACCACGTTCGGGCTGGAGACGAGGTAGGTGCCGAGGCGGGCGGATTCGCGGCCCCGTTGGACGTCTTCCACAAAGCCGGGCAGCGTGTTCGCAGCCGCGAGCCGCGTCTGGGCTGGTCCGACGGCGAGGGCGGCGTAGACCAGCCCCGTGACAGTGAATGCGGCCAGTGCCTCGAGCGGCCGGCGCGTCGCCAGCACCCAGCAGGCGGCGGTGCCCATGATCGGGACGATCCCCACGGCGGCAGCCGCCTCCGCTCCCGGGATCCCAAAGCGGGTGGCAACGATCACCGTCACCGCGGTGGCCACGCCGCCGAAGGCCAGCGATGCCAAGCCGGTGGCCATCCACCGCGGGTGCGGCCAATGGCCGGTTGCGGCCTTTCTCGCTGCATCGACCGCGACGATCGCCACCAGGAATGCGGCAGCCGGATAGGCGGGCAGCACGTAGTTGGGGAGCTTCGTGGCGGCGGCCGAGAATCCACCGACCCAGACGGCCAACCAGACGAGCGACAGGAGCGTGACGGCGGCGGTGACGCCGGAGATCGTGCCCTTCGCGAGTCGCCACGTTGCGATGACCAGGGCGAAGGGCAGGAAGCACGACCACGGATAGAAGCCCACCAGCATGGTGAGCGGGTGGAACAGGGCGCCGCCGCTGTGCTTCTCCATCGGGGCCATGAATCGGCCGACGTTGTGCACGAAGAAGAATCCGCTCGTCCACGCGCCGTCAGTGCGGAGCGTCACGGCGATGTACCATGGTGCTGCCGCCGCCACCGCGGCGAGCGTGAGCGTGAGCGGCCGCAGGCACCACAGGGCATCGAACGCCGCAGGGATGGCCCCGCCGGCGAGTTGCCGCATGCCTGATCCTGCCATGCCGCGGCCGGCCGTGCGGGCCTGCATCGCCAGGCACCATGCCCACGGGCCAAGCACCGCGAGCGGTCCGACGAAGCCGATGGGGCCTTTGCAGACGATCGCCAGACCCAGGAGGAGGCCGGACGTCGCGGCTGTTGCCAGGGAGCACGTCCGCAGGCGGCCGTCGGGCCCCGGCATGACGGCCTCCGCCACCAGCAGCGTGGCCCAGGCGGTGAGGGCGGTGAGGATCGCGTCAGGCGTAGCGGCGTGCGCCTCGATCGAGACGAGCAGGCAGCCGACGTAGGCGAGGGCCGCGACGACGCCCGTGGTGTCGTCGAACCAGCGGCGGCCGGCACGAAACAGCGCCAGCGCCGTCAGCAGCGTGGCGATGACGGAAGGCAGCCGGGCCGCGAACTCGTTGATCCCGAAGACCTTCATGCAGGCGGCCATGCACCAGTGCATCAGCACCGGCTTGTCCACCGCGAGATCGCCGTTGAACATCGGCACTACCCAGTCGCCGGTCTCGACCATCGTTCGCGCGATCGCTGCGAATCGGGCCTCGTCTTCGTCCCAGAGCGGCGTGGGTGCGGTCGCGACGGCGAGCGTCGCGAGGGCGCCCAACAGCACGATGAGAACGGGACGGTTCCAACTGGGCATCGGAGTGGTTCCTGGGCGGTATCGAAGACGGAATCGCGGTCAGCGTTGGGATGGCGTCAGCGACGGCTCGGCTGCCAGTCGCACCGGCTGCTCGTTGTCACTCGGGCCGAGGAGCAGCATCTGGCGTGCGGAGGGAAAGGACGTCGCGGCTCGCAGCACGGCATACTCCGGCGGCAGCGCGGCGGTCACCTGTTTCTCGAAGCGGGCGTCCACGACGAGGTGGGCACGCGGGTTTTCGGCGACGAAGGCGGCCGCGGCTGCCGGCCCCGCGAGTTCCTCGACGGCACCACACGTCGTGATGCGTCCTGCGTAGAAGACCGCGCTTGCCGGCGCCTTGAATGTCGCGATCGGCATGGCGGCATCGTGCCGGTGCCCGAGTCCGGCAATCAGATCCCGCATGCCGCCAGCATGGCCGACGGCCGATGGTCCGACGGCGAGGAGGAGGCCCACCGTGCAGCAGGCCGTGACGGCCCATGCTGAGGTCGCGGCGATTCGCGACGAAAGCGACTGACAGGCCCAGGCCGCCGCGGCACCGGCAATCGGCACGAGGCCGATCAGACCAAGCCATTCGGCGCCGGGGGCGATGCGATGCGTCACGATCGGCAAGCCGATCGCAAGCGCGACGCCCGATGCGCCCAGAAGCATCCAAGCCACCCGCATCCAGCGGTCGGTCGTCACTGCCGGCTGGCGGATCCACTCCGCCACGAAATGCCCGATGGCCATGGCGATCGCCGGGTAGGCCGGCCAGACATACCCCGGCAGCTTCGTGCCTGAGAGGGACAACGGCAGCACCCAGGCGGCGATCCAGCACACGGCCAGCCGCATGCCGACAGCGTCGCGGGTCGCCCGTGCGGTGTGCCCGGTGACCAGTGCCGAGGCCATCGACCACGGAAATGTCCCCAGCAGGATGACCGCCGGGAAGTAGAGGAATGCCGATCCGGAGTGTCCTTCCATCGGCGCAGCGAAGCGGCCGACGTTGTGCACAAGCAGAAATCCCCGCAGCCATTCGCCGTCCGTCTGTGCCGTCACGGCGGCATACCAGGGCGTGGCCACCACAGCAGCCGCGCCGCAGGCGACGAGCGGCCGCAGCCCACGAATCGCCGTGTACGCCGTTGCAGCGAGTCGACTCAGGAGCGTGCCGTTGAGGCCGGGGTCGAGCCACGCCTGCCACCAACAGAAAAGACCAAGGCCGGCGAGCGGCAGGATCGCTCCGATCGGCCCCTTGGCGAGCACGCCGAGGCCGCAGGCCGCACCGACGCCGACAGCGGTGCCGAAGGAGGCAACCACGGGCCCGTTCCGCCAGCCGGTGCCGTCACGCATGGGACGACACGTCCCGCGGACGAACAGCCAGAGGGCCAGCGTCGTGCAAAAGACGAGCGCCGCATCGGGGGTGGCGGCTCTGCCGCCCACTCCCGTCCACAGGCAGGTGGCCATGACGACGCCGGTCCAGAGGCCGATGTCAGGCCGGAAGACCCGGCCGGCGACCAGAGCGGTGAGCAGGCAGGTGCCGATCGTGAGGATGGCCGATGCGAGGCGGGCTCCGGTCTCGTTCACGCCGGCGACGGCGAAGCCGGCGAGCTGCAGCCAGTTCACGAGCGCTGGCTTCTCGACCCGCAGCCGGCCGTTGAACGTGGGCACGATCCAGTCGCCGCTGGCGTGCATGGCGAGGCTGCAGGCGGCATTTCGTGGCTCGTCGTCGTCCCAGAGCGGAGGGCCACCGAGGTTGGGAAGCAGCACGATCGCCGCCAGGGCTGCTATGGCCAGGCCTGATGAGCGGGTGATCGGCATGACGAGGGCCCGATGAAGGTGGTGGCAAGCCGCGACGGCACAGCCCCGACGGTTTGCGGGGGGCGGGAGAGTAGGGGCCGGAGCCGGCGCGGGTCAAGCCGTCACGAAGGGGGCGAAAGGAGCCGAATTCTCCGCATTTCGAGCCGGTTGACCGACCCCAAGGGACGGGTATGTTCAAGCATCGCCGCAGGGGCCATCTGAATGGCCGACGCGGGTTCGCACGCGGCCGGAGGCCGAATAGTTGGCAGACGAAAAGAATCCCCCGGCAGACGGCGACGAGAGCCCCGACACGCGACCCGAGCAAGACGGACTGCGCGACATCTCCGGCGGCCGGCTCATCGAGTTGCCAATTGAGCAGGAGCTCAAGGACAGCTACCTCACGTACGCGATGAGCGTGATCGTGAGCCGGGCCCTGCCCGACGTTCGCGACGGACTCAAGCCCTCCCAGCGTCGGATTCTGGTCGCGATGAACGACCTCAATCTCTCGCCGGGCGCCTCCCGCGTGAAGTGCGCTAAGATCTCCGGTGACACCAGCGGCAACTACCATCCGCACGGCGAGAGCGTGATCTATCCAACGCTCGTCCGCATGGCCCAGGAATGGAACATGCGGCATGTCCTCATCGACAAGCAGGGTAACTTCGGCTCGATCGCCGGCTTGCCTGCCGCCGCGATGCGATACACGGAGGCGAGGCTCTCGCCGATCGCCTCGATGATGCTCGACGATCTCGGCCTCGACACGGTCGATTACGTGCCGAGTTACGACGAGCGAAACACCGAGCCGGTCGTGTTGCCGAGCCGGTTTCCCAACCTGCTCGTCAACGGTGCCGGCGGCATCGCGGTCGGCATGGCCACGAGCATCCCGCCGCACAACCTCGCCGAAGTCTGCCGGGCCCTCGTCGCCCTGATCGACAACCCCGCGGTGTCGATGGGCGAACTGCTGCAGATCGTGCCCGGCCCCGACTTCCCCACAGGCGGCATCGTGATGGGCCGCGAGGCCCTGATTCGCGGCTACATGACCGGTCGCTCCACGATCACGCTCCGGGCTCGGGCCCACGTGGAGGAGTTCGGCAAGAACCGGAACCGCATCGTCGTCACGGAAATTCCCTACCAGCAGACTCGCGATGCGATCGAGGAAAAGATCGCGGAGCTGGTCAACGATGACCGCATCAAGGGGATTTCGGCGATCCGCAACGAGAGCGACCTCAAGGAGCCGGTGCGGCTGATCCTGGAGCTCAAGCGGGACGCCGATCCCGACGTCGTTCTCAACCAGCTCTATCAGTTCTCGCCGCTGCAGACATCGTTCTCGCTGATCTTCCTGGCGCTCGTCGACGGCAAGCCGCGGATCCTCTCCTTCAAGAACATGCTGGAGGAGTTCCTCCGGCACCGCGCGGTGGTCATCCGCCGCCGCACGCAGCACCTCCTTGCCAGAGCCCGCAGCCGCAAGCACACCCTCGAGGGGTTGCTCGTGGCGCTGGCGAATATCGACGAGGTGATTCGCATCATCCGCTCGTCGAAGTCGCAGGCGGAGGCCAAGGAGCGGCTCTGCCAGCTCCAGGCGCCGGCGGCGCTCCTCGAGCGGGCGCTGGGGCCAGAGGGCTTTGCCGTCCTGCAGGAGGAGCGGGGTGTCGCCGAGACCTACGGCCTTTCTCCTGTCCAGGCCGACGCGATTCTGCGGCTCACACTTGGCCAGCTCGTGAATCTCGAGCACGAAAAACTCGGCGGCGAGCACCGCGAGCTTCTCGCCAAGATCGGCGAGTTCCGTCGGATTCTCTCCAGCGAAGCGAACATCAAGGCCCTGATCCGTGCGGAACTCCTCGAACTCGAGGCCAAGCACGGTGATGAGCGGCGGACCGAGATCAGCGGCGAGGCGGGCGACATTCGCGACATGGCAGAGCTGATCACCGAGGCCACGATGGTGGTCACGATCAGCCGGGCCGGCTACGTGAAGCGGACGGCCGCCGACGTCTACCGCGCTCAGCGACGCGGAGGGAAGGGGCTCACCGGTGCCCGTACCGACGAGGAGGACCCGATCGAACACCTCTTCGTGGCCAGCACCCACGACTGGCTGCTGGTGTTCACGACGCTCGGGAAGGTGTTCTCGATGCGGGTTTTCGAGTTGCCCGAGTTGGCGCGCGATGCCAAGGGGCGGGCGCTTGTGAATCTGCTGGAGTTCGAGCAGGGCGAGAAGGTCGCCGACTGCCGTGCCGTGGGCGGATTCGAGGACCCGAACCAGTTCCTGATGCTCGCCACGCGGAGTGGCGTGGTGAAGAAGACTGCCCTGGAGCAGTATCGCCGCCGGCGGACCAAGGGCCTGATCGCGGTCAAACTCCGCGATGGGGACGAACTGGTGGATGCGGTGATCACCAAGCCCGGCGACGAGTTGGTGCTGTCAACGGCGAAGGGGATGGCGATCCGCTTCCCCGAGTCGGATGCCCGACCCATGGGCCGCGACACGAGCGGAGTTCGGGGCATCAAGCTCGGCGCTGGCGATCGGCTCGTCGGCATGGTGGTGGCCGACCCCGACGCCACGCTGCTCACCGTCTGCGAGAACGGCTACGGCAAGCGGACTCCCTTTGGCGCCGGCACGCCCGTGTCGGGGCCGGCTCCCGGCGAGGAGGGCGACGAGGCCGCCGTTGAAGCGGAGGCCGTTGATGCCGCCGGCGATGATGCCGATGGGGACGCGAGTTCGAGCGGGGCGAAGTACCGCACCCAGCGTCGCGGCGGTAAGGGCATTCGCGACATCAAGGCGACCGCACGCAACGGCTCGGTCGTGTCGATCGTCTCCGTTCGTGACGACGACCAGGTGCTGATGATGACTGCCCGCGGCAAGATCCAGCGGGTGAACGTCCACGAGATTCGCCCCATGGGCCGCAACACCCAGGGCGTGCGGATCATGCGGGTTGACGACGGCGACGCGCTGGCCGCCGTGGTGCCCGTGCCACCGAGCGAGCAGGAAGAGGCCGACGCCCCGCCGCCGGCTGATGCCTGAAACGGGAACTTGTTCGTTTTGGATCAGTCCCAGAACAGAGGGCTACGTCATGCGGATCGCGGTCGTGGGAACGGGCTACGTGGGACTGGTGACGGGCACCTGTTTTGCGGATAGCGGCAACGCCGTCACCTGCCTCGACATCAACGCCGACAAGATCGCGCGGCTCAATCGCGGCGAGATCCCGATCTACGAGCCCGGGCTCGAGGAGCTTGTCCAGCGCAACGCCAAGGCCGGCCGGCTGCGGTTCACCACTGACACCGGCGAGGCGATCCGCGGCGCGGAGGTGGTGTTTCTGGCGGTTGGTACGCCCCCTGCTGCCGACGGCTCGGCCGATCTGTCGGCGCTCTGGAAGGTCGTTGAGTCGATCGGTCCACATCTCGATCCGCACGCCGTCGTCGTGACCAAGAGCACCGTGCCGGTGGGGACGTGTGCGGGGATCGAGCGGCGGTTGAAAGCGGCGCTCGGTCGCGACTGTCGCGTCGCCAGCAACCCTGAGTTTCTCAAGGAAGGGGCCGCGATCGAGGATTTCCAGAAGCCCGATCGCGTCGTCGTGGGCGTGCGGTCGCCCGCGGTGGGCGACATCCTGAAGACGCTCTATGCCCCGTTCCTCCGCACCGAGAACCCATTTCTGGCGATGTCACCCGAGAGTTCGGAGATGACGAAGTACGTGGCCAACGCGCTGCTCGCCACGAAGATCAGTTTCATCAACGAGGTGGCGAACCTCTGCGAGCGGATGGAGGCCGACATCGACGACGTCCGCCGCGGCATCGGCCACGACAGCCGGATCGGCTTCGCCTTCCTGTTTCCGGGGGCCGGCTACGGTGGCAGCTGCTTTCCGAAGGATGTGCAGGCCCTGGCGTCGATGGCCCGTGGCTCTGGGCTCGACCCCCTCATCCTCACGGCGGTCCACGAGACCAATCTCGCCCAGAAGCAGGTGCTTGGGCAAAAGATCGATGCCCACTTCGGCGGCGACCTGGCAGGGAAAAAGGTTGCGGTCTGGGGACTGGCGTTCAAGCCGAGGACCGACGACGTCCGCGACGCTCCGGCGATCGACCTGATCGAGCGGCTTCTGGCGGGTGGCGCCACTGTCAGCGTGTACGACCCCGAAGCGATGGACAACGTCCGGGCGATCTACGGCAACCGGCTCACCTACGCGGCCGGGAGCCTCGAAGCGGTTGACGGCGTTGATTGTCTGGCGATCGTGACGGAGTGGGGCAATTTCCGGAGGCCCGACTTCGACGCGATGGCCTCCAGGATGCGGGCGAAGGTGATTTTCGATGGTCGCAACCTCTACTCGCCCCAAGAGATGAAGGCCCGCGGCTTCGCCTACCACGCCATCGGGAAGGCCCCGGTCTGAGGCCGTGCTCCGCCGTTCCGCCTCGCCGCCGACTGCGCCCTGACCGCGAACTCCGCGGTTGTTTGACACGCGCCGCAGGGCAGGGTTCAATCACCGCGCATGGGAAACCTACGGACGCGTTGGCCTCGCGGTCGGCCGTCCGGGCCGGATTGCGGCCCTTTTCCTCAAATATTCCGGAGCGCCTCGATCGTGAAACGACCTGTTGTCCACACCACCATCGCACTCTGCGGCCTGGCCGTCCTCTCCATGACTGGCTGTGGCGGCGCCCCGGCTGATCCGCAGGCGGCCCCCGGCGTGGCGGCGAACCTCTTCTACTTCTTCTGGTGGTGTGTCGGCGTGGGGGGCGCGGCGCTGGCGCTCTGGCAGGCGTGGCAGTTCTTCCACTGGATGGAGGCGCAGCCGGCGGGTACGCCGAAGATGATCGAGATCGCCGAGGACGTCCGAAAGGGCGCCTACGCGTATCTCCGTCAGCAGTACAAGGTGGTCGCCTGGGCGTTTCTCGCCATCAGCGTGTTCTTGTTGTGGCTGGCGCTGGGCCTGGGCGTCCAGAGCCTCTGGGTGCCGTTCGCGTTTCTCTCGGGCGGTTTCTTTTCCGGCCTCGCCGGCTGGTTCGGCATGAAGACGGCGACGCTCGCCAGCAACCGCACAGCCGCCGGTGCCGAACGTTCGCTCAATGAAGGACTGCAGATCGCCTTCCGCTCGGGTGCCGTGATGGGATTGACGGTCGTCGGCCTCGGCCTCCTCGACATCATGCTCTGGTTCTTCATCCTGTACTGGCTCGTACCGATGCTCGGCTTCAACCCGCTGTCGCTGGAAGAGATCACCGTCACAATGCTCTGCTTCGGGATGGGAGCGAGCACGCAGGCCCTCTTCGCCCGCGTCGGCGGCGGCATCTTCACCAAGGCGGCCGACGTTGGCGCCGATCTTGTCGGCAAGGTGGAGCACGGCATCCCCGAGGACAGCCCCCGGAACCCGGCCACGATCGCCGACAACGTGGGCGACAACGTGGGCGACGTCGCCGGCATGGGCGCCGATCTCTACGAGAGTTACTGCGGCTCGATCCTGGCCACCGCCGCCCTCGGCGTGGCGGCCTTCCCAGGCGAACCCCGCATGCAACTCGCGGCTCTCTTCCTGCCGATGGCGATCGCGTCGATCGGCACGCTGCTTTCGATCTGGGGCATCTACCAGGTGCGAACCCAGGAAGATTCCTCGCAGAAGGCCCTGCTCGCGGCCCTCGCCAAGGGCATCAACTTCGCGACGATCGCGATCGTGGTCGCGTCGTTCGTGGTCACGTTCCTGCTGATGGGCGGGTACATGGGCATCGCCCTGGCTGTGATCGTGGGCCTCGTGGCCGGCTGGCTGATCGGAAAATGGACCGAGTATTCCACGTCGAACGAATACACGCCCACCAAGGAACTCGCCGACCAGGCGCTGACCGGCCCGGCCACGATCATCATCGGTGGCGTGGCCGAGGGGATGCTGAGCACGTGGGCGCCGGTGTTGATCACCGGTGCCGCTACGCTGCTGGCGTTCGGCTTCGCCAATGGCTTCGACTTCAAGAACCCCGCCGCCTTCGCTCTCGGCCTCTACGGCGTGGGCATCGCGGCGGTGGGCATGCTCTCGACGCTCGGCATCACGCTCGCCACCGACGCCTACGGCCCGATCGCCGACAACGCCGGCGGCAACGCCCAGATGGCGGGCTTGCCTGAGATCGTCCGCGAACGGACCGACGCCCTCGACGCCCTCGGCAACACGACCGCCGCCACGGGCAAGGGTTTCGCGATCGGCTCGGCGGCCCTCACGGCGCTCGCTCTGCTGGCCGCCTATGTTGAGGAAATTCGCATCGGCTTCGATCGCTGGGGCCATGCGGCGGTGGCCTTCAAGGATGACGTGCAGAGCCTGACGGCCGGCGGCAAGACGGTCGATCTCAAGCCGGGCGAGTGGATCAAACTGGCTGATCGGCTTGTGCTCCGCGTCGGCGAGAATCCCGAGGCCAATCGCACATTCCTCGTCCTCGACCCTGCCGTGCTCGATGGCCGCCGTGGTAAGGATGGCAAGTTGAAGGTGGGCCCGGTGATCAAGGGCTTGGAAGGGTCGGCGAGGAACATCGTCAGCGACGCGTCGCCGGACGCCGCCATGATTGAGACCCTCGAGGACGAGGGTCGCATCGCCCCCGTGAAGACCGCGACCATGGCCGACTTCATGCGGTTCTACGACGTGACGCTCATGAACCCCAAGGTGCTCGTCGGCCTGTTTATTGGGGCGATGAGCGTGTTCGTGTTCTGCGCCCTGACGATGAAGGCCGTGGGTCGGGCCGCAAAGGGCATGGTGGAGGAAGTCCGCCGCCAGTTCCGCGAGAACCCCGGCATCATGGACGAGAACAATCCCCAAAAGCCCGACTACGAGACCCCGGTGGCGATCAGCACGAAGGCAGCCCAGCGGGAGATGATCCTGCCCTCGGTGCTGGCCCTCGTCGTTCCGCTCGCCACGGGCCTGCTGCTCGGCGTGGGCGGCGTGCTCGGTCTGCTCGTCGGTGGCCTGACCACCGGCTTCTGCGTGGCCGTGTTCATGGCCAACGCGGGCGGTGCCTGGGACAACGCCAAGAAGCACATCGAGGCGGGCGCGCTCGGCGGCAAGGGAAGCGAGGCCCACAAGGCGGCCGTCGTCGGCGACACGGTGGGCGACCCCTTCAAGGACACCAGTGGTCCGAGCCTCAACATCCTCGTGAAGCTCATGAGCATGGTGAGTGTGGTGATCGCCGGCCTGATCGTGCGGTACTCGCTCGAGGCGCTGGGGATCTTCTGAGACCCTCCCTGGGCGTCGGGGCTGCCCATGCCCCGGCTCCGGACGTTCGCTTCGGACATCATGTCCTTCGCTCACTCGGATGCCGCCTGCGCTTCGCCATCCTGGCTGCGCTTGTCGGCATACGCCGGCTCCGGGGCACGGGCAGCCCCTCGCGTCCTATCCGTTGCGATTCACGTCGTGCCCTGCCGGGCGGTAGTCTGACCGCATGCAACCCGGATTCGCTTTCGAGATCGCGGCGACGGACGGTGCGGCGCGGGCGGGAACGCTCACGACGCCGCACGGGAGCGTGCCCACGCCCCTGTTCATGCCGGTGGCCACGCTCGCCAGCGTGAAGGGAGTCGACATCGGCCGCGTGCGCGAGACCGGCGCCGGGATGGTGCTCTCCAATGCCTATCACCTCCACCTGCGGCCCGGCGAGGCGCTTGTGGAGGCTGCGGGGGGCGTGGCGGCGTTCATGGGCTGGAATGGGCCCGCGCTCACCGACTCGGGGGGCTTTCAGGTGTTCAGCCTCGCACAGCAGGTGAAGGTGACGGAAGCGGGCGCGTTTTTTCGCTCGCACATCGACGGCCGTCCGGTGGAGTTCACGCCCGAGAACTCGATGCGGATTCAGGAGCGGATCGGCGCCGATATCGCCATGCAGATGGATCACGTCGTCGCCCTACCCGCCGAGCGGTCGGTGGTGGAAGACGCGATGCGGCGGTCGCTTCGCTGGGCCGAACGGTGCCGGGCGGCTCACACGCGTGCTGATCAGGCAGTCTTCGGGATCGTGCAGGGAGGACTCGATCCCGAACTTCGGCAGGAGAGCGCTGCAGGGCTACGGGCACTTGGGTTCCCCGGCTATGCGGTTGGTGGCTTGTCGGTAGGGGAGGGGCCCGAGGCGATGGTGGCGGCGCTGCATGCGACCACGCCCTACCTGCCTGTGGATCGTCCTCGCTACCTCATGGGTGTGGGGCAGCCGGAAGACATCATGGCGGCCGTCGCCGCCGGCATCGACATGTTCGACTGCGTGCTGCCCACGCGGTGCGGCCGCAACTCGCTGGTCTACACGTTCGCGGGGCAGGTGCGGCTGCGGAACGCCAGGCATGCCACTGACGAGCGGCCGCTGGAGGAGGGGTGTCCCTGCGTCGCCTGCGGCCATGGCCGGCGGTATCTCCGGCACCTCTTCCTGGCCGGCGAGATGCTGGGGCCGGTGCTGGCCTCGATCCACAACCTCACCTTCTACCAGCGGCTCGTTGCCCGGCTCCGGGAGGCGATCGTGTCGGGCTCCCTCCCGGCCGTGGTGGCGGAACTCCGCCGGGGCATGACGACCGGGGACGATCGCGGCACCGGCCCCTGACCCGAGACGCGTGGCGTGCGGTCGTGACGCACCGCCCTTGTCGCTCGCGCGCCATGACCACTACATTTTCGGGCTTGGCATGACGGGGCCCTCCCCGGCAGCCGCCGTTTTTCAGCCGGATGGCCGCATGACTGCACTCGTGATGACCGCGTTCCCCCTCCCGACACCCCTGGCGGCGGTGTGCATTGCGCAGGCCGCCGATCGTCCCGAGGCACCGTTCGCCCTGCAGTACCTGCCGCTGATCGCGATTGCCGCGGCGGCCTATCTGCTGCTGTTTCGGCCCGAGCGGGAAAGGATGAAAAAGCAGCAGGATCTCCTCGCTGCGATCAAGAAGAACGACCGGGTGGTGACGTCATCAGGTATCTATGGAACGGTTGCCAACGTCGACCGCGAGGCGGACCGGGTGACCCTCAAGATCGACGAGGCATCGAACGCGAAAATCACCGTCACGCTCTCGAGCCTGGCGAGGGTGCTTCGTGATGGAACTGACGGCGGTGACAACGGCGGCGGCTGAGCACAAACGCGGTCGCAGAGCACCGCGGAGACCGAGACACGGATTCAGGAACGGGGTAGAGGCATGAACATGTCGAGCATCGCAGTGGGCATCGTCGCCCAGGCCATGGCATCCGCCGCGGCGACCGAAGCGGCCGGGCCGTGGTGGCGTGAGGGCTGGGCCATGTGGGGCATTGCGCTACTCACGCTGGCAGTGCCGACGTTCGTCGCGCGGCTGATCGCAGGGGCCCTGCGGGCGTCCGACATGTGGGGCCGGATTGCCACCGTGCTGGTCGCGCTCACCGCCGGCTTGGTGATTTGCCGGCTCGGCTGGCCACCGCGGCTCGGGATCGACCTCAAGGGCGGTCTCATCCTGGTTTACGAAGTCGACAATTCCAAGCAGTCGGCAGCTCGGGTGGACGATGCGATTCGCCGAGTGGAAGGCATCCTCAAGTCCCAGGACGGCTCCCAGGGGACCGTGCGCCGACGGCAGGGTGGTGGGATGACCGTGCGGCTGGCGACGGCCGACTCCCGCGCCCGCGAGGCGTTCACCGCCGCGGTGAAGGAAGCGGAGTTCGACCGGGTTCAGGTTCGTGAGGTGGCCCGCCGCGATGCGGACGACGCCCTCGAAGTCGACTACGACGTGGTCGCCGAGGCCTCTCCTGTGGCGATGGACAAACTCGTCGCCGCCGTCAGTCGCCGTGTGAATCCGGGCGGCCAGAAGGAGGTCACCGTCCGCCAGTACGGGCTTGACCAGATCGAAGTGATCATTCCCGATGTGGAGCAGTCCGAGGTCGATCTGATCAAGCGGGTGGTGTCGAGCGCCGGCGTGCTCGAGTTCCGCATTCTGGCCAATCGCGAAGACTCCCGCCACCGCGCGGCGATCACCCTGGCCGAGAAAACGGCGGGTCAGACCGTCCGTCAGGGCGACGAGACGCTCGCCCGCTGGGTCCAGGTCGACGTCAAGAAGATGGATCCCTCGGACGACCGCCGCCTCGTCACGCGGCAGAATGCCGAGGGGGGCATAGACATCCTGGTCATCAATGACCCGTTCAACGTCACCGGTGGCGATCTTGGTCGTGTCAGTCCGAGCCTCGACGAGAGCCTGGCGCCGTGCGTGAACTTCACGTTCACCTCCAAGGGTGCGCCCCGCTTCGGGCTGCTCACCGGCCGTAATCTCCCTGATCCGGCCAACGGGCTGCAGAGCCGCCTGGGCATCCTGCTCGACGACGTCGTCCAGTCGGCGCCGTCGATCAAGAGCACCATCACGTCGTTCGGCCAGATCACGGGCAACTTCAAGCAGCCCGAAGTTGATTTCCTCGTGGAGGTGCTCAATGCCGGCAGCCTTCCGGCCGCCCTGCGCAGCGAGCCCATCAGTGAGCAACGAATCAGTTCCCAGCTCGGTGATGACACGATCAAGTCGGCCCGCCTGGCCATGATCCTGGCGACGTTGCTCGTGCTCACCTTCATGTTGGCCTACTACCGGTTCTCCGGTTTCGTGGCCGACCTCGCGGTGCTCCTGAACATCATCCTCGTCGTGGCGGTGATGATCTCCTTCAAGGCGGCATTCACGCTCGCCGGTCTTGCCGGCCTCGTGCTTTCGGTGGGCATGGCGGTCGACGCCAACGTGCTGATCTACGAGCGGATGCGGGAAGAGATGGATCGTGGGGCAGCGGTACGGATGGCGATCCGCAACGGCTTTGCCCGGGCGTTCTCCACGATCGTCGACTCCAACCTCACGACCTTGATCACGGCCGTGGTGCTATTCGCGATCGGCACCGACCAGCTC
>Ga0209597_1001013_pt1 | contig 18449 bp, 17 predicted proteins | sample M_140625_MF_Meta_FD_187316 | JGI IMG/M metagenome (GOLD analysis project Ga0209597, IMG submission 187316) | Freshwater microbial communities from Lake Montjoie, Canada to study carbon cycling - M_140625_MF_MetaG (SPAdes) (version 2) | ecosystem: Environmental > Aquatic > Freshwater > Lake... | reverse complement strand
GGGTTTCCAAGGCAGCAACGGCAGCCTGTTCCGCACCGCCAACCAGCGGGTGATGAAGGCCCTGTGCAATGCCTACCGCGACCGTCGCCGCCGCAAGCGCGACTTCCGCCGCCTCTGGATCGCCCGCATCAACGCGGCGGCCCGCCTCAACGGCATCAGCTACAGCCGCCTGATCGGCGGTCTGAAGAAGGCCGATGTGCGCATCAACCGCAAGATGCTCGCCCAGTTGGCCGTGGTCGACCCCGCCAGCTTCACCACGGTGGTGACCGCCGCCGGACGCTGAGCGCCGGCACCCCATGCAGGAACTGCTTCCCCAGGCTTACCTGATCGGCCTGATCGTGCTCCTCGGCGCCGCGGCCGTGCTCGTGGGTCGGCAGATCCTGCGGGTCCGCAAGGACGAACAGGCCCTAGCTCGCCTCAGCAGCGGGGGGGCCTCTGGTGGTCAGCCCACGGATTCGGTTGGCCTCTATGAGCTGGCGTCCGTGCAGCTGCGCAAACGGCTCTACGGCCAGGCCGTGGACAACCTCAAGCTGGCCCTGCGCAAGGCCCAATCCGAAAAGGCTCCTGAGGAGGCCCGGGCCCTGATCGAGAATGCCTACGGCTTCGCCTTGGCAGCTCAAAGCAAGTTCCCCGAAGCCATCCGCCACTACAGGAGTGCCCTGCAGATCAAGCCCGACTATCCGGTGGCTCTCAACAATCTGGCCTACGCCCTGGGAAAACAGGGGGAACCGAAGGAAGCCAGGGACACCTACGCCAGGGTGCTGGCTCTGGAGCCTGCCAATGGCACGGCCCGCAAGGGCCTCAAGACCATGGAACGGCGCGTTGGCGATCCAGCCAGTCCAGCCCCCAAGGGCAAGACGGAGTCTTCAGCTACCAGCGGCAAAGGCGGCGGCAAGGGCATCAACAAGGCCGAGTGAAGCCTTCGCTTAAACAGTGGCGAGCAGGCCCGAGGCCCCCTCACCAAAGGCCGCGGATCGGCTCTGCCTCCGGGGCCGTCTGAGCAGCAAGCTTCTCGGAGCCTGGCACCGGCAGGAGCTGCAAGCGACCACCCATCATGGTGAGCCGGTTGGCGTTCCAACCGGAAAGGCTCAGACCCTGCAGCCCCTGGAAGGCTCCACCGTTGCCCAGCCCCCCCCCGGGTGCCTCACCGAGAACCAGCAGATCCAGCTGATCCGACTTGGCATTGAGGTTGCCCTGCACCGGCGAAGCAACCCCGGCGACGGTGATCGTGCCCCGCATTACCACCATCTGACCCGCGGAACCGGTGGAGGCGATGGCCAGACTCACGGGCACGGGCACACCGCCGTCGAAGGGGGTGTAGCTGCCGTTCCAGAGCCTGGGCATCTGGGTGGCGATCAACCCGGCGCGGGCGATCGGATCGAAGGTCTCCACCGCAGACGACTCAAACAGCTGGACTCCGGACTCCCGGCCGGGGGCAGAAAGGCGGCTGGAGGGGGGCACCACGGGCGCAAAGGCGTCGCTCGGCAGGGGCGAGAGCGCCAACAGCATGGGCAGGGCCGTGGGTACGAGCGGCATCGGCATGGCTTCGGTTCACGGGGCCAGACCGCAGACTAAGGGTGCCGAGCGCCCCGCGACCCCCGGTCTTGAACCCTTCCGCTCCCCTTCCCAGCGCAGCGCCGACCCCGGCGGCCTCGACACCCCCCGGCGGGAGCCCTCCCCCCAGCTCGGCAGCCAGCGAGTCACCGCTCCTGATCGGCGGCCGAAGCTTCCGCAGCCGCCTGATGACGGGCACCGGCAAATACCCCTCCCTGGAGGTGATGCAGGCCAGCCTGGCGGCGAGCGGCTGCGAGATCGTGACCGTGGCGGTGCGACGGGTCCAGAGCCAGGCAGCGGGCCACGGCGGCCTGATGGAGGCGATCGACTGGAGCCGGATCTGGATGCTGCCCAACACCGCCGGCTGCGCCACCGCCGAAGAGGCGATCCGGGTGGCCAGGCTCGGCCGCGAGCTGGCGAAACTTGCCGGCCAGGAGGACAACACCTTCGTGAAGCTGGAGGTGATCCCGGACAGCCGCCACCTGCTGCCCGACCCGATCGGCACCCTGCAGGCGGCCGAGCAGCTGGTAAAGGAGGGCTTCACGGTGCTGCCCTACATCAACGCCGACCCCCTGCTGGCCCGCCACCTGGAGGACGCCGGCTGCGCCACGGTGATGCCGCTGGGTTCACCGATCGGCTCGGGACAGGGAATCCGCAACGCCGCCAACATCGCCCTGATCATCGAGAACGCCCGGGTGCCGGTGGTCGTGGATGCGGGCATCGGCGTGCCCAGCGAGGCGGCCCAGGCCATGGAGATGGGGGCCGATGCCCTGCTGATCAACAGCGCCATCGCCCTGGCGGGCGATCCGGCCTCGATGGCACGGGCCATGGCCCAGGCGTGCGAGGCCGGGCGGACCGCCTTCCGGGCCGGGCGGCTGCCAGTACGGGCCCAGGCCAGCGCCAGCTCCCCCTCCGAAGGGCGTCTGGGGGGCCCCGGCGGGAGCGATGGAGTGTGAAGCGTCTGTGACAGATCCCGGCGGCCAGGAAGAGGGTCCATAGGGTTCCCCGATTCCCGCCCTCCCCCCATGCAGGTCACCCAAGAAGACGGCGGCAGGCTCAACGCGTTTGCCAAGGAACCCCGCATGGTGGTGATGGAGGAGGGCGAAGCCAACGGCCCCAACCGCCTGCTGCTGATCGGCGGTGTGGTCTTGGTGGTTCTGCTGGTGGCGGTGGCTGCAGGGATCAGCTGATCAGCCAAACCCTGCCGAATCCCGCAACACCGGTCAAAAACTAGGTTGAGCAGCAGAAACGCTTGCTGCCGACGTCGTCCCCTGAAGCGCGCCAGTTGGAAGCTGCGGCCCACTGCAGCGGCGAAGCCGGAGGCCTGTAGTAGCTTGCACGCGGGCAATGGCTCGACCAGGAGACAGAAGTGAAGGTTCTCGTTCTCGGCGGCGACGGCTTCTGTGGGTGGCCCTGTGCGGTGAACCTTGCAGATGCTGGCCACGACGTGGTGGTGGTGGACAACCTCAGTCGCCGCAAGATCGACATCGACCTGGAGGTGGAATCCCTCACGCCGATCACCTCGATCGGCGAGCGGCTCCGAGCCTGGGAGCAGGTGGGCGGCAAAGCCATGCGCTTTGTGCACCTCGACATCGCCCACGAGTACGACCGACTCCTCGAGCTGTTGCGCAGCGAGCGCCCCGACACGGTGGTGCACTTCGCCGAACAGCGGGCCGCCCCCTACTCGATGAAAAGCAGCGCCACCAAGCGCTACACGGTCGACAACAACGTCAACGGCACCCACAACCTGCTCGCCGCCATCGTGGAGAGCGGCCTTGATGTGCACATCGTGCACCTCGGCACCATGGGGGTCTACGGCTACGGCTCCCACCGGGGCGCCACCATTCCGGAGGGCTACCTCACCGTTGAGGTGCCCCAGGCCGATGGCAGTCGTTTCACCGAGAAGATTCTGCACCCCACGGATCCGGGCAGCGTCTATCACATGACCAAGACGCTCGATCAGCTGCTCTTTTTCTACTACAACAAAAACGATTCGATCCGGGTCACCGATCTGCACCAGGGGATCGTCTGGGGCACCAACACCGCCCTCACCGATCGGGATCCGCGCCTCACCAACCGCTTCGACTACGACGGCGATTACGGCACGGTGCTCAACCGCTTCCTGATGCAGGCCGCCATCGGCTATCCCCTCACCGTGCACGGCACCGGTGGCCAGACCCGCGCCTTCATCCACATCCGCGATTCGGTGCGCTGCGTGCAGCTGGCCATGGAAAACCCCCCAACCAGCGGCGAAAAGGTGAAGATCTTCAACCAGATGACCGAAAGCCACCAGGTCGGCCAACTCGCCCAGAAAGTGGCCGACCTCACCGGAGCCGAAATCCGCTACCAGGCCAACCCCCGCAAGGAGGCGATCGAAAACGACCTGATCGTGGACAACCGCTGCTTCATCGAGCTGGGGCTTAAGCCCACCACCCTCGATGACGGCCTGCTGGCCGAGGTGGTGGATGTGGCCCGCCGCTGGGCGGACCGCTGCGACCGCTCCCGGATCCCCTGCCTCTCCGCCTGGACCACCCGCCAAGCGGAAGCCCTCCGCACCCACGCCTGAACCGGACGGACCGCCCGTGAGGATTGCCTTCTTCACCGAAACCTTCCTGCCGAAGGTTGACGGCATCGTCACACGGCTCACCAAAACCCTGCCCCACCTGGTGGCGGCCGGTGACGAGGTGATGGTCTTCTGCCCGGAAGGGGCCCCGGACAACCATGCCGGAGCCCAGGTGGTGGGAGTGCCGGCTCTGCCGTTGCCCCTCTATCCGGAGCTCAAGCTGGCCCTTCCCCGGCCGGCGGTTTCGGAGGCCCTGGAGCGCTTCCGGCCCGACCTGGTGCACGTGGTGAACCCGGCCGTGCTGGGTCTGGGGGGGATTTGGCTGGCCAAGACCCGCAACCTCCCCCTGGTAGCGAGCTATCACACCCACCTGCCCAAATACTTGGAGCACTACGGCATGGGCATGCTGGAACCCCTGCTCTGGGAACTGCTCAAGGCCGCCCACAACCAAGCCGAACTCAACCTGTGCACCTCCACCGCCATGGTGGACGAACTGGCCGCCAAGGGGATCGAACACACTGCCCTCTGGCAGCGGGGGGTCGACACCGAGCTGTTCCGGCCGGAGCTGGCCAATCCCGCCATGCGCGCCCGCCTGCACGGCGGCCACAGCGACACGGGCAACCTGCTGCTCTACATCGGCCGGCTGTCGGCCGAAAAACAGATCGAACGGATCCGCCCCGTGCTGAAAGCCCTGCCCCAGGCTCGGCTGGCCCTGGTAGGGGATGGCCCCCACCGTCAGCAACTAGAGCGCCTGTTCGAGGGCACGGCCACCACCTTCGTGGGCTACCTGGCCGGCGATGAACTGGCCTCGGCCTATGCGAGCGGCGATGCCTTTGTCTTTCCCTCGAGCACCGAAACCCTGGGGCTGGTGCTCCTGGAAGCCATGGCGGCCGGTTGCCCGGTGGTGGGGGCGAACCGCGGCGGCATTCCCGACATCGTGAGCGATGGCATCAACGGCTGCCTCTACGACCCCGACCAACCGGCGAGCTTGGTGACCGCCGTGCAACGGCTGCTGGGGGACGGGGCCACCCGGGCCCAGCTGCGCCAGGCGGCCCGGCTGGAGGCGGAACGCTGGGGCTGGGCCGGCGCCACAGCCCAGCTACGGGGCTACTACCGCCAGGTGCTCGAACAACGGCCCCTGGCCCTGGTGGCCTGAATCCGGGATGTCTGCTGGCTGGGGGCCAGCGATTCGAACCCTGGCTGGCTAGTCAGGCTGCATCGATCAGGGTCTCTGAGGCGCCACGGTGCCCGACGAGGTGCCGGATGGCGGATGGAACCACGCCTCCATCATGATTTTCACCATCGGCGCCGCCACCGTGCCGCCATAGCCGCCAGAATTTTCACCGAAGGCCACGATCACCAGATTGGGCTTGCCGGCCGGCGCGTAGCCCCCGAACCAGACGTGGTCGGGCCGGGGCGGATCCTCACCGGTGCCGGTCTTCCCAGCCACCGGCGGGAGGGTGGAATCGTTGAGGATCTTGGCCGTACCCTCGGTGACCACCATGCGTAGGCCCTCCCGCAGCACCCGCAGGGTCTCTGGCTTGAGCCCCAGCCACTGGCGCGGCGCGGCGCGCTGCACCAGATGGGGCGTGACCAGCCAGCCGCCATTGGCCACGACGGCGTAGAGCCGGGCCATCTGGATCGGCGTCACGGTCACGGCGCCTTGGCCGATCGCAGAGGTGATCGTGTCCACCGAGTTCCAGGGCTCACCGATCACCTTCTTCTTCCAGGCCGGATCCCCCAGCAGGCCGGTACTCTCCTCATCGCGGATCTCCACGCCGGTGTGGAGGCCATAACCCATGCGGCGGGCGGCCTTGAACAGCTCATCGGGCCCCACCTTGAGTCCCATCTGGTAGTAAAAACTGTTGCTGCTGACGGCAAGGGCCTTCTGGAAACCGATGGCGCCATAGGAGCCATGGTCGCCGTAGCACTGGCCCTGATAACAGAAGCGACCCATGGTGGGCAGGGTGGAATCAGGGGTGAACTTGCCCGATTCCAGGCCGGCGATGCTGGACACAATCTTGAAGGTGCTGGCCGGCGGAAACCCCTGGAAGGCCCGGTTGAGCATGGGTGCTTCCGGGCGGTTGAGGTTGTTCCACTGGGCCGTGGTGGGCCCATCGGCGAACACGTTGGGGTCGAAGGTGGGACGGCTGGCGATGGCCAGAATCGCCCCGGTCTGGGGATCGAGGGCCACGATCGCCCCCTTGGCCACGGTGTCGAGGGCCCGTTCGGCGGCGCGCTGAAGATTGAGATCGATCGTGAGCCGCAGGTCACGGCCGGCCCGGGCCGGCTTGTCGCCCAGCACCCGCTGCACCCGGCCGGCGGCGTTCACCTCCAACTGCTGTCCACCCCATTCGCCCCGGAGGTGGGATTCATAGGTGCTTTCCAGACCACTGCGGCCGATCCGGTCGCTGAAGCGGTATCCCTTCTCCCGGAGCCGCTTGTAGTCCTCCTCGGTGAGATTGCTGGTGTAGCCGATCACGTGGGCAGCGAGGCTGCCGTTGGGGTAACTGCGCAACACATCGATCGACACCTCCGCCCCAGGCAGCGAGGCCGCCTGTTCGCGGAACCGGAGCACCTGCAGGGGCGTCAGGGGCCCGGTGAGGGGCACATGGAAGCCATCGTCATCACCCTTATGCAAGCGGCGCTGCTGCTCCAGTTGCTCAGCCGGAATCCCCAGTAACCCGGACAACCTGTCCCGCAGCGATGGCCAGAGCCGCTCCTGGGTCAGCCGGGGCTGGTAGTAGAGGCGATAGGTGAGGCGGTTGGTGGCCAACACCTGGCCGGTGTGATCCAGCAACCGGCCGCGCACCGGATCCCGGGGAATCAGCCGGATCCGGTTCTCATCGGCCATGGCCCTGTGTTCCTGGCCATGGAGGAGCTGCAGCCACACCAGCCGCAGCACCATCGCGGAGCAAACAACCAGCACCAGGGCCATCAGCAGCCCGGGCTGCCGCCCCACACCGGTCTGGCGGCCATGGCCATAACTGATCTGGGGCATCAGCCGAGTCGCCTTTCCAGCTCGGCCAGCCGGGCGGAGATTCTCGCCAGGGTGCTCTGGAGCTCCGCGGTGTCTTCCTCCCCTGGACCTGTCTCCGTGCCAGCGGACGAGGACACCTCAAGATCAACCAATGGACCGGGGGAGGCGGGAGGCTGACCTTCCCGCACCTCCACCTTCACCACGGGATTGCCAAGGCCAGGTTGGAAGCGGTCGAGGGTCTCGCGCACCTGGCTGGCCACCGGTTCGCCCTCCTGACGGAGGCGATCGAGGGAAGCGGTGGGATCACCCCCGAAGGCGGCCAGCACCTCCTTGGGCCCGCCCTTGCGCGCTCTCTCCACGACGGCGAGCCCTACCGGCAACACGTCCTGCATGAGGGTGAGGCGCAGGGTGTCGAGGGGATCGGCAGCCATGGGGCCCGGCACGGGTTCTCCAGTCTGCCGTGAAGATCCCCGCGGCGGTCAGCGGCTCGGTCGCTGAATGCCTGGATCCACCAGCACCGCCTGGTACGGCCGCTGGCTCCCGAGCCACCAGCCACCGGCAGCCGCCAAAACCAGCAGCAGGGAGAAGGGCAGGAGGGCCCGGCGGGTGGCCGGCAAGCTGAACCACTCCATCCAGTCGCGCAGCACCCGATCGCGGTCGAAACGGCGCCGCTCCCGGAGCCCCTGCTGTTCCCGCCGCCTCAGGGCCCGCTCCACCCAACGCTCAAAGGCCTTCTTTTTGGTGACCGCCATCTTGCGCTCCACCTCCAGCACCTGGCCGGGGTTGAGCTCAGGGTTGAAGGTGCTGATCAGCTCAAGGGTCTTGAGGAACATCTCCACGGCCCCGTCCTTGATCGGGCGCTCCTGGTCATCGAGCAGGGTCCAGTCGAGTTCGGGGTAAAAGCGCAGCCGATTGGCCTGGATCTGCTCCTCCGGCATCTGGCCGGGTTCCCGCAGCCAACGGTCGGTGTTGGCGTCGAAGCGGCGCCAGTAGAGGAAGGGGTTCAGGTAAACCGTCTTGCCACCCACCAGGATGCTGTCCTGTTGCAGGCGGCGCTGCAGCTGGGGATCCGGATCGGCGCTGACGGTGGAAGGTACGACGGCTGTCACGGGGCCGGGCTCGGGTGACCGATGGTATCGGCGGCGGGCGGGCCGGGCTAGCCCGGAGGGTGGGCAGCTTGGACTCGGGGCGCCGGTCGAATCGGCCCGGCTCAGGCGCGTCAGCCAGAAACCTTCCCGAACTCTTCGCCAGAGACGGCCCTGGGCGCCCCAAGCAACCGATCCAAAAGCGCCTTCAAGTTTTTGAGGAGTACGCGACTGCCATAGGGGGTCAGGTGGTCTCGCGTCTGAAACAGGGGTTGGCCCTGCCGATCGGATCGGCAAACCTTGGCATTGCAAAGATAGTTGCCTGAATAGAAAATATGAAAATCTGGATAACGCTTTGCAAGCCTCTCCAACATCTGATAGTAAGCGCGATTTCGCTTCACCACCTCATCACGCCTGACATCAAGAGAGCCATGGGTGCGAACGAGGCCCGAGAGAGGAATAATATTTTCTTCTGGCAACGCCATCAGTTCATGGCTATCAACCACCATGACAACTGACTTGCCAGCTGCAGTCAGCTCACCAACCGTGCGATTCATACTCCGCTCCAAGGACTCAAGCGCGCCGGGAACCATGCGCTCATGATCAATCCCCTGCCAATGATATCGATTGTTATTCAAAACAAGGTTATGATAGCCGCTCAAAATAACGACCTTCACAGAAGGGGTCGACAGGGCCCATTCGAAGCCATTCCTGATTATCGAGCAGCTTGAATCGATGCGGGGATAGCAAGCCCCCTTGTAGATCGAAACCATGGACGCGGATTGGTCGGGAAAGATGCTGCGCAAACCACTGGAAAGATGGCCGGCATGGCTGTCACCTAGCACCACAACGCGCACGGGGAGAGAAGGGTCGCCGAGCCGTCCACAATATCCGTCTTTCCTGTCATCAAAGCTGAACGGAATCGGGGAACAGGGTTTCCAGCCGACCAGGTGAGTCTGATAAGACAACTCAGGATTGGGCTTGACCGGTGAGATACGACGCAATGAATTCGCGAGAACAAGAAAAAGCCCTGCCGAAATACCCGTGCCAACAAGTCCCATGCCAATCGTGATCGACCGCTTGGGCGACCAGACCGCTTTTCGCAGCGGCGTTTCAATCCACTGATACGAAAGGATCGCGAGTAATAGCATCAGGACAAATAGAAATGGCAGCAGCCACGCCTGCAAGCCGATCGTCCAACGGCTCAAGCACAGAACTCCCCAATGCCAAAGATAAAGAGAGTAAGAAACTAAACCAACAAAAACAACCTGAGACTGACTGAACAAGGCATGGGCAAATCCACCTTTCTTGACAACCACCAGGAACATTCCCGTCAGCGCAATCATGGCAATGGTTGCCAGCACGATGGCTGATTCAGGCAGGAAAAATACGGCAGCCATGGCCGCGACCACGGCAAGCCCCACCCCCCGAACCTGGGCAAGCGGCAAGGCCTGCAAACGGGGCAAACCAAGACAGACAAGACACCCTGCCCCCAGCTCCCAAAAACGGGCCGGCATCAAGAAGTAGGCCGCCGCCTGGTTGGTTCGACTGAGAACTAACCAGAGCAATAGAGAAACAGCACTAGCGATGAGAACCATCCAAAACAACCTGGACCGCGACGAAGCTAGGCGGCGCGGAACCCCCGAAAACCAAACCAGAAGAGGATAAACAAAATAAAACTGCTCTTCTACACCCAATGACCACGTATGGGTGAACATATTCAGATCGGTAGCCTGCGCAAAATAATTTGTGGACTCACGAAATAGATAGACGTTCGACAACCCAAAAAGTGCCGCTAATCCGGTTCGAAGCGAAGGCCCACCAGGCGAAAAAAATGCAATCGCCCCACCCGCGACAAGCACAAAGACAATCAGGGCTGGCAAAATGCGCTTGACGCGTCTTGAGTAGAAGCCAAGCAAAAAATCAGAGGCAGTCTCGTGCTTACGCGAGAACAACGAGGCCGTAATAACAAAGCCAGAAATCACAAAAAAGATATCAACTCCGAGATAACCACTCGGCAACCAAGCATGATCAACGTGATAAAGAATCACGGCCACAACGGCCAGGGCTCTCAAGCCATCAATCTCCGGCCTATAGCCAAGCCGAACCGGCTGACTGGAACGTTGTGCCACTGATCGCTTCACGACAGCCTCAGCAGCCACCCCTACTCCCACTCGATCGTGCCGGGGGGCTTACTGGTGATGTCGAGCACCACCCGGTTCACGCCCTTCACCTCATTCACGATCCGATTCGAGATCTGCTCCAACAGGTCGTAGGGCAGGCGCGACCAGTCGGCGGTCATGCCGTCCTCCGAGGAGACGCAACGCAGCACGATCGGGAAGGCATAGGTGCGCTTGTCGCCCATCACCCCCACGCTCCGCACCGGAAGCAGCACGGCGAAGGCCTGCCAGATCTCGTCGTAGAGGCCGGCATCGCGCACCGCCTCGCGCACGATCAAATCGGCATCCCGCAGGATATTGAGTTTGTCGGCGGTCACCTCCCCCAGGATGCGAATCGCCAGTCCGGGGCCGGGGAAGGGGTGGCGGCCCACGATCTCCTGGGGCAGCCCTAGGCTGCGGCCCACCTTGCGCACCTCGTCCTTGAACAGGCGGCGCAGGGGTTCCACCAGCTTGAACTGCAGATCCTTGGGCAGGCCGCCCACGTTGTGGTGGCTCTTGATCTTCACCGCCACCCGTTCACCCGTCTTGGGGTCGATGTTGGTGCCGGCGCTCTCGATCACATCGGGATAGAGCGTGCCCTGGGCGAGGTAATCAAAGGGCCCGAGGCGCTTGCTTTCCTCTTCGAAGACGCGAATGAATTCGGTGCCGATCAGCTTGCGCTTCTCCTCGGGATCGGTAACGCCGGCCAACTTGCTGATAAAACGCTCGCGGGCATTGATGTATTCCACATTGATGTGGAAACGTTGATCAAAAAACTCCACCAGAAACTCGGGCTCCCCTTTGCGCATAAAGCCCTGGTCGATGAACATGCAGGTGAGCCGATCGCCGATCGCCCGATGCAGCAGGAAGGCGAGGGTGGAGGAATCCACACCGCCCGAGAGGGCCAGCAGCACCCGCTTGTCGCCCACCTGGGCCTGCACATCGGCGATCGCTTCGTCGATGAAAGCGGCGGTGGTCCAATCGGGGGTGCAACCGCAAACGTGATAAACAAAATTGCGGATCAGGGCCATGCCGCAGGTGGAATGCACCACCTCCGGATGGAACTGCACGCCGTAGAGCCGTCGGCCGAGGTGGGCCACCGCCGCCTCGGGGGTGTTGTCGGTGTGGGCGAGGCGCACGAAGCCCTCCGGGAGGCGCTCCACCGAATCGCCGTGGCTCATCCACATCGTGGAGCCTTCATCCACGTTGGTGAGCAGGTCGGTGGGGTCGTCCACGTGAATCGGCGCCTTGCCGTACTCGGCCCGACCGGCGGCCACCACCGCCCCACCCAGCTGCTGCACCATCAGCTGCATGCCATAGCAAACCCCCAGCACCGGAATGCCCAAGTCCCACAGGGCCGGGTCGCAGCGGGGTGCGCCGTCTTCATAGACCGAGCTGGGGCCGCCGCTCAGGATGATCCCCTTGGGGTCGAGGGCCCGCAGCTCCTCGGCCGTGATGGTGTAAGGCAGCACGAGGGAGAACACCTCTGTTTCGCGCACCCGGCGGGCGATCAGCTCGGAATACTGGGAACCGAAATCGAGGATCACCAACCCGGGGGCCCGGCTTGATCCGCTGGTGATGTCGCGGCCCGCAGCCTCCGGGGAAGCACCGCTCACATGAACCATCGCAATTCATAACCGTTGGACCAACCCTAAGGCGCACCCCCCGCAGCTCCTGAATGGGGCGACAACGCCTGGGGCGTGGAAGCAGCGCCAGGCTCGGCCAGGGCCGCCAGCAGGGGGCCACCGATCGGACCCGCAGCCCGGACGCGGCGGCTGCGGTCAAACAACACCGCCCCCACCGCCAGGGAGCCTCCCCCATGGCGGGCCAGGTAGGCGCAGCTGCGCGTCTCCACCGCCGCCGCGAGACGGTCCCGCAGCCGCTGGGCCAGGGCCGGATCACCAGCCTCCAGCTCCGCCAGGGCGGTCTCCACCGTGGGGGCGGCATGCAGGGAGGCCAGGGCGTCGCCGGCGAGGCCCTCCAGGGCGGCGAAGGCGGTGAGCACCTCGGCGCGGCCATCGGCCAGATGGTGGTGGGTGTGGAAGATGCCCGCCGCCAGCTTGATCAACTTCCCCTGGTAACCGAAGAGCAGCAAGCGGCCCACGCCCGCCTCGGCCGCCGCCACCAGCACCGGTCCGATCCAGTTGCCGGCCTTCAGCAGAAGCTGCGGGGGGAGTCCGAGCCGGGGCGCCAGATCGAGGCCGTTCTCCCCGATCACCAGCACGAGATCGCCCTGGAAATCGGGCGCGTCGACGTGCTGGCGCAGGGCCGCCAAGGTGGCCTCCAGCTGGTCCGGCGAGGCGCCGGCCTGCACCGCAGCGCGGGTGCCGATCAGGGCCAGGCCCTCCACCACCCCGAAGGCGGCATTGCTGGTGCGCTCCGCCAGGGCCCGGCCGGCCGGCAGCACCACCCGTAACTGCAACCCCTGGCCAGGGGAGAGCAGCGGCCGGAGGTTGGCCTCCAGCAGGCGGCGGGCGTAATCCGACAGGCAGGCTTCGCCATTGGCGGCATGGATTCCGACGCCCTCGCCGGCCTCGATCAGCAGCCAGGGCTCCGGGCTGGGTTCAAGCGCCCCTGGGGCTGGAAGCGCCGCAGCTTCACCTGCGGAAAACCGCGGCGGCGGCACTGGCGGCGATGGGCCCGGAGCCAACTCCCGCCAGCGCAGCAACACCCACACCACGAGCCCGCGGGTGAGATCGAGGCCCTCGCCGGGATCACAGCGGGCCTGGCCCAGGGCCCAGCCATCCCCGAGGGCCGCCGCGGCCTCCACCGCAACGGGCACTGCCCCCGGCGGCTCCAGGAGCTCCAGCCTCACGGCCGGGCCGTCGCTCTCGCCCCGCAGAACCCCCATGGCCGCCCGGGCGGCCGCCGCCACCCACACCGGCAGGGTGTAGCCCTGGGGCGCAGGGATGGCGTCAGCCATGCCGCCAGCCGGCCAGCGGACCATTAACCATCGGAGCGTTGATGCGACGCGAGGGACAGGCCTGGAGGCCGGCGGGAGGGCCCCACCGCCATCCAGGAACTCTCCGGGTTTCCAGCCGGGAGCAGCGACCGGAGAGGGGATCCAGGGCCAAGGGATCCATAGGAAGGGGAACGTCGTTTTTTATGGTGGTCGATTGCGTGCCCAGCCGGCGCCGCATCCCACCCCGCCACGCCCCCCGGGCGCCGGCACCACCCCTACGCGTCCGCGACGCCCCGCCTTCCATGCAGGACAAACTCACCCTGATGATCCCCGGCCCCACACCGGTGCCGGAAACCGTGCTGCAGGCGCTGGGCCGCCATCCGATCGGCCACCGCAGCGCCGATTTCCAGAAGATCGTGAAGCGCACCACCGAGCAGCTGCAGTGGTTGCATCAAACCAAGAGCGAGGTGTTGGTGATCACCGGCAGCGGCACGGCCGCCATGGAGGCCGGCATCGTGAACACCCTGAGCCGGGGCGATCGGGTGATCTGCGGCGATAACGGCAAGTTCGGCGAACGCTGGGTGAAGGTGGCCAAGGCCTACGGGCTGGATGTGCAGGTGATCAAGGCCGAGTGGGGCCAACCCCTCGATCCAGAAGCCTTCAAGGCCGCCCTAGAAGCCGACACCGCCAAAGCGATCAAGGCCGTGATCCTCACCCACTCGGAAACCTCCACCGGGGTGATCAACGACCTGAAGACCATCGCCAGCTTTGTTCGGGCCCACGGCACCGCCCTCACCATCGCCGACTGCGTCACCAGCCTCGGCGCCACCAACGTGCCCATGGACGACTGGGGCGTGGACGTGATCGGCTCCGGCTCCCAGAAGGGCTACATGATGCCGCCTGGCCTCAGCTTCGTGGCGATGGGCCCCAGGGCCTGGCAGGCCTACGAGCGCTCCGACCTGCCGAAGTTCTACCTGGATCTGGGCAAGTACCGCAAAGCAGCCGCCGACAACAGCAACCCCTTCACCCCCGCCATCAACCTCTACTTCGCCCTTGAGGCGGCCCTGGAGATGATGGAGAAGGAAGGGCTTGAGGCGATCTTCGCCCGCCATGCCCGCCACCAGCGGGCCACCAGTGCCGCCATGAAGGCGATCGGCCTGCCCCTTTATGCCGCCGAAGGCCACGGCAGCCCGGCGATCACGGCCGTGGCCCCGGAGGGCATCGACGCCGAATCGCTGCGCAAGGAGGTGAAGAACCGCTTCGACATCCTGCTGGCTGGCGGCCAGGACCACCTCAAGGGCCACGTGTTCCGCATCGGCCACCTCGGCTTCGTCGCCGACCGCGACATCCTCACGGCCGTGGCGGCGATTGAGGCCACCCTGCAGGACCTGGGCTTGGGCAAGGTCGCCACCGGTGCCGGCGTGGCCGCTGCGGCGGCCGAGCTGGCGAAGGGCTGAGGAGGGAGCCGGGGCCGGGGTCAACACCCCGGCCATTCGGAGCAGGGAGAGCTTGCTAGGGTTCGCCAGTGCCTAGAGGCACTGGATCCGGCCAGGGCCAACGCCATCGAACCCGAGCCTAAAGATGGCTGAGTGAGCCCCTGAGGCCGCCAACATCTGGCCCGTTTCGATGAAAGTCCCGGCAAGATTCAATAGTGCGGGTGTAATTCAGTGGTAGAATGTCAGCTTCCCAAGCTGAACGTCGCCGGTTCGAATCCGGTCACCCGCTTTCCATTCAAGGCTTGAAGATCTCTCAAGATCAACTGAGAAGTTGATCTTTCTTCAGCTGGCTGGTTACCAGAGGGAGACCGGGAATGCCAAGCGGTGCCACGGATTGGCTTCAGCCAAGACAAGAACCCCATGGCCACCGTGGCGGCTGGAGAAGCGATGGCCGTCGCGGTGCTCAACCGCAACGAAGCGGCCTTGACCTGCGTACCGGCATGGGCCCATGGGGAACGGATGCCACCGAACTGCGGTGCTGATGCCTGGGTGGCGGTCCGCACGGGGAAGACGGAGAGCCCGCACGGGGACGATGGCCAGCCCCACCAACGAAAACCCCATGAACGCAACGACCTTGCGAGCCAGATCACAACCAGGTATACATGATCTGTATAGTGCTTGTAGGCCCGGACCCATCTCGCCGAGCTCCCTCCCGCATTCCTGCTTATGGCCTCAGTCTCCCTCTTCTCACTGCTGGCCCCTGCTGCTCGCAACAAGGGCATCAACAGCCTGACCAACCTCGACACCCAGTTCAATACCGGCATTCCCCCCGTAAGCACCCTCACCGCCCAGAACGATCTCCTCGGCACCACCCTGGATGCCGCCGCTGGCACACCCGCCGACTACCAAGCGATCGGCTTCAACATCCTCGCCAACCACACCCTCAACCTGGGAGCTGGCGACGACCAACTCCAGATCGCCCAAGGCTCGGCCGTGAATGCCATTGGCATCAACATCGGCACCGGCAGCACCCTGGATCTGGGCATTGGCAAGAACAAGGTGATCATGCTCCTCACCGGAGCAGGTTCGGTGGGTGTCAACAACCAGTCCAAGTTTCTCGGCGGTAGTGGCCTCGACACCATCAAGGCCGATGCCGGCCTCCATGGCCTCATTAATGGCAGCGCAACCAACACCGGCGCCGTGTTCAACACGGGGGCAGGTGCTGACAGGGCCGACTTCAGCAGTGTGGACGGCCATGGCATCGAGAACTGGGGCACCATCACCATGGGGCTGGATACGGAGGCCGACAAAGACGTCCTCACCGGCTCTTCTGGAGGCCATCCGCTGATTCCAGCGGCACCTGCTTACACGCCTGGTAAGTTCGGCATCTTCAATGCCGGCACCATCAACTTTGGCGGCGGCAAGGATGTGGTGGACGCCCTGGTCGGCGGCTTTGGCGGCGGCGGTGTCTACAACCTGGGCTGGACCAAAACCGACGCAAGAACAGGCAGGGTTACCCAGGATGCCGATGTGGATGTGGTGAATGGCTTCGGTGCCGGCACCTTCAACGGCGGTGGTGGCCGCAACGGCATCACCCTTCCTGATGGCGACTACGCCATCAGCTACACCCACAAACCCATCAGCCTCACCGATCTTGCCTCCGGAACGCTCACCCGTAACGGCGACCAGACAACCGTGATGACCTTCAACGGATTTGACGGCATCGGCGGCGCTGGACTCGATCCGCTTCTCGCGGGTATCCACTTCGCTTTTGCACCCCCATTGGGTGCCGTTACCGTACTCAGCACCTTCTCGGTGAATGCAGCTGGCAACGTCTCAGCCGCGAACTATGTCGCCTGAACCCCGGGCGCCTCACCCGGGGGCTGCTTCGGTTTGACACCCCAAAGGTCCGGACGGCATTGGTGCCGCCCGGACTTTTTTTGTGCGGTCCATCGCACCAGAGGGTGACTCCCCTTCTAGGTACGAATTCTTAAACCTCCGGGCCGGTCGGAATGGCTACCACTGGTGGGGCAGGGCCAGGTCAATGCTGGAAACCATCGGTCCTGTCGCGGTACCAGCCCTTTCCAACGGCCGTCCATCTCCCTTTCCAAACCATGGTCAGCACCCTTCCCTTCAACCCTGCCATCGCCACGGGCACCTCCCCATCGGGGGAGGACCAACCCTCCAGCAATCTGAGCATGGATTCCGCCACCGCCTTCGCCGCCATTGCCCTGGCGGCTGTGTCCTGGGATGGGGTGCTCACCATGGCCGGCTCCCGGGCCCTGCGCCACTCCCTCGATTACCGCAAGCCTTACCAGCACTACGGCCAGAAGGCCATGGTGGCCCTGATGGATTCCCTGCTGGCCGAACTGCGCCGGGTCGGTCCCCAGCATCTGATGGTGGAGGCCGCCGAGCAACTCAACCCCCGCCAACGGGCCACGGCCTACGCGGTGGCCGCCGAGATCATGCGCTCCGATGGGCCCCTGCAGGTCGATGAGCGCAACATCCTCACCAACCTCGCCACCACCCTGGATCTCCTCGAGGTCGACACCGCCCCCGTGCTCGCCGCCATGGATCTCCTCCACGCCGATGTGCTCGACGGCTGATGCCGTTCAGCAGGTTTCCCGCAGCAGGATATCCTCCACCGCTTCGGTGATGCCGCAGTCGTTGTAGAGCGAGGCCGGCGGGAAGAGCAGTTCCCGCAACCACTCCACCAGCAGACGCCGATCCTGAATGGCGGTGGAGAGGGCCGGCAGATCCAGGCCGACCTTGCCTTCGATCTGAATCTCCTGCTCGAGATTCTCCAGTTCCATGCAGATCACGCGATAGAGGCAGTAATCCCTGGCACTGAGATCACGAAGGCTGTAGCGCCGAGCGCCTGGCATTGTGCCCGCCGCAGGGTGATGGCCCAACTGTATGGAGGCTGCCGGCGGCCAGAACCATCAGCAGCGGGAGTGCCGCAGGCCCGGAAGGCTTCGCGGCGGTTCGTGCCCGGGGCAACGCGGTGTGCCGCGGCCGACCCCCCAGCGGCGGTGGCCCGCAGAAGACTGGCTGCGGTGATGCCGCCGATGCGCGGAGGCGCCAGCCTGGGGGCATCGCTCCTTTCACAATCTTCCGGGGACCCCGTGATGCTGCTCCGGCCGTTGCTTTCACTCACGCTCGGCCTCGAGGCCATCCTGCTGGCACGCACCCTGGTGCTCATCGCCCTGATTCCCCCCCTGGTGGGGATGCTGCCCGGGGCCAGGGCCACGGACGGAGCAGCGCCGGAGAAGCGGACCCGCCGACCCAGCGGCCACGACATCGCCCTCTCCCTGGGATCGAGCTGGATCTTCGCCCTTGGCGGTGCCGTGGTGATCCAGGCCGATGGGCTGGGACTCACCCGGCTGATCCATGAACCGGGCTCCCCCTGGTGGCTGGCCCCGCTGGAGTTCGTGGCGGTGTTGCTGCTGCAAGACACCCTCTTTTACGGCCTGCATCGCCTGATGCACCATCGCCTCTGTTATCGCTGGCTGCACCAGGGCCATCACCACAGCCGCCACCCCAGCGGCTGGACCGCCTTCGCCTTCGATGCAGGCGAAGGCTTGCTGCAGGCTGGCTTCCTGGTGGGCGTGGTGTTCCTGATCCCCCTGCAGAGCGCCACCTTGCTGGCCCTGCTGCTCACGATGAGCGCCTGGGCCGTGGTGAACCATCTCGATCCGGCCCAGGAAAGCGACGCGCCCGGAAGCGCGCGACTGGGCGGATGGCTGATCGGCCCGACCCACCATGGCCTG
>Ga0209597_1001011_pt1 | contig 18459 bp, 21 predicted proteins | sample M_140625_MF_Meta_FD_187316 | JGI IMG/M metagenome (GOLD analysis project Ga0209597, IMG submission 187316) | Freshwater microbial communities from Lake Montjoie, Canada to study carbon cycling - M_140625_MF_MetaG (SPAdes) (version 2) | ecosystem: Environmental > Aquatic > Freshwater > Lake... | reverse complement strand
CTCCCTCAACACCGACAGCTTCATCTCGGCCGCCTCGTTCCAGGAAACCACCAGGGTTCTCACCGAAGCGGCCATCGAGGGCAAGAGCGACTGGCTGCGGGGCCTCAAGGAAAACGTGATCATCGGCCGCCTAATCCCCGCCGGCACCGGCTTCGGGGGCTTCGAAGAGGAGCTCCGTGCCGAGGCGGGGCCCCATCCCGACATCCTCGAGGAAGAGGCGGCCAGCTACCGCCGGGTGCAGAACCTGAGGCCCGATTACACGGTCGAGATGCCAGCCCCGATCGCCTCGACGGCGGTGCTGGACGATCCTTCTGATGAGGATCTCGAAGCCACCCGCAGCCGCCATGGCATCGAGGCCACGGCCAGCACCTTCGCGGCCTTCACGCGCCCTGGGCTCGACGAGGGCCTCGAAGAGGAGCTGATCGCTGATCCTGCGGCCCTGGAAGGCCTGCATGAGGAGGGATTACTCAGCGATGAGTGACGCTCCCCTCCCGGCCAGCCCGCGCCAGGCGGCCAAGGCGGCGACTGCCAACCGGGTCCCGTCAGCCAAGACCACCGACCTGGGCACGCCAATCCCGGTGCGTTGGGTACCCCGATGGGGATTCCACAGCCGTAACGAACAGCTCAACGGTCGCCTCGCCATGCTGGGGTTTATGGCCTTGGTGGCGGTGGAATGGGTACTCGGCCACGGCATCCTGATTCGGCCCTGATGGCCGCCTCGGTGGGGGCATTCAGCCCCCTGGAGCCGTCAAGGGCCGCTGATGCAGATTCCCTCTCCACCACTGGGGTGAACGGAACAGCGGCAACGACTGCAGGGGCGGCAAGCGTTGCCGCTGTTCCATCCACCGATGGGCCCCCCGAAGCGGTGCCGCTGACGCCCCTGCTGGGACTCGGGGTGGCCGAACTGGAAGCCTGGGCCCAGGACCAGGGGCAGCCAGCCTTCCGTGGACGCCAGCTGCATGACTGGTTGTATAACCGCGGGGCCCGCAGCCTCGAGGCGATCACGGTGCTTCCCAAGGCCTGGCGTCAGCGGCTGGGGGAGCTGCCGTTGATCCAGGCCGCGCCAGGGCCCAGCGGGCAGCCCCCCCCAGAGGAATCGATCAACCCAGGGGTGTCCGAACCCGGCCGTGACCTGCTGGGACGATCCCGGCTGCTCCACCGCAGTGACGCCCGCGATGGCACCTGCAAGCTGCTGCTCGCCACCGTCGATGGGCTGAGCATCGAAACCGTGGGCATCCCCAGCGGCGATCGCCTCACGGTCTGCGTGAGCAGCCAGGTGGGCTGTTCGATGGCCTGCCGCTTCTGCGCCACCGGCAAGGGGGGGCTGCAGCGCTCCCTTGCGGTGCACGAAATCGTGGATCAGGTGCTCAGCGTGCGCGAGGCCATGGGCCGCCGCCCCACCCATGTGGTGTTCATGGGCATGGGTGAACCCCTGCTCAACAGCGAGGCCGTGCTTGCCGCGATCGACTGTCTCTGCCGCGACCTGGGCATGGCCCAACGCCAGATCACGGTGAGCACCGTGGGGGTGCCGAGAACCCTGCCCACCCTGGCCGAGCGGGCCCTCGATCGGCTGGGGCGCGCCCAGTTCACCCTGGCGGTTAGCCTCCATGCCCCGAATCAGCAATTGCGGCAGGAGCTGATCCCCACCGCCCACGCCTATCCCATCGAGGAGCTGCTGGACGATTGCCGCCACTACGTGGCGATCACGGGCCGGCGGGTGAGCTTCGAGTACGTCCTGCTCGGCAGCATCAACGACCAACCCCGCCATGCGGAGGCCCTGGCCGGCCTCCTGCGGGGCTTCCAGAGCCATGTCAACCTCATCCCCTACAACCCCATCGAGGAGGAGGAGTTCCAGCGGCCCTCCCCCGCGGCGGTGGAGGCCTTCCGCACCGCCCTATCCCGCCGGCATGTGGCGGTGAGCGTGCGCGCCAGCCGCGGTCTGGACCAGGACGCTGCCTGCGGGCAGCTGAGGCGGCGGCTGGGCTGACCCTCGTGGCATGGCCCCACTCCCCTTCATAAGTTGGGGAAACTTCGGCCCCCGTGGCTCCTATGACCGATCCCACCCCCGGTGCCGCTGAGGTGCCCGAATCCACGAACCAGGAGGAGTCCACCGCTCCGCGCCCCCGCTGGGTGCGCTGCGGCAGTTCCAGCAACCCGGATGCGGCCGGGGCGATCAGCGAAGCCATGGCCGCCCTCTTCCCGGAGGGTCTCGCCGCAGTCGAAGCACCGGCCCTGGTGCTGGCCTTCCTTTCCCCCGCCTATCCAATGGAAATGATGGCCGGGGAGCTCCAGGCCGCCCTGGGAGCCGTTCCTCTGATTGGCTGCAGCACCTCCGGAGAGCTCAGGGATGGCCGCTCCCTACGCAGCAGCCTCGTGCTCTGGGCCTTGGGCGGTGCTGGGTTCTCCGTGCGGGTGGGCATGGGGCAGGGGGAATCGGGCAGCCTGCGGGTGGCCTCCCGCGAGGCGGCCCGCTGCCTCGAAGACCTTCCCTCCCATCCCTACCGCACCCTGGTGCTGCTGGCCGATGGCCTCTGTGGCGACCAGATGGAGGTGGTGCGAGGGGCCTACGAAGTGGCTGGAGCCTCGGTGCCCCTGGTGGGGGGATGCGCGGGCGATGACATGGCGATGCGCTCCACCTCCCAGATCTTCGGGGCCAAGGTGCTCAACCAGGCCGTGGTGGCCGCCGCCATCGGATCCGACAGCCCGATCGGCATCGGTGTCTCCCACGGCTGGCAAACGGTGGGGGAACCGATGCTGGTCACCTCGAGCTCGGGGGTGAGTGTGAAGACCCTGGATGACCGTCCAGCCCTCGACGTCTACCTGGAAACCCTGAAGGCCCCGCCCGAGGCGAGCGCCAGCCCCGAAGCCTTCGCCGCCTTCGCCGCCACCCATCCCCTGGGCATTCCACGGCGGGACCGCATCGAGATCCGCTATGTGGCCGGCGCCGACCTGGAGAGCCGCAGCCTCACCTGCATTGCCAGCCTTCCCCAGGGAGGGATGACGATGTTCATGAACGGCGACAGCGACTCGGTGCTGGGAGCCACCGAAACCGCCTGCCGGGAAGCCTGCGACGGGCTAGGAGGCATCGCGCCGATCGGCATGTTGCTCTTCGACTGCGTGGCGCGCCGCTCGGTGCTGGAGAGCGCCTCAGTCATCGGGGAATTCGACTGCGTGGAGGAACTGCTGGGCCAGCTGCCCGTGGCCGGCTTCTACACCTACGGCGAGATTGCCCGAACCCAGGGTGCCGGTGGGTTCCACAACCAGACCCTGGTGGCCCTCGCCCTGTCCTGAAGAAAGGAGCGGACGTTCAGGTGGGATCCCGATCCGCCTCGAAGGCACCGCGGGGCACCTCCTCCCGCCAGGGAGCCAGCACGGCGAGCAGCAGGAAGGAGGGAACGGCAGCCGCCAGGGTGAAGGCGAAGAAGCTGGTCCAGCCCACCGCCGCCGCCACGAAACCGGCCGGAGCGGACAGAAGGGAGCGGCTCAGGGCATAGACGCCCGAGAGCAGGGCGTACTGGGTGGCGGAAAAGCGAGGGTTGCACAGGCTCATCAACAGCGCCAGGAAGGCGGCGGTGACCATGCCGCTGGCGAACTGCTCGACGCTCACCGTGATCACCAAAGCGCGCAGTCCGCCGCCGAAGCGGGCCAGGGCCCAGTAGGCAAGGTTGGTGAGGGTGCCGATGATCCCGAACACCCAGAGAGAGCGGTTGAGTCCGAGGGGCTTGAACAGCACGCCCCCGAAGGCGGTTCCAGCCATGGTGGCGGCGATTCCCCAGCCGCCGTTCACGGCGCCGATCTCGGCCGCACTGAAGCCCGCCTTGAGCATGAACGGCACCGCCATGCCGTTGAGCAGACTGTCGGGCCAGCGGTAGAGCATCACCAGGACCAGGATCAGAAGGGCGCGACGGCCCCCCGTACGGTGCAGGAATTCCTTGGCCGGCCCCACGATGGCCTCCCGCAGGCTGCGGGGGGGATGGGCCAGGGGCTGCAGGGCAGGGGCCGTGAGGGTGAAGGGCACCACGGCGGCCAGCAGCAGCGCCGACCCCAGGAACGCGGCCGGCCAACCCAGCCAGCCGGCGAGCATGAAGCCACCGGCACCCACCGCCAGCATCGCGGCCCGGTACCCCAGGGCCCCGGCCGCCGCCCCGCCGCCCCGCTCAGCCTCGGGCAGCAGGTCGGTGCGGTAGGCATCCACCATCACGTCCTGGCTGGCGCTCACCACCGCCAGGAGAATCGCCACGGTGCCCACCACGGTGAGTTGGACGGGATCGGCCTGGGGCCGCAGCAGGGCCATGGCTCCGATCACCGCCACCAGGGCGAGCTGCAGCACCAGAAGCCAGCCGCGGCGGCGATCCGGCCAGGGAATGGGCCAGCGATCGAGCAGCGGGGCCCAGAACAGCTTGAGGGTGTAAGGGAGTTCGGCGAGGCTCAGCAGGCCGATCATGCCCAGGGGGATGCCGCTGGCCGTGAGCCAACCCTGCAACAGCTTGCTGCCCACCATGTAAGGGGTGCCGCTGGCCACCCCCTGCGCTCCCACCGCCAGGAGACGCCGCCAAGGGGCGACCGAAACGGCGGGGGAATCGGGAGCCACAGGCGGCGGGCGGGGTGGGCGCACCCTAGGAGTGGGGCGCCGAAGGGGCAGGCAGCGGCACCAGGCATGGTGCCGCTGCGCAACCGCGCCGCGGCCAGGAACCCGAGCGGATGTCCCACGCCTCAGCCGGGCCCCTGCACGGAGCCGAAGGGCCCTGCTCCCATCCCCTGCAGCGAAACACCTTGAAGCCCGCAAAAATTGATGGCCAGGCAGGAGAGAATGGAAGCCCCAGGCCCGATGTCATGTCGTTCTTCCGATCCACCCTGCTGCCGGCCGCCATCGTGCTCATCTTCGGCCTGGCCCTCTTCGCCGTAAGCGCCCGCATCTGGCTACCGGGCGACATGGCCGCCCCCGCTCCCATCAGCTGAGCGGGGGCCGCACCGCCGGGCCGAGCCGAACCGAGCCTGCCCGGCCGACTTCTACGATCGGCCCACGCTGACCGCCCCATGTCCGACGCGGCCCTGCCCTTCCCCGAGCCCTTCCCCGATAGTCCCGCGAAGCTGTCCCTCGATCCCGAGGTGCTGGCCAGGGAGTTGGCGGCAGAACTCCTCGGCGATCCCCTCGATGAGATCGAGGCCCTCGAGCCCGCCGAGGTGGATGTGGCCGCCGAATGCGACCTCGGCCTCTCCCTCCTGCAAAGGGATCAGGAGCAGCGCATGCAGGGACTCCGGATCTTCTGTGAGCACCGCGATCCCCGCGCCATCCCCCTGCTGCTGCCCCTGCTGCAGGCCCCCTGCCCCGTGCTGCGCATGAGCGCCGTGTACGCCCTGGGCCGCAACCCCCACCCCCTGGCGGTGGAGCCGCTGCTTGGCCTGCTGAGCGCCGACGACAACGGTTATGTGCGCAAGGCCGTGGCCTGGAGTCTGGGCAACTACCCGGATGCCCCGATCCTCAACCCGCTGATCCGCTCCCTGCAGCTGGATGTGGCCGCCGTGCGGCTCTGGGCCGCCAGCTCCCTGGCCGATGCGGGCGCTACCGGTGCGGCCAAGGCCGATCCAGCCGCCGCCCAGCTCCTGCTGACTCTGCGCATCGACAGCGAACCGGCGGTGCGCAGCAACAGCGCCTGGTCCCTGGGGCGCCTCTATCCGGACCTGGTCGAACCCCGCCAGGAGGCCGTGGTGGAAGCCCTGCTCCACACCCTCCTCCATGACGGAGACCCGACGGTGCGTGATGAGGCCCGGCTGGCCCTGGAGCAGCTGGAACAGCCGGAGGTGCTCGACCGGCTCCAGACCCTGGTGGATGAGGGGCTGATCAGCTGAGGACTCCCCGGGCACCAGCCTCGGCCGGGAACCGGAAACCAGGGAAGCCCAGAGCAACGGGGTGGGGCTTGATGACCGCCCAAGCGGAAACGCGGCTAGCATCACCTGACCTTTTCCCATCCGGGATGGCCCAGCGCACGATCCGTTTCCGCATTCGGCCCGACGGCCGCGTTGAGGAGACGGTGGAGGGCGTGGCGGGCCAGGGCTGCCAGCAACTCACCGAGCGGATCGAATCCAGGCTCGGCACGGTGCAGCAACGGCAGGAGACGAGCGAGGCCTTCCAAGCCGCACAACGCTCTGCCGAACTTCAGCAGACCCTCTCGGCCAACCCACCGGTTGGTTGATCCAGCACCTCCCCAGGTGCCCGAACCCGTCCAACCCCGCCGCCCCCCCCTCGATCGATGTCGCACTTCAGCACCGTGCGGACCGAGCTCCGCGATCGCCAGGCCCTGATCGACGCCCTCGGTGACCTGGGCCATCCCCCCCTTGAGGGAAGCCAGCCGGTGCGGGGCTACCGCGGCCAGACGGTGATGGCTGACCTGGCCATCACCCAAGACCAGGGAACTGACATCGGCTTCCGTTGGAACGACACCAACGGCAGCTACGAGCTGGTGGCCGACCTCGATCTCTGGAAGCAGCCCATCCCCGTGGAGCGTTTCCTGGCCCGCCTCACCCAGCGTTATGCCCTGCGCACCATCCTGGCGGCGAGTGCTGAGGAGGGCTTCCAGGTGGCGGAGCAGACCAATCAGCTGGACGGCAGCATCGAGCTGGTGGTGACTCGCTGGGACGGCTGAGCACGATGGGCCATGAGCCCGAAGGGGCCCCGATAGCCGCTGGTGGCGATCCGGCGCTCGCCTTCCGGGTCAATCCCGACGCCCCTGCAGCAGCCACCGGGCTAGAGCCGCTGCTGGGGGGAGCCCTACGGCAGAAGGCGGTCTGGGTGGACGAAGCGGTCTGCATCGGCTGCCGCTACTGCGCGCACGTGGCCACTCACACCTTCGTGGTGGAACCCGACTGGGGCCGCTCCCGCGCCCTCCGCCAGGACGGCGACAGCACCGAACGGATCCAGGAAGCGATCGACACCTGTCCGGTGGACTGCATCCACTGGGTGGGTTACGAGGAGCTGCCGGCCCTGGAGGCCCAGCTCCAGCAGCAGGAGATTTTCCCCCTCGGGCTGCCTAACCCGGCCCGGCCGCGGCGCACCCTGCCCCGCACCACCGCGTGATGACCAACGCCCAGCCCGGCCACGTCCCCACGGGCCTTGGCGCGATTCCCACCCGGCGTTTCGGCCGCACCGATATGGCCATGCCGGTGCTCTCTTTGGGCGGCATGCGCTTCCAGCAGAGCTGGAAGGATCTCGAACCCAACGCCATCGAAGCCTCCAGCCAATCCAACCTGCGCCGCCTGTTGGAGAAGGCGATCGGCGCCGGCCTCCATCACATCGAGACCGCCCGCCACTACGGCAGCTCCGAGCGGCAGCTCGCTCCCCTCCTGCAGGAGCTGCCCGATCCCCGGCGGATCCTGCAGAGCAAGGTGCCCCCCAACCCGGACCCGGCCGCCTTCGAAGCCGAACTCAAGACGAGCTTCTCGCGGCTGGGACTCGATCCCGGCCGCGATCGCCTCGACCTGCTGGCCATCCATGGGGTGAACAGCTCCGAGCTGCTGGAGCAGACCCTGCGGCCCGGCGGCTGCCTGGCGTTGGCTGAGCGCCTGCGGGAGGAGGGCCGCATTGGCGCCATCGGCCTCTCCACCCATGCGCCCCTGCCCGTGATCCTGGAGGCGATCGGCTCCGACCGGTTCGCTTACATCAATCTGCACTGGTATTACATCCAGCAGCAGAACCAGGCCGCCATCGAAGCCGCCACCGCCCACGACATGGGCGTGTTCGTGATCAGCCCCACCGACAAGGGCGGCCACCTGCACACGCCATCGGAGCGGCTCAGCGAACTGTGCGCGCCGCTCCACCCGATCGTGTTCAACGATCTCTTCTGCCTCAGCGCCGCCGGCATCCACACGATCAGCGTGGGGGCGGCCAGGCCCGAAGACCTGGACCTTCACTTGGAGGCCGTAGCCCTGCTCCCTCGGGCCGGCGAGCTGCTGCCACCGATCCTGGAGCGGCTGGATGCCGCCCGCCGATCGGCCCTGGGCGATGCCTGGATCGCGAACGGGCAGCAAGGGCTACCCCGCTGGGAAGACACGCCCGGGGAGATCAACCTGCCGGTCCTGCTGTGGCTCCACGAACTCCTCGAGGCCTTCGATCTGGAGAGCTTCTGCCGGGCCCGCTACGGCCTGCTCGGCCATGGCGGCCACTGGTTCCCCGGGTCCAACGCCGATGCCCTCGATGGCGAGGTGAAGGAAGCCGCCCTGCTGGCGGTGCTGGGGGCTAGCCCCTGGGCGGATCAGATCCCCGGCCTGCTGCGGCGGCTGCGGGAGCAAGTCGGCGGCCAGGCGGTGCACCGGCTCCAGGGGAGCTGAAGCAGCGGAAAGCTGGAGGGGCCAGGAGATTCAGGGGATTGGCCGGACCTGGGCCTCCAGCTCTGCGGCGATCTCCCCAAGGGGCTGGCGGGCCGGCACGCCCACGGCGCGGGGATAGATCTTCGGGCAGGGACCCGTCGGCCGCAGCAGCAGGGCATGGCGCAGACCGCGTTCGGCCGGCAGATCCAGCCGCTCCACCCCCTCCAGCCGAGCGCGGAGGGGCACCAGGGCCCGTTCGAGCGCGGCCTGGTCTTCGGGGCTCCACTGGCCGCGGTAGAGCAGGGCCCGCCCATCGGGGCGGAGCAGGGGAACCAGGTATTCGGCCACCACAGGTGCCCGGGCCACCGCCCGGGCCAGGGCCCAGTCGAAGCGGCCACGGGTGGAGCCGCCCTGGCCGGTGCGTTCGATCCGTTCGCAGCGCAACTGGACCCGGGAGGCCAGATCGAGATCGGCGGCCATGGCCCGCACCGCCTCCACCTTGCGGCCCACGGAATCCACCAGGGTGAGGCGAGCCTGGGGAAGGGCGATCGCCACCGCCAGCCCGGGGAAACCGCCGCCGGTGCCCACGTCGATCACCTCCAGGGGTGACGGCGAAGGGTCGGACAACAGCTCGCGCAGCGGCCAGAGGCTGTCGAACACCTGGGCCACCCAGTAGTCGTCACCCTCCACCAGGCGGGTGAGGTTGAGGCGACCATTCCAGTGGCGCAGCAGATCCTGGAGCTGCTGGAACCGCTCCTCCTGCTGCGGTGCCGGTTGCCAGCCCAGGGCCCGCCAGAGCTCCGCCAAGGACATCGAAGCCACTTCCATCACCGTGGGCCCGGTCAGCTCTCCCTAGGATCCTGCACATCGCGCCGGGTCGCCGTCTACAGGGCCATGCCCCCCACCGAGAACCCCTCCCTCTACGACCTGCTGGAGGTGTCCAACACCGTCGGCTTTGTGGAGCTGCGGCAGGCCTTCCGCCAGCTCAGCAAGCGCTACCACCCCGACACCACCACCCTGCCCCAGGCCCAGGCCCAGGAGTCGTTCCGGCAGCTGCAACAGGCCTATGCGGTGCTCAGCGATCCGATCAGCCGGAACCGCTACGACAGCCAGCTGCAGCCCCCGACGGCCTCGCCGCCGCGGGTGCCGGCCCAGCCCCCGCTGCGAACAACTCCCCCCCGGCCAGTGGGGGTGCGGCGGGCGCTCTCGGGGGGCGAATGGTTCGCCCTGTTGCTGCTCGGTCTGGCCCTGGTGCTCAGCCTGGTGCTGGGCCTGGGGGTGGCCTGGGCGCGGGGGGCGGCCCTGGTGCGCACCCCCAGCTGGTGGCCAGAAGCCGTGGCCGCGGCCCCATCCCCCGATCCGCCCGCGGACTCCCCCCTGACCGATGCCGACCCTGCCCCCTGAGCGGACCCCGCTCTACCACCACCCATTGCCGGCCCTCGAGGCCTGGCTGCGCCAGCTCGGTGCCCGTCAGGAGGGACCCCAGGCGGTGCACTGGGATCTGCACAGGCCCGAGTGGAGTGCCCGGATCACGCTGGAGAGCGAGGACCTCGCCGTGCGGTGGCATGGGGAAGGGAGGGATAGCCAGCGGCGTTTCCCCTACGGCCTCACCCGCGCCGATGTGGAGGCCGCCATCCTGGCGGGACCCTGAGGTCAGAGAGGCCTGGCAGGCGTGGCCGCCTTGCCGCTGCCAGGGACCCGCTGGCCCGGGCATCGCCAGAGGCGGCAGGAAGGAACGAGCCAGCCGAGCGTGCCCCCGACCCTTCCGACATGCCTGCGGGACTGTGGATTCGAGTGGCGCCTCTCAGAGCGCATCGAGCGCCATCGCGATCGCCCGGTAGCAACGCTCTAGCTGGTCGTCGTTGATGCAGAGGGGAGGGAGCAGGTAGATCACCTGGCCCAGGGGGCGCAGGAACACCCCCTCGCGGCGCACCAGGGCCTGCAGCCGCTTTCCGGCCGGATTGAGGTAGCCGGGGGACTCCACCTCCAGGTCGAAGGCGGCGATGCCGCCGAGTAGGCGGGGCTGGCGCACGCCAGGGTGGCCGGCCAGGCGCTCCAGGTGGGGCCGGTGCCGCGCCTCCATCCCCCGGTGCCGCTCCGGGAAACCCTCCAGCAGGTCGAGGCTGGCCAGGGCTGCGGCACAGCCGAGGGGATTGGCGGTGAAGCTGTGGCCGTGGTACAGGGTGCGGGTCGGGTCTGGGTCCACGAAGCCTTGGAACAGCGCCTCGCTGGCCAGGGTCACCCCCATGGGAAGGAAGCCGCCGGTGAGCCCCTTGGAGAGGGCCATCAGGTCGGGCTGGATGCCGGCGCGCCGACTGGCGAACAGCTCGCCGGTCCGGCCGAAACCCGTGAGCACCTCATCGGCGATCAACAGGGCACCCGCCTGGCGCACCCGCCGCTCCACCTCCCGCAGGAAGGATTCACGCACCATGCGCATGCCGCTGGCGCCCTGCACCAGCGGCTCGAGGATCACCGCGGCGGTGGGGGTCTCCAGAAGCCGCTCCAGCACCGCCAGGGCTTCCGCCTCCCGCTCAGCCGCCCGGTCGTCGTGCCAGTGGGTGGCGGGCCAGGGCACCCGGGCCACGTCGAACAGGAGGGGTTCGAAGGCCTCGCTGAACAGGGAGCGCTCCCCCACGGCCATCGCCCCGAAGGTGTCGCCGTGATACGCCCCGGCGAAGGCCACCAGCTGGCGGCGCTCGCTGCCGCGGTTGCGCCACCACTGCCAGGCCATCTTCAGGGCCACCTCTACCGCGGTGGAGCCGTTGTCGGAAAAGAAGAGCCGCTCCAGGCCGCTCAGCCGGCTCAGACGGGTGGCGAGCTGCTCGGCGGGCGGATGGCTGAAATCGGCGAAGATCACCTGCTCGAGGCGGCGGGCCTGCTCGGCGATCGCGGCGGCGATGCTGGGCTCGCCGTGGCCATGGAGGGTGACCCACCAGCTGCCGATCGCATCGATCAGGCGGCGGCCATCGGCGGTGATCAGCTCGGCCCCCTCACCACGCACCACCTGCTCGGGAGGCGCTGCCGTGGCCACCTGGGTGGTGGGATGCCAGAGGTGGGGATGCCAGCCCGACGGGGCGGCGGCGCCATTCGGCATGGGGCAGGCAGGTCAGGGGGTATCGGCCATGGTGGAACGGCGCCTGGCAAGAGCGAGGCCAGCGGTGGCGGGGCTCCGGTGCGGCAGGACCGGCAGGCTCAGCGGCAAGTCCTGGCCTCAGGAAGCGTCACCAGGGTGCCGCAGCGCATCAGGCCGCCCACCGTCTTCTCGATGTTGGTGAACAGCACCAGGATGCCGCCGCAGAGGACCGCCACCAGGGCGCTCACCAGAAGGTGACGCTTGCTCATGGCTCCAGGTTACGGAAACCTTCGCAGCGCAGCCATTGGCGGCGCAGGCCGTCCCGGTCGAGCGGTTCGAGCGGCGGCAGCTCGGCCAGCAGCGGCACACCGCCCAGCTCCACAAGCGTGCGGGGATTATCGGGATGGGGCTCGCCGTTCAGCACCAGGCCGAGCACGGGGATGCGGCGATGGCGCAGGGCCTCGAGGGAGAGAAGGGTGTGGTTGAGGGTGCCCAGGCCGCTGCGGGCCACCAGCACCACCGGCAGCCCCCAGCGGCCGATCTGGTCGATCTGCAGCCAATCGCGCCGGAGGGGCACCAGCAAGCCGCCGGCGCACTCCACCACCAGCGGCCCATCGCCCGGCGGCAGGGCAAGCCGCTCCGGATCGATCGCCACCCCCTCCCGCTCGGCGGCCCAGTGGGGGGACACGGGCGCCGCGAGGCGGTAGGCCTCCGGCACGATTCGCTCAGCCGGCAGGTCCAGCAAAGCCGCCACCCGGTCGCGGTCACCGCCGCCCTCCACACCGCTCTGCACCGGTTTCCAGTAGCGGGCCCCAAGGCCTTCCACCAGCAGGGCGCTCACCACCGTCTTTCCCACGTCGGTGTCGGTGCCGCAGACCACCAGGCGCATGACGTGGGGCGGCCGCAAGGGGATCGGACTCAGCATGGCGGGCTGGAGGGAGCTGTGGGGGCACGGGAAAGCGCGAGGACGCCGGAGGTGCAGAGGCCTCCCCGGCGGCCTGTGGAGGTTGCTGATCAAGCCCAAGGCCAGCCGCTTCCAGGCACAACTGCCACGTCTGCCGCTCTGGCCGATTGACAACAGGCGCGCTTCACGCCAAGGAATGGAATCCCGCCTCAAGCAAGCCTCTGGGCCGAGCAGGCCGGCACGGCCTCAGGGCAGCAGCGCGGCCCCGGGCCGCCGGCCCATCAAGATCAGCACCTCCCAACGCAGCGGCGCTGGGGTCCAGTGGGCCAGCAAGCGGCGCAGCTGGCCCGTATCCAGAGGCGGCTGGCGGCTGGCGGTGGCACCGAGGGAGCGCAAGAGCCGCAGGGTGGCCAGCCCATCCCCGGGCGCCCGACTGAAGCGCAGTTGCTGGGCCTGGCGGAGCTCCAGGCCGGTGCGGAGGGCCGCCTCGATCAGAACATCGGGGCGGGGCAGGGGCAGGGCGGTGCAGGGCACGGAGGCGGCCCGGGCAGCCGCCTGCCAGGTGTCGAAACTGCCGGCCAGCGGCACCGCCAGGGCCAGCCAGCCGCCGGGGGCGAGCCGGCCGGCCCAGTGGGCGAGCTGGGCGGCGGGGTCCTCGAGCCACTGCAGGGCAAAGCTGGAGAGCAGCAGGCCGGCGTCCTGGAGCTCGGGCGGCAGGCCCTGGTTGAGGTCCCAGGGGGCGGTGGCGGGGGCGGCGAGGGGATTGCGGGCCAGCAGCTCGGGGCAGAGGTCGAGCTGGAGGGGCGGCTCCGTCAACGAAGGCCGCTGGGCGAGCAGGGCACGGCTGAGCAGGCCGCTGCCGGCGCCGAGGTCGGCGCAGGGACCAGCCGGGAGGGGAAGGTCGCGGCAGAGACGGCCGAGCCGCCAGGCCACGCCCTGCTGCAGGCGGGCCTGGGCCTCGTAGCTGGCGGCGCCCCGCCCGAAGCCCTGCCGCACCAGGCCGGTGAAGGCGGGCGGAACCCCGTGCTGGAAGGCCTGCCCCTCCGCCACGACATCCAGGGGCGGACGGCTGGGGTTGGCAAGGGCCACGGGCGGACCAGGGGTCCGGATAGGCAGCGTCATGGCGGGCCGGTCCGCTCCAACCACTGCAGCACGGCGGCCAGCGGCGGGGTGGTGAGGAAAGCGTGGCCGGCGCCAGGCAACACGATCCGCTCCGCCGCCGGCAGCCGCTGGCGCAGGAGCTCCCGCACCGCCGGAACCACGATCTGATCGTCGCCGGCCTCCACCAGCAGCACCGGCACCTGCTCGGGGAATCCCTTAGGCAGGTCGGCCGTGGCCGCCAGCAGGGCCAGGTCATCGCGAAGGCGGCGGCGGGCCTCGGGTCCCACAGGCTGGTCGGCGGGGCCGAGGGGCATCATGTTGGCGGGATCGGGGGCGGCGGCCTGGGCCAGAAAGGCCTGCAGCAAGGCCTGGGCCCGCCGGGCGGTTTCCTCGGGATCGGGACCCTCGGCGAGGGCGCCGGCCATTCCCGCCAGGGCGGTGCGCAGCTGGCGCCCCTCGCGGCCGGGCGGCACGAAGCGACCGAAGCCGGCCAGCAGCACCACCCGCTCGGCATCCGCCAGCAGGGAGGGGGGGAGCAGGTGCGCCCCCATCGAGTGGCTGATCAGCACCCGCAGCCCCTGGGGGTCCCAGGCCGGCAGGAAGGGCGGCGCGGCGCCGTAGCCCCGTTCACCGCTGCGCCACTGCCAGCCGCGGGCCTCCGCCTCCTGCCGCCAGGGTTCCCAGCCGGCGGCGGTTCCGCTCCAGCCGTGCATGGCGATCACCTGGAGGGGGCTGGCCGGCGGGGTGGGCACGGAGGCGCGCTGCGGGGTGGCGTGGAGGAGAAGCGGGGCTGGGGGGATGGCGGAGGGACACGGCGGTCGTCCACAGACCCCAAGCTATGGCGGACCGGAGGCTGAGCCGAAGCGGCTCTGTAACGAGCTGCGGCTGGGCCGCTCCTATGGCTGAGCCTTAGAGGCTAGGAGGGCCGTAGAGACCCCCGGTTCAGGGCGAGGCCGGCGAGAGCCGGGGTCCGGGACCCAAAGCCTCCAGAAGCGTCTCCAGCGTGCCGGAGGGCAGGCCAGCCCGCAGCACCAACCGCAGCCGAGAGGTGCCCTCCGGCACCGTGGGCGGCCGGATCGCCAGGGCCAGCAGGCCCGCCGCCTCCAGCCGCTCCTGGGCGGCGAGGGCGGCGGCGTCATCGCCGAGCAGAAGCGAAAGGATCGGACCCTCGCCAGGGGGCCGGGGCCAGCCAGCCGCCGCCAGGGCGTCGCGCCAACGGCCCGAGCGCTCCAGCAGGGCAACGGCCGCGCCGGGATCGTCCTGAATCCGGCCGAGGGCCGCTAGGGCACCGGCAGCCAGGGGCGGAGCGAGGGCGGTGGTGTAGCGGAAGGCGCCGCTGCTCTGCAGCAACCAGTCGCCCACCAGGGCATCGCCGGCGAGGAAGGCGCCACCGCTGCCGAAGGCCTTGCCGAAGGTGCCGCTCACAATCGCCACCTCAGCAAATCCATGGGCCAGGCCGCGGCCGCCGGGCCCGAGCACCCCAAGGGCATGGGCCTCATCCACCAGCAACGGCACCCGGTGGCGCTCGCAGAGGGCCGCCAGCGTGGGCAAGGGCGGGGTGCTGCCCTCCATGCTGTAGAGGCTTTCGCAGAGCACCAGCAGGCGGCACTCCGGGCGGGCGCGCCGCTCGCGGAGCAGGAATCGCTCGAGATCGGCCGGGTCGTTGTGGGCGAAGCGTTTCAAGCGAGCACCGCTGGCCCGCACCCCCGCGAGCAGGGAGTGGTGGATGAGGCGATCGGCGAGCACCAGGCTGTGGCGATCGGCCAGAGCGCAGACGGCAGCCAGGTTGGCCTGGAAGCCACTGGGGAAAAGCAGCACCCGCTCGCGCCCCAGCCAGGCGGCCAGGGCCTCCTCTAGCTGCAGATGCACCGGCCGGGTGCCGCTCACCAACCGCGAGGCGCCGGCCCCCAGGCCCGAGGCGGCCAGTTCGGCGGCGGCGGCCGCCAACACGGCGGGATCACGGCTAAGGCCCAGGTAGTCGTTGCTGGCCAGGTCCAACAGGGGGGAGGGAGCTGGAGGGGCCTCTTGCCATGTCTGGGCGTCTGCGGAGCCTTCGAGAGGGGCCGGCTGCAGCGCGGCGGCGGCGGCGGGCGCGAGGCTGCGCAGGCAGCGGCGGCGAACGGCAGGTAGATCCCCGAGGGCGGAGCGCAACTGCTGGCGCCAGGGGGGCTCAGCAGCTGGCTCGATCTTGTCGTCGGCACCGCGCACAGGGGCTGGGGGAGAGGGAATCAGGATGTCCCGGCGCCGAGGATGGTGATCAGTCTGAATCGAAGCGTGACGGCGGCTACTGCATCGGGCGGCGGCGGGCCTGCGTGGATTCGAAAGAGTGACTATGGTCGGGCGGCGGCATTCAGACAACCCTGACCACGCCCGTACGGCTGAGCTGCAAGCTGACATTCCGATCGGCATTACGCCGAAAAGAGCCAAGAGGGTTGTCATGCAAATCCGCCCATTTCTAGCTAGACGAGAAACGAAGTGAGCAAAGCAGATTTCAACCCCTCTTACGTGGGGCAAAGGCCAGACATCGAAAAGCTGATCCCACCCGAAGCCAAGCTGATTCTCGACGTAGGGTGCAGCACTGGTACCCTGGGCGCGGCAGTTAAAGCAAAGACGGGAGCGCAAGTAATCGGGATTGAACTGTCCGAACAAATGGCCAACGAAGCCAGTCACCGCATCGACAAAGTGTTTACTGGAGATGCAACGGAGGTCATCCGAGGCGGAGACCTCAGTGGCTACTTATTTGATGCCATCATCTTTGCCGATGCGCTAGAACACTTCATCGACCCCTGGATAGCTTTAAGCGCGGCAGCAACCCACTTGAGCCCTAGGGGCGTCATTATTGCCTCAATCCCAAACATAAGGCATATAGATACAATTTACAATCTCGCAGCAAGAGGTTACTGGCCATATAGAGACCGCGGCATCCATGACAGAACCCATCTTCGCTTCTTCACAAAAAAGAACATTGAAGATCTTTTTGAGCAGGCCGGGCTATCCATCGATGTGATCGCAACAAATTACCGGTTACTGGAAGCTCCTCACAAAATCAATCGTTTTGCCCGCTTCCTGGCCTTGCCAGGGCTGAGACCATTTCTAGCCTTTCAATACTTGATACGAGCCCGTCCAGCGAAGAGATCCATCTAACCGGCGACGCCAGGGAGAAGCGCAGCACCACATGGATGCCAAGCCATTCCGAGGGTCCGCGCTCCGGGCTGACGATCTGCTGGGGCAGCTTGAATCAGCCACCGGCAACCACCGCCCTGCCACAGCCCAACTCCAAGACCTTTGCGCCCGCACTCATCGCCAGCAGTTCCATGGCACACTCGGCAACCTGCCAAATAACATCGCTGGCGGTCACCTTGTCCAAGTACTCCGATTGCTCTGTCGCGTGTTGCCACAGGTAATCAGGCTGCCACGTCGTTGACTCGAATCCTGGCACTTCACCCTGCAACATTGAGTCCTCCAAATCAATCGCCAGAATGGTGGATACAGCTACAGGATAAGCCGTAGGAATTGCAGATTTGGTCTTCACTGAAGCGGCTGCTTTCGACCGCCCCCATGCCGGCGGAATGCAACTGTGCGCAACCGATCTAAGGGTTGCAAAATGATGCTCAACAAGCGTAGCGATCCTCTTACTTCAGCCACCGCATCAAGAGAACAGGAAGCAAAAGGGAAGCAAGAAGGTAGAGGAGAACCGTGCCGATTAGGGTGGGTTGTAGCTGGGGAAAGGCGCCGGAGGCCAGCAACAGCGCGATAGCGGGATGTCGCGACACCGTGGCCGAGGCGAGGGCGCCGCGGATGCCCCGATCCGGCCCGCCGAGCAACTCGCCAAACAAAAGACCAAGGACGATCACAAGAAGAATGATCAGCACGGTGCCTTCGCCGATCACCGTGAGCATCTTGGGGCCATGGAGGCCGAGCAGCACCACCGCACCGAGGAGCAACACCACACTGCCGAGGCGATCGAAAATGGCAGCCAGCCGTGGTGCGGTGCGGGGAAAGAAGCGGGAGATCCCGATACCGAGCCCCAGGGGGAGCACGACGGTGGCCAACAGCACGAGCAGCATGGCCCTGGGATCCAAGTCGGTGGCCACCCCGAACAACCGCTCGACCATCACGATCATCAGCGGCACCACCAGCAGAGAGACGGCGGTTGAGAGCAGCTCCAGGCCGATGACATAGTCCATCTTGGCGCCGAAGGCGCTTCCCTTCTTGGCCCAAGGCGGCAGCACGGGCGAAACGGCGAACCCCAACAACACCGCGCCCACTCCCTGCCGCAGTGGCAGCAGCCAAATCAGCAGCAGCACGAGCGAGGGAAAGAGCACGTACATCGCCAGCAGGGATCGCAGGGTCAGTGCCGGGCGGCGCAGCAACAACAGCGGATCCTCCAGCCGCACCCGGGCGCCAATGCCGACCACCATCAGCACCACACCCAGCAACAACACAGGCTTGAGCACGGCGGCAGGATCCACAGGATTTCGTCTCCGTTAACCAGGGGAAATTGGTCTGGCCATAATGTTAGCGACTGTTAAATGCAGCCGCAATGGTTGATTGACAAGCAGTACCAGCGGCAGAGAATCAGATCAGGTTTGCGTGAAGAATTGCTTTCTTCAGTGAAAAGCCGGCCAACGAGCCCCTCCAGCGATCAGGCCACCTGGATTTGCCTGCCAACGCTTCGTCAGCTGACACGCGGCAGCCACTGCGTGGAGGAGATTGACCCTCGCATGCAACGCCAGGATCACGATCTGATCATCGTTAAGCAGTATGCATCGGCATTTTTTGGCACACCCTTAGCCCCAACCTTGACCGCGCAAGGGATCGACACGGGACTCCTCACGGGTTGCACGACCAGTGGTTGCGTGCGCGCCACGGTGGTTGATGCCATCTCGCATGGTTTTCGGCCCATCATCCCGCTGGAAGGGGTTGGGGATCGCGCCCAAGACCCCCATCCTCGTGGGCCTGAAGGAAGGCCTCCAGCTGCGCGCCGTAAGCCTCGGGCATCTCAAGCAAGGCATGGTGCGCCGCACCGGGGAGAACCACCTGAATCTGTTTGATGAGTTTCTGCCAACCCTCCATC
>Ga0209597_1001007_pt1 | contig 18527 bp, 14 predicted proteins | sample M_140625_MF_Meta_FD_187316 | JGI IMG/M metagenome (GOLD analysis project Ga0209597, IMG submission 187316) | Freshwater microbial communities from Lake Montjoie, Canada to study carbon cycling - M_140625_MF_MetaG (SPAdes) (version 2) | ecosystem: Environmental > Aquatic > Freshwater > Lake... | reverse complement strand
TCTCTGCAAAGGGGATGAGTCCACCTTTAGCCTCGGTCACATTCACGTCGGTGTTTGGAACAACGACCGTTTGTCCGTTGGGCGCCAGTGGGTTGGGTTGTGAAACTGTGCCGGACTGGGCGATGGAGACGATCAGACTGCCGTGAGCAATGGCGCAACTCGACACGCGAACCCGAGAGGTGGCGACAATGGTTCCTGTCCGCTCATTCAGAATGACGCGGGCCGGGACGTCCATCGTGACTTCCAGCGCCTGCACTTGTGCGATGAATTCGATGGGCAGCGACTGGTACTGGTCGGGCAGCTCAATCATGAGAGTGCCGCCATCGACGGCCCGTGATGAGTCTGGAAACTTCCGGTTGATGGCTTCAGCCGTCCGAGCAGCCATGGTGAAATCAGGATCGTTGAGAACCAGTTGCATGGTGTTTTCCTGGAGCAGGGTCACCGGGATCATTTTCTCAACCATACCGCCTCCGATAATTTGTCCGCTGGTGGGGTGGTTTTTGGTCACCGAGCTGCCGCCACCGCTGGCTGAAAATCCGCCAATGCTGATGGCCCCTTGAGCCACGGCATAGACCTTGCCGTCGGAACCAATGAGAGGGGTCTGCAACAGCACGCCGCCTTGAAGGGTCTTTGCATCACCCATCGCGCTGATCAGAACATCGATTTTCGAGCCCGACTTTGAGAAGGGCGGGATTTCAGCGGTGACAATGACGGCAGCCACATTCTTCGAGGTCACTCGGGGGGGAGGGACCACTAGGCCGAAGCGCTGCATCAAGTTGGCGATGGCCTGCTGGGTGTAGTTGGGGTTCTTGTCGCCGTCGCCGTTGATACCGGAAACCAGACCGTAGCCCATGAGTTGGTTGCCTCGGGCTCCGTGGAGGAATGCGATGTCCCGAATGCGGACACCCCCGTTAGGTTGGGCGGACACTGGAATGATGGCCATCCACAGAGCCACGGCCCAAGGAGTGCCGAGTCGGATCAAGTTTTTCAAAATGGAGTGGTTGGGGTTAGGCATCGATCACATCGGGTTGACCTTGTCCCACACCTTGCCGAACCAACCGCGCTTTTGGCTGTCGTTGACCGAACCAGATCCGTCGAAGCGCAGGGTGAGATCGGCCAATTGGTAGCTCAGGACGGTGTTGTCATGGGTGACATCCACCCGGCGGACCGTTCCGCGCAGTACGATGGTCTGGCTTTCCCCTGAGAAGGAGGTGGATCGACGTCCCTCGATCAGCAGGTTGCCATTGGGCAGAGCGTCCACCACGCGGACCGTGAACCGTGAATTGATGGAATCGGAATTTTGAACCTGCCCACCGCCGTTGAAGTCCGTTTTGGAGGAGGCGTTCATCCCAGGAAACATTCCGCCCTTGGTCATGAACTTCATGTTCTCGGGCTTGAAGAGGAATTGGTTGATGCTCGCATCAATGCTCGATTCCTTCTGGGTCTTCTTGGTCTGGTTCTTGGTGGCTGAGTTGTTTTCCTGAACGATGACCGAAAGCAAGTCACCCACAGCCAACGCTCTCCGATCGGCCAAGGGCGAGATCGAGGTTTCCGTCCACAGAGAATCAGCCGGCAGCCCACCGGTGCAGAACAGGAGACTAACGAACAACAACAACAACCGTTTCATTGATGACCTTTCCTTTGAGTTCCACTGGTTTCAGGGCGCTTCGAAACTTCAGAGTTCCGCCTTTGAAGCCATCCTCGAGGGCAATGGCCTGAAATTCGACCGAAAGAGCCCCATCCTCGAGGCGAGCCGAGATGGTGTCGCCTCGACGAATCGAGGGGCGGCGGCGCAAGGATCGCTCCATCAGAACTCCTCCGGCCGGAATCGGGGAGGACGTCATCCAATCATCGGCGATCGGATCACCGGACCATGCCGATCCGGGGAGGCTCAAAACATCGAGAGACTGCTTTTGGAGAGAGTCGGCCGAAAGAACAGCCTGGCTGGGTAGGGCGCTGTCGGTCACCCAAACCTCCCGGATCCATTTGACCCGAATGGGAATTGCCAAGGAGGCAGCCACCTGACCCTCGACCCGGATTTCAAATTGGGGGTAAAGGCGACGATTTGGCTGCTGGATTTGTGTCGTCCACCGCAAGGAGGGTTCTCCAGGAGGTAGGGAAATTGGGGGAAGGTTCCGCTCAAATTCGACCGTGAGCGTGCCGTCCTGAATCTTCCAAAGGTTTCGCAAGGAGTTCTCCAGCAATCCTGCCAGTTCCTCCCCACTCATCGGATGCTGAGTACTGACAGAGGCGTTATCGGCCGCCAGGGCCAATGAGACAGCACTCAGCAGACAGGAGATTAGGAGGAGAGTTCGTTGCATGGGGATGGGCATCAACGCTTGAGGTTGTTGCTTTGCTGCATCATCTCGTCCGCGGCGGAGATGGCCTTGGTGTTCACCTCGTAGGCCCGCTGGGCGATGATCATGTTCACCATTTCCTCGACGACTTTGACGTTCGAAAGCTCGAGGCTCCCTTGGTTCACCTCGCCGAACCCGTTTTCGCCCGGTTGCCCGGTCTCGGGGGCGCCAGAGGCAACGCTTTCGCGGTAGACGTTCCGGCCGATGGCAGTCAGGCCCGAGGGGTTAGGAAAGCGGGTGAGCTGCAGTCGGCTGGTCTGAGTTCCACCGGCCGTTGCGATGGTCACCTGACCATTATTAGCGATAGTCACTCCAGTGGTTCCGGATGGGACGGCTGGAAAACCGGTCACGTTGTAACCGTCACTGGTGACGACGGTGCCCGCTGAAGAGGTCTTGAAGCCACCATCGCGAGTGTAGCCGCGGGTTCCGTCGGGCAATGAGACCTCGAAGAAACCATCACCCATGATGGCCAAGTCCAATTTTTCACCGGTCTGGCTCATTTCGCCGTTGGTAAAGACCCGGGCCGTGGCGACCGTTCGTGTTCCGTGTCCGACTTCGACACCGGCAGGCAGAGCGTTGCCCGCACCTTGTTCTGAGCCAGCCATACGGGTGGCCTGATAGAGAAGATCTTGGAACTCGATCTTGCTCTTCTTGAAACCGGTGGTGTTCACGTTCGCCAAGTTGTTGGCGATCACATCCAGGTTGTTCTGCTGCGCTTGCAGGCCGGATGCGGAACTATAGAGGGCTCGGATCATGGGAGTTTCAGAAAGTCAGTTGCGGTGAGATCAGGGGCTATTGGGGCGGAGTTCCGAGTTCCTGGATGGATCGGCCCATCCGCTCGTCGGCCACCTGGAGGGCGCGCTGGTTGGCTTCGAAATGACGCATAGCCAAGAGCATGTTGCCCATTTCCTGGACTGAAGAGGTGTTGGCTCCCTCCAAGAATCCCGTTTGCACGGTGGTTCCGGTTGCCGGAGTCGTTTTCAAATTCGCGGGAAGACGGTAGTAGCTCCCGCTGAGATGCTGGAGTTGGGCTGGGTCCGCCACTTCAACCAGTTGAACTTGTCCCCGAACGACTCCGCCTTGGGAAATTTCACCGCGGGGCCCAAACGACACCGCTCCCGCTTGAGGATCGACGCGAACGGGGCCGGTGTCCCCGAGGACCGGATAACCTTCCTTCGTCATGAGGGCTCCTTGTCGGTCGACATGGAACTGACCATCTCGAGTGAAGGCGCGCCCGCCGCCCGGAGCCTGAACCGCGAAGAAACCAGGTCCCTCCAAGCCTAGATCAGTCAAGGAGCCTGTGGGTTGAAGAGCTCCTTGATTTCGATTCAGCCCAGTCCGCAACATGGGATAGGCGCTGGCAGACTGAGAGTTGGAGGTCGTGGGATTGGGTGAACCGGGGATGCGGAACTCTTCAAAACCACCGACCTGAGCGCGATATCCCGGAGAGGATTGCCCAGAAAGGTTTTGCGCCACCAAATCATGCCATTGCATGTTGGCCGTCATGGCCGCTGCTGCTTGATGGAGCGCGATGTTCATCCCGAGCTATCGCAGCACTCGGTGTGCCATCAATATGCTGGTGACTGGCATATAAGGTGCTGCGTTTTGCCGGGGCAGAATTTAGATCCGTCTAAAATTGGTGCTCTTACTTTAACAATGATAACCAATCCTCAGGAAATGGGTCGCCAGATGCTGGCTGAAGACTCGGGCGCTGTGCCGCCGGGTGCCACTGAACCTACGGGGGCTCAGTCCAAGCGCTGGGTTGACCAAGCCGAGGCGAAGGCGGCTTCCGGAGATCGTTTGGGCGCAATCCAAGATTTGGAGCAGGCGTTGACCGTGGAACCCAACTCCTTGTTCGTCCTGCGAACTCTGGGAAGCCTTCTCATGGATGAGGAAAAGCATTGGGAGGCCAAACAGCGGTTCCAGCAGTTACTGGATCAGCAGCCTGAATACCTCGAAGGACGAATTCTTTCAGCCATTGCCAGTCTGAAGATGGGTCGACTGGATGAATTTCAGTCAGAAACTGAGAAGGTGTTATCAATTGATCCCCAGCAACCCGATGCACTGCGCTGGCGAGCTCGGGTGGCCTTTGACAACCAACTTTACTCCGAGGCTGGACAGTTTTACATCCGGTTGGTCGATGCGGGTCACGCGGATGCTGATTTGCTGACCGCTCTGGGGGTTTGCCTGGCGCAAGGTGGGCAATGGAACATTGCGGCAGAGACCTTTGCCCGGGTCCAGGTGGTTCACGGGGGAGGGGAAGTGGCACGTGAAAATCTCGGTGTCGCCCGTCAACGCATGGGACGACGCGGAGGGGCTGATGACCTGACGGCACTGCTCGCCGAGGCAGATTCGGATTATAAATCAGGTCATCCGAGTCTCGCCTGTTGGGCTTGGATTGAGGTGCTCCGTGTTCGTCCGCGGGACGATTCTCTGAGGCGCTCTCTGGTTTCGGTCTTATTGGAACAGCGGTGGACCAAGATGGCTCGGCCACATTTAGAGGAACTCTTCCGATCTAACCCGTGGGATCCATCGATCGGGACTTGGTTGGCGTTGGTGCTCTTTGAATCGGGGGACAAGCGGGGTGCAGCCAGTGCGCTGGAAGGGGTTTTTGCTCTCGATCCAGGTTTCGACGAAGCGCGTCGCTTGGAGGCTGATTTTTCTTTGAGAGAGGGACGGTATGAGGAGGGGCGTTGGTTGATCCAGCGCTTGCTCGACCGAAACCCGGGCGACTTCAGCCTGCTGCTTTCTCGGGGCATTTGCGCCTTTCATCTGGGCCGTTGGGATGATGCGGTGACCAGCCTGGAAGCGGCTGCGGCGCTGCAGCCCGACAATGCCCAATTGAAGCAGAATTTGTCTGTGGCCCGAGAGCAGCAACGGGCAGCGGCCATGGCTCAGGTGGATTCGCATGTCCGCTCAGAGTTGGACCGCGCAGGTGAACTTCAGGCGCGTGGAGAGATCCGTGAGGCATTGGGTCGCTTGGAGGCGTTGGCGGCACTGCGGCCCGAGTGGTCGGAGATCTGGGATTCGATCGGTTCTCTTCGGTATCTCAGCGGCGATGCTTTAGGGGGCACTCGTGACCTGTCCCATGCCGTCCGTTTGGCCCCTGGATTGCCCGATACCCAGGTGCGATTGGCGATGGCTTATCGTGATTGTCAGCGAGAATCCGAGGCGTTGGCCGTGCTGGAGCAGGTGGTCGCGGAGCATCCAGAACATGCAGCCGGATGGCGTTTGAAGGGGGACTTGCAGCTGGAATCCTCGCCCGAGGAGGCACGGATGAGCTATGCGTCGTCGCTGAGAAGCAATGGCTGGCTACCTGACGACCTCATTCGGTTAGGTTTGGCCAGTTTGCAGAGCGGAAAGCCCAATGATGCCCGCGCGATCTTTCAAACGGTTCTGGCTATCCAACCGGGTCATCCGACGGCGATTAAAGGTCTCGAACGGACCCCAGTTTCCTGATCATGGCGTCATCCTCCGAAGAAATTAACCCCTTGGAGAAGCTTCGGGCCTTGCGCACCGAGGTGATTGATCGTGAGCGGACCCGCATGCGCGGGCTGCTGGATGAGGTGCCGACTTCGGAGCAAGAGGCCGCTGGGGAAACCACGGTTGCCGAACCCAATAGCCCCACGGCGGAGGACTCGGACGCCGCTTCCGAGCGGAAACCTAAAAAAGGTAAAGCAGCTCGGCGTTCGGCGTCGCTCGAGGGCGAAGAGCTCAAGATTCGTCTGGGCACCGAGCTTCGGCGACTGGTTGCTTTACAATGCCATGCGGATGGCTGGTCGGTGAATGACTTGGTTTCATCGGTGCTTCGGTCGGCATTGTCGGCTCGTTCACCGTCCATCTGGCATGGCGGTACTGCCTTAGCAACGTCCAACGTCTGCCGGTTTTGGCATCGTCACCCCATGGACACAGCCTTGAGGCTCACCTCCGATAAAGGGGTGTTCCTAATTACCACCAATCCGGCGAGCCCCTTGTTCAAGCATTGGAAGGAGCACTACACTCTTCTGGGAATGCCGGATTGTGACCGGATGGCTCGCCAGATGCGCCTGATCCAACTTCAGGAGTGGGTTCAATCGGTGGATGATTTTGATGTTGATGACTGGCGCAAGCCTCTCTCAGAGGAGGATTACATGGTCACTCGGGCGGTGGTCTCTCAGCAGGATGTTCCAACCGATACGGCCTCGCGGGATGACGAAACCAACAATCCTTCAAGCACCCAATGAAGACTCTGATTTCCCCACTTCCAACGGCCTCCTTCATGAAAGTCCTCACTCTTCCGGTTGCCCTTGCATCCGTCGTCGTGCTTCTGGCCCTTAGCACGGAGGGTGCTGAGCCAGCAGGATACCTGAGTCGCGTGGAGCGAGATCTTGGGAAGATTCGAGTGGAGATTCCACCCAAGCCGCCCGTCCCGCCATTGGCACCGCTCCCGCAGACCTATATTCCTGAGCCTCAGTTCACGGCGGAGTTTTTGTCTGAATTGAAGACAAGCTCAGCCATGCATCGGACCAATTTCATCGTTCGGGCGGACACCAGTGAATCGTTCAATCTCCAGATGGCCCCCCCCGTCTCGCGTCCTTTAGATCCTGTCCCGTCCGGCGTCGGTGACGACCCGGAAAAATCGAGGCAGTTGCTCCGGTATTTTTTCACTCAACTGAATTTGACCAACGGTGCGTCGGGAATGACAGGCACTTCAGGAGTGCCCATGAATATTGTTCTGCCGTTGCGGGTGTCCTCCGGGGAATCCTCGGCGCGGGGCACAGGAAGGGCTACCTATGAATTGCGTTGAACGATTTCTGGCGGCGATACTCCTTGGAGTGGTGGCCTTAGCGGACTCCCCAACTCCAGTCGGAGAGGTGGATCATCCGAAGGCGGCAGCTGTGGCCGTGGAGTACGGGTTGGATCCCCGGTTGGGCGCGTTGCCTACCGAGAATCTGCAGTTTAAGACCAACACGAACTACTTGTTGGACCAAAACAAGGCGGCCGAATCGCGTTTCCAAAAACTGCGAGGAATGGGCCCGCGCACCAACTATTTGGAGGAATTTAGTCGGACGGTCGAAGCGGTGTTGAATTCCGATGCCTCGGAACGCATCAAGGAAGACACTCGCAAATTGACTCTTCTCGAGTTGGCCCATCAGCGCGAATTGGCAGCTGAAAAGGACCAAGCTGGCGGTCATCTGGAACGGGCTCTGCAGCTGTTGGCTGAATACGTCGAGCGGTATTCCCGAGACCCGGCGGTGCCAGAAGTCTTATTGCGACAAGGGTACTTGTTGCGGCGGCTCGACCTGAAGGAAGAGGCGATTGAAAAATTTTACCTCGTGTTGCGTTCGGTACCGAGGATTGACGGTCGCAATATCGCCTACTCGAGGCGTCTAGTGATGATGGCTCAGTCAGCCATCGCGGACACGTGTGCTGATCTCGGGCGCCATGCTGAAGCGGCCGATCTCTATGGGCGAATGCTTCAAACCAAGTCGGAGGAACTCGAAGTCGAGACCGTTCGGATTAAGCAATTGCGCTCGCTGCGAGAATCGGCTGCTGACGGTATCTTGGAGCGGCAGGCAATGGGGTTTCTCGATGATTTCCCTGACTCCGATTACATTCCCGAGGCGCGATATTTTTTGGCTCATTCCTTGAAACAGCAGAAGAAGCGTGACGCTGCTTTGGAGCAGTTTCAGCTCTTGTTGGAGGCGGTCGAGTTGGCCCCACCCGATCGATTGACGCGATGGATGCCGTGGAAACTCCGCGTCGGAAACGAGTTGGCCAATCAGTTCTACTTGGAGGGCGATTACCTTTCTTCGGTGTCGTTGTATCGCGCACTGGCACGGTCCAATGCAGATGGTCAAACTCGGCAGGCGTTCCAGTATCAAGTGGGTTTGTGCGAAGAGCGATTGGGTCAAGTCGAGGAAGCGATCAAGACTTACCAGCAGATCGTGGATGCCCCGATCACCCCGTCTGTTGGTTCCAACACCAATACCACTGCCAACGCGGTTCCGGTTCAAATCCTGCGGAACATGGCCACGCTGCGGATGTCGGTGCTGAAGACTGCCTCCCGGAAGGACCCGCTGCCTCGGATTCCTGCAGCCCAGCCGTGAAACAGACCATGTCTGCCGCTTTTGAGACCTCGCTGGCTGCCTATCATCAAGTATGCCTCCAATTGGCTGACTTGTCCGAGGAAGAGGGGCGCGCCTTAGAGTCCGGAGTCAAGCCACCGATGGTAGAGATCACACGCCGCCGCCGTGAGTTGCTTCGTGAACTGGCCCGCACTCAGTCAGCCGTCAAGGCAGCCTCCCCCGTTCCATTTCCAGATCGACTGCGTCCCGCTCTGCAGGCCACCCTTGATTTAATCCAGCGTTCAGTGCGACTCGATCGGCAGAATGAACAGTGGATGCTCCGTCACCAAATGATACCCGGCGATCTCGTCCCCAGCAGCGCAAGTCGGAGTCCGCAGCGGATTCGGTCTACCTACGGACTGAGAGCCGGGGGGATCGGGCCATGAAGCTCATTGAACGGGTTCTAGTGGTGGATCGCTCAGATCTGATCCGTCAGACTGTCGGCCGTGTTCTCCGGCCCAGAGGAGTGGCCGTGGCGGAGGCCGATTCGTTGTCGGCTGCCTGGGAGTACCTGGAAGCAGATCGGTTCCAATTACTCCTCGTCGGTGAAACCCTTCCGGACGGTTTATCCACCACGCTCATTCGAGAGCTGGCCGCCCGGATGGAGACGCCCTACATCGTCAGCATTTTGGACAAGGAGAGCAGCGATTTGAGTCAGCAGCACCGTCGCGCTGGGGCTCACGAGATCGTGGTCCGTCCATTTGCCGAGAGAGATCTCCGGGACTTCTTCGACCGGGCCCGTAAGTTTCTCGCCGCGCCAACCGTTTTTCATGCGTCTCCGGCCGTGCTGTCGGCCCCAACCATCCCTCCCCGTACCTCGAATCGAGGCACTGTGAGCGGTGTCCAGGCAGGAGTCCAAATTTTGGGGCGATCGCCCGCGACCCAATACTTGAGGGAGTATATTCGCCGGATCGCACCCACCCAGACAACGGTGCTCATCCAGGGCGAAAGCGGCACAGGTAAGGAATTGGTCGCACGGGCCCTCCACCAGCAGAGTCCGCGGGCCTCCGGTCCATTCGTGAAGCTGAATTGTGCGGCTCTGCCCGAGTCTCTGGTGGAGAGCGAACTCTTTGGTCACGAGCGCGGCGCATTCACCGGTGCCATCATTCGTCGTGAGGGACGATTCGGTATGGCCAATGGTGGCACGCTGCTTCTAGACGAGGTGAGCGAGGTGTCTCTGGCTGTCCAATCTAAGCTGTTGCGGGTGATCCAAGAGCGGGAGTACGAGCGAGTTGGCGGCAACGAAACCCTGTCGGTGGATGTTCGGATTGTCGCCACCACCAATCGCAATTTGGAGGAATCGGTCGAACGGGGAGAATTCCGGGAGGATCTTTTCTTTCGCCTGAATGTGGTCCCGGTCTACATGCCTCCGCTTCGAGATCGGCTGTCTGATGTCCCGATTCTTGCCGAGTATTTCCTCGAGGAGTTCTGCCGCAAGCACAGCAAACCGATCCTGGGCTTTACCAAAGAGGCAATGGATTGGCTGAAACAGCACACGTGGCCTGGGAACATCCGGGAGCTTCAGAACATGATCGAACGAGGTGTTGTTGCCAGTGGTGATGGTCCTGTAGATCTGAGCAGTTTGAGCGCCTATCGGAGCCAGTTTTCAGAGAAACCTCCGGTCCGAAGAATGTCGCCGCCGACGCGGATGAGCGGCAGTGAAGCCAAGTCGGTTCCGACACTCGGTGAATTGCCCTTGGCATCGCCTCCGCGTTCGGGACCGACGTCCGGTCGGTTTTCCCAAGCCAACGGTACTGGTGAGCGCAGCGGATTGGAGGCATCGGGTCCGGGCCTGCTCCGGTCACTTGCCGAGGTGGAGAACGATCACATCCAGCGGGTTCTTGACCATTGTAAGCAGGACTTAATGGCTGCATCCCGGATTTTGAGGATCACGGTTCCAGCCCTCCAGAAGCGATTGTCGCTGCGGGAGGGTCAGTAGCACCATTCGTTTTCGTCCTGGGACGGAACGTGAGACGAATAGAAGGTCGAATGCCACCGATTGAAAAGCATGCAGGACGCTAATACACTTCTGAGCGACATTGGAAGGATTGCCCAGGGTTCGGTGCGCCGGAGGGTGTTCTGGTACAACTACGCCAAGTTGACCGTGGGAATGTTGGTCTTCGCGGTGTTGATTTTCTGGCCGGCTTTCCTGCGGGCCCGCAAGGCGGACCGTATCCAACTGACTCGAATCTTTGATGATCGGCGGCAGGTGATGGAGAATCATTTCAGCCGAGTGCCCCGTCTCTTTGAGTTGGTGGGTCTCGCGTCGACGGTGGAACAACGAAAATCCACCCTGCAGTTAATCCGTGAAATGGATCGGTACCCCGGAATCGTGGCCGTCGGATTGGCCGATTTTGACGATGGAGTTGCCCGAGTAGATCCCGCCGGCTTGGTGCTTACGATGGATGACTTGGTATTCGCGACGATTTTCAAGGACCCGGCGTTTCAAGAGACGCTTTTGGAAACTGTGCAAACGGGTTCTAAGCACGTATCAAAGATCTTCTGGAATGGTCCGCCCGCCGATGATGCCAGTCGGGCCTACTTTGTGTTCGCAACTGCAGGGCCGCGTCGTTTGGAAGGTGAATCCGTCAACGCCTCTAGGGTGTTGTTCGCGGTCATTAATCTGAAGCGTTTGATCCTCCATACGGGTCGGCCTGCGAGCCTCAACATGGTTAACATTCATCTATCCAACAAAGCGTCCTCTGAACCCTCTATTAATATGGAGCGGGTGGGGGAGTTAAATAGGGTTGCCAGAAAACAAATGATTGAAGTGCGCGCTAAGGACCCTTCTGATACCCTAAGCAATCTTGAAGGGCTACGACTGCTGGAGTTGGACAACTTAGAGAGCGACCTGATCAACGATGAATCTTTCGGAACCGGGAAGATTTGCTATTTGCGTTTACTAGATTTTCCCAACCGGGAATTTCAACTGAATATAATTTTAAAGAAGTCATTCGTTAAGGCCAGTGCGATCCGGGCACTGATGGTGGCTATGCCCTATTATATTGTTCAGATTCTCATCACGAGCTTTCTGATGGTCGTGATGTGGACGGTGTTTTCTGCGAGTCGGAGTCAGATGAGGGAATTGGCTGAGGCGCAAGGCACGATTGCCCGATTGAATCTTCATCGGACCCTAGTGCAACAGGAATTGCACGATCACATCATCCAGAATCTAACGCTCTTGGGTGTCCAAGTGGCCACCAGCCGCATTGATGATGTGGATGGTTTTAAGCGAACTCGTGACACAATTCTTCAGCAGCTGGATTACTTGCGTAGAGAACTGCGGCGACTGCTGGTCGAGGGCACGGAGCGTTTGCAGTCCTTCGATGAAATGTCTGTGCAGCTCAAGAGCATTTGTAGCCACATGGAGAAGCAATTCAATGTTCGATGCGAGTTGACGACGTTGAACACCGATGACCTGGTTTTGCATCCGGAAGTTCTGTTCCGGACCTGCCGCTTCGCCGAAGAGTTGCTAGGAAATGCCATCCGACATGGGCGTGCCCGCAATATTAGCATGAGGGTCGAATGCATATCATCGCCGCCATGCTTGTTCTTGCGAGTTTTAGATGACGGGGGCGGATTCGATCCCGAAAACTATTCGGCAGGTTTTGGTCTTCAGAGCATGACAGCGTTCGCTCGTCGGTCTCGTGGTCAGATTCGTATCGAACGACGGGATTTGAAGGGCATGTTTATCGAACTAAAGATTCCTGTGAAGTCGTTGCCTGTTCTGAGCTGAACCATTGTAAAGATTTTTAAACTCATGAAAATTGCCTTCCTAGATGACCATCCCCAACTCGCCGAAGCCATTGCCGGGGCTGTTGCCTCGGCCATTCCGGGCACTCAGGTGGCGTGCTACAGCCACTGGTCAGAGTTGGAACCCACCTTGGTGCTGGAGCAGTATGACCTTCTGTTCTTGGACATGCGGCTCGAGGACTGCCTTGGCGCTGAATTGATTAGCCCTATTCTAGAGTTGAGTCCCAAGACCCGTATCGTCTTGCTCTCGGCCTTCGCTCAAAACGATCTCCTAATTAAATGCCTTAACTTAGGGATCGCGGGCTATATATCCAAGACCAGCCCTATCGAGACGCTGCTGAAGGCAGTCACTGCCGTCGCTGAGGGTGGAACATTTTTTGACGAGAATATTAATCTCGATCAGGAGTCCCGCTGAGTTGAACTGCTAGATAACCATCTTTCCAAATATGAGTGACAATTCGACATTCCGAATCCTTCTGATCGCCGAGGACCCTTTGATCGGGACAATTCTCCGCGACCAACTCCTGAGTCTCGCCTATTCGGTGACTCTCCATGCCTCACCGGGTGAGGGTCTGGCCGACGCGCAGCAGCAGAGTTTTCCTCTGGTGATCGTCGATGACCAGATCGCCGGAAATGACAGTATGAAATTGCTCCAGGAATTGGCCAAAGCCCGGCCTGGAATGAATCGTATTTTGCTCACTTCCGGGCGCGACATAAATGGTGTCATGGAGGCTCGGCGGTCGGGATTGATCTTCCGCTATCTGACCAAGCCCTGGATGCGAGATGAGGTCGCCATGGCGGTGGATAATGCCGCAGCAAATTCCGCCCAGCGGTCCGAGATCGACGCCCTTCGCGCTCGCAATCTGGTGCTCAATCAGCAGTTGAGCGACGCCGTGCGCGGCGGAGGTGCTTCGGACGGGGGTGGCGTCCCATCGCTATCCGGCGAGCCGTCGTCAGCGCCGGTGATGGGTGGAGCTTCCGTGGATATGGCCATCGAGATGTCCATCCAGATGCTGAGCGTGTTCCATCCCAATTTGGGCAATGCCAGTCTTCGGGCGGTGGCCATCTGCCGGACCATTGGTGAATTGATGGAGCTTCCGCCGACCGAATTGCCCCGCCTGCTGTGGGCGGCGGCCCTGTATGATATCGGCATGCTCAGCGTGGATCGCAGCATCGTGCGACGCTGGTTGCGGGATACGGCCAAATGCACCGACGAGGAGTTGGCGATGATTCGCCACCACCCCGAGATTGCGGAGGGGGTCATCAAGAGTTTCCCTGCGTTGGCGAGTGCAGCGGAGATTGTTCGTCATCATCACGAGGCCTTCGATGGCACGGGATATCCCGATGGACTCAAGGGTGAGACCATTCCCCAGTTGGCTCGGATCCTCGCCCCGGTGATTCACTTCTGCCATCGCAACGGATCGACGACCCAAATCCTCAACGAGTTGGAGAGTCTTTCGGACAAGCAATTTGATCCGATGGCCGTACGCCTCTTGGCCAAGGCGTTGCCAATGACCCAAATCCCCCGGGGTGAGCGGGAGTTGCTCTTGATTGAACTGAAGGCCGGCATGGTCTTGGGGCGTGATTTGTTCAACGCCGGCGGACATTTGCTGTTGCCCAAGGGTCGTGAACTCAAGGATTCGGATATCAATCGGATCATTTCCATTAACCGCGTCACACCGCTCACACCGTTTGTGTTGGTTTATTGCTAAACCTCAACGATGGCGTTGGATCGGTTGCGCGCACTGAAACTTCTTCCGCAAGAGCTGTGTTCGGGTTCGCGAACACCTCGTCTTGTGAAAGATTTTTACCCCGTGACCACTATCGTCTGAACCGAGTCGTTCCGCTCAGCGCCGGTCTTTTGCGGAATGGGCTCGGATTTAGTTTCGACGTGAATCCTCCGATGGGATCGGCATATGCGATCCTTTTGGAGTGATGGGATTTGGAAGTTTGGGCTGTGTGCCTGTTTAATGTTTGGGTCCTTCGTGATGGAGGCTCAAACTCGCAACCGATCCTTGGTGGCTTGGGGGGAGAGCCTGCTCGGACTCAATCGCTCTCCCGAACTGCCGGCAGGGATCGTGGCCAGCGATGTCGAGGCGGTGACGGCCGGGGAGTTGGTGAGCGGGCTGACGCTCAGGTCCGGAATTCGAGTGGGTGGCACCAATTATGTTGGGAGCCGACTGATTTTGAGAGGGCCCGCATTGCTGACTGGAAACAGCAATGGGGTCATTAGTTACGGTGCGGGAGTCTTGGATTACACCGACCAGACTGCCTGGAATACGGCCTTGCAGGATTCTTCCGGCCGAATGGGCATGAATCGGGTTGGCTTCGGGCATCTTTTCGGAGCGGTTCTCCGCAAGCCAACCAATGCGCCTTCCGCATTGGCTTCGGGGCGATTCAAGGATCAGTTCCCGGGTGATCTGGCGTTTTTTGGTGACCGGATCACCGCCGATCTGCCGGCCACCGATGCCGATGCGTCCGGTGGATTTGTCTCGGTGGTGGTCGGCCCCACCCATGTGGTGGCGCTGCGTGCGGACGGATCGGTCTCAGCATTTGGTGGGGAAAATCTTTTCGGGGAACGATTCATCCCATCGGGAGTGGCGGGGGCCGTAGAGGTGGCGGCGGGAGAGTTTTTCAGCGCAGCGCTCCTGGCCACGGGGCAAGTCATCGTCTGGGGATCGGACGCCACGGGAGTCGTCAACGTGCCGCCTTCTGTGACCAATGTGGTGTCGCTGCGTGCGGGCGCCTTGCACCTCGTCGCCCTGCGTGCGGACGGAACGGTGGTTGCCTGGGGAAATCCGGCGGACGGCCGCACCACGGTGCCCGTCGGACTCAACCGCGTGACCCGGATTGCTGCGGGTCGGGCCCACTCATTGGCCCTGCGTGACGACGGAACGGTGGTGGCTTGGGGCTACAATGGGTCAGGGCAGACTTCCGTTCCTGTCGGCTTGGCCAATGTCGTGGACATCGCGGCCGGTGGGCAACACAACCTGGTGCTTGTTTCTCGTGAGAAACCGCTTTTGGAGCCGTTGGTCTTTCAGGAGAACTCAATCGAGGGAGGGCGTGATTTCAATCCGAACAGCGACTACACCGATCGAGGTCGTACGCTCAGTGTGCGGGCAAGTCTCCAAAATGGAGCGCCTCCGGTGCAGTTTCGCTGGCGCCGCAATGGATCCCTAATCCCTGGAGCGACCAATTCTCAACTGACAGTTGTGGTGCCCAATTCAGAACCTGGGGCGTTTCGGATCGACCTTGAGGTGGTCAATGCATTTGGAAGTGACCTGAAGTCTGCCACGGTGCGGTTGGCGGATATCCCGGCCGAGGTGGTGGTTGAGCCAGTGGCTTGGACAGCGGGAGTCCCGCCCGGGGTCACGACACTGGGCCAGTCTGCGGCGGGAGTGTTTCTGGGGGTCCATGACGCTGCCAGCCTGCTCGCTTTCCGGGTGCGGGCGAAGGGCGATCCGGTTCCGCGAGTCATGGTGTTCTCTGCCAGAACTGGGGAGGCGGTGCTTCCGGTGGAGATCCCCATCACCAACGCTTCGGCGACCATCCAGGGATCTGCGGTCGCCGTGAGTTCCCGATCGCTGACAGTGTCCCAGAGCGGGGGATACCTGGTGGTGCTGTCCAACTCCTTGGGAAAATCCATCACTAACCGTGTTGCCTTGGAAATTTATCCCGAACTGCAGGCTCCCAGCGTCTCCTCCGCCATTTCTGAAAATGCAGCGGTTCCTGTGTACTTAGGGCCGGTTTCAGCTGGTTCCACCAATGTCGTGCTGTCGGTGATTTCCAGCCATGGGCCTGGTGTGGTTTACAACTGGCTGAAGGACGGGGCGGAGATAGCTCGTGCTACCAACTCAACGTTGAGTCTCACCAATTTCAGTTTTCCCCAGATTGGAACTTACTCGGTTCGGTTGAGCAATCCTCTGACGGGCTCCAGCCTTCTTGGTGACCGCATCCGGGGCACCAGCCTGTCGACGGGCTTCACTCCGGTACTTCCTATCACAGTCACGCTTTCCCGTACCAATCTGGCTGGACCGGCAGGCTCCTCTGCATCAATGGACATTCAACTCGCTGGGGCCCTGCACGGGCGAGTCCAGTTGCAGCGGTGGGACCCTGTGTTGGGATGGACGGATGCGAGTGCCGCATTCCCGGTGGTAGTTCCTGCGTTGCCCGCAGCGTGGGGTATCGATGGGACCTACGAACTGGACGTTTCCAGTGGCGGCGGGCGGGCGGCGTTCTCGGTGGGGACAGCAAGTCTGAGTCCAGCACTCAGTGGGAGTTACCGGATTCGGGCCGTTCAGTTGGCCTCCGGCGGTGGCACGGAGCTCACGGGTACCGAGCAGGTGTCTTTGTTCCAGGTCTCGGTGACATCGATCGCTGAAATCTCCCTTCCGAGCACAGAGCCCGCGCCCGTGGAGGGTGGTGGCACCTGGGTTTCGGGACTATCGGCTGGAGTGGACATGACGCTCGCCGCTGCTGCCTATTCCACGGTCGATCTCTCGGCGTACCTCTCCGTGTTGGGATTCCCGGCTCCAGTCTTCCGCTGGGAGCGTCAGAGCGAGGCCGCTTCCGGTTCGGTGCCGGCAAAGTACCAAAGCATCTCGTCGGCCACTAATTCACCGCGGCTACTGGTGAGCGCCCTAGCCACCAACGCAGGGATCTATCGGGTCATCGCCACCAATTCCGTCAGTGGAGTGGGCGGTGTTTCCAAGACGATCCGACTTCGAGTGGATCGTGTGCTGCGCATGCCGGCTGAAACCCTGGCCGCGCCGGGTGGGGCTGTTGAGATTCCTATTTTCTTGTTGGGATTCGGGGACGAATCGGCGGTTTCCTTCACTTTGGAAGCCCAGACTCCCTATCTTTTAACGGATAACTCGACCGTGACTCTGACGTTGGATTCATTGATCTCGCCTATCGCCTCCATCAGCTATCGACAGGCGGGTTCGGTGGTGACAGCGCCGGCCAACGGAGGCGGAGGCAGTAATCGGTTTAAGCTTCAGGTACTGATTTCCCGGAATGATCCTACGGTGGGCTTTCCACGAGGCACCAATGCGATTGCGCGCCTTGCATTTCAAGCCCAGACGTTTTCATCCATCGATATCATCCGAAATCTGGGTACTTCGGGCGTGGTGGTGGTACCGCCGCTGGAGGTTCCCGTGCGGATCCTCAAGGATTCGCAGTTGGTTACGGCCGACAAGGATCTCTCGTTCCGGGTCGCCTTCACCAATGCCACTCTGGCTTCAATGGTTTCGGAGGGAGGGCAGGTGGCCGTGCTGGCCGATTCCATGGAGGGGGATGTCAATGGCACTGGCTCGGTGGATGTTCTCGACATCACAGCGATCGCCGCTGTGTTGGCTTCTTCGATTGCCGACACAAATTCGGTGGTTCGACGCCGTATGGACTGTGCACCCAAGGCCAGCTCTGGGGATTGGTTCATCAATTTGGCGGACCTGGTTCAGGTGGCTCGCTTCGTGGCAAAACTCGATCCCCTTCAGCCGGCGGAAGACCCGATGACCGGCGGGCCGGGTTATTCGCTCAACGGCAGCCAGCAACCCAGCCTCTCCAAGTCGTTAGCACGACCGAAGCTGGCGGAACCCATCCGATCCATTGGGTTTGGTTGGAGTGACTTGGTGACAGGTCAGGAAGCGTGGGTGCCCGTGATGCTGGACGGGGTCGGAAACGAAAACGCCTTCGCCTTCAATGTTGAATTCGACGCCCAGGCTCTCGAGTTCACAGGTCTCAAGACGCCTCTGGGAACGGCTTATATCGAGAACCGATCGAGCGCCGCGCTAGGACGCATCGGGGCGGTGTTATGGAAACCCGCCGGTCAGTCGGCTCCGGTGGGTCTATCGACCCTCGTTGAAGTGGGATTCCGCGTCCGGGCTCCCGGCGGAACCACCGAATTGCGATTCGGGGCAAAGCCGGTTGATTCGCTCATTGCCACGGTCGATGCCCAGCCCGTTCAGCGAGTTCAGTACGCGCCGAGTCAGTTGAACATTGGACAGCGCCGTCGAGTGCTCGGCGGTCGGGTGGTGGGCCAGACGCTGTCCGGTTCGGAGTGGCGCATCGAACTGCAGGCCTTGGATTCCGGCGGTCAGGCGGTGTCTGGTCGTGATCGTCGGCTTCGCGTGCGGACCTCCGATCGATTGGAGTCTCCCTCGGCTCAGTGGCTGGACTCAGGCCTGAAGACCGAGGTGACCCCCGCGGGGACTGTTCGGATCCCGGTATCTCTGGATCCGGCGCGCGCCACGGGGTTTTTCCGCCTGGTTGAAGAGTGAGGTTGGCGTACCGAGTAAGCGTGAGCCCTCCG
>Ga0209597_1001002_pt1 | contig 18567 bp, 17 predicted proteins | sample M_140625_MF_Meta_FD_187316 | JGI IMG/M metagenome (GOLD analysis project Ga0209597, IMG submission 187316) | Freshwater microbial communities from Lake Montjoie, Canada to study carbon cycling - M_140625_MF_MetaG (SPAdes) (version 2) | ecosystem: Environmental > Aquatic > Freshwater > Lake... | reverse complement strand
GTTGTACTTCACAGGAAACTCGCTAGGGCTTCAACCCAAGGGAGTGAAAGAGTATTTGCTGCAAGAATTAAGTGATTGGGAGAAGTTTGGTGTTGAAGGACATTTCGATGCGAAGCGCCCTTGGTTTAATTATCATGAAGTACTTACTGAATCACTTGCAAATGTTGTAGGCGCTAAAAACTCTGAAGTTGTCGCCATGAATCAACTTACAGTGAATTTGCATTTGTTACTTATTAGTTTTTATCGACCTTCTGGAAAGCGCACAAAGATTTTATTTGAACACAAACCTTTTCCTTCCGATCGTTATGCCTTTGAATCACAAGCGAAGTTGCACGGCTTAAATCCAGATGATGTGCTGGTTGAAATGCAACCGCGCGAGGGAGAAGTGTTACTTCGTGAAGAAGATATTTTAGCGAAGATTAACGAACTCGGAGAAGAGCTTGCAGTTGTTTGTTTTGGTGCAGTAAATTATTTCAGCGGACAATATTTCAACTGTGAAGCGCTTGCGAAAGCTGGACACGCCGTTGGTGCTATGGTTGGATTAGACCTTGCGCACGCTGCAGGGAATATTGATTTGCAGTTGCACAATTGGGACATAGATTTCGCATGTTGGTGCAGTTACAAATATTTGAACAGCGGTCCGGGAGGAGTTTCGGGAGCCTATGTTCACGAGCGTTTTCATGGCGCAGATGTTCTGCGTTTAGCAGGATGGTGGGGCAACAAAGCGGAAACGAGATTTCTGATGCAGAAAAATTTCGATCCAACACATTCTGCAGAAGCATGGCAAATGAGCAACGCTCCTGTTTTATCCATGGCTGCTCATAGAGCTGCTTTAGATCTTTTCGACAAAACATCCATGTCAGCGCTGCGCGCGAAGTCGAAAGAGTTAACGGCTTACTTAGAATTTATTTTTCAAGAATTGAAATTGAAGGGAGTGCCAGTTGAGCAATTGACATCTCACGATGAAAATGAAAGAGGTTGTCAACTTTCAATTCGTCTAGAAGGAAGAACCAAAGAGTTTGTTGGTGTTTTAGCGAAGGAGGGAGTGGTAGTCGATTGGCGCGAACCGGATATCATTCGCATGGCGCCAGTTCCTATGTACAATTCTTTTCAAGACATCTATGCCTTCGGAAAAGTGATGGAGCGGATTTACAATGTGAGTTAATTCGACCCGAATAACACTTTACTGGATTCGTAAAGTAGCTTGAGTGCTCCGAGGAGCATAACAAGAGCAAATCCGAATTTTACTTTTGCAATGGGAATGTTGTGTGCGAATTTGCTACCGAAGAGCGCACCCGAAATAAATCCAGCGCCAATCAGAAGTGCTGCCGCTGTGTTCACATTTCCTTGCTTGTAATAATGCATAACGGCTAGAAAACCTACGGGAAGAAGCAATACAGCTAGGCTTGTCCCTTGTGCTTGTAATTGAGTGTAACCGAGAAAGTACACAAGTGCAGGAACAATAATAAGTCCTCCGCCAACTCCAACAAATCCACTGAGCATTCCCGAGGCCATACCAATGGCGAGAAGCAAGAAAACAACGTATGCGGTAATTTCCATTTTCATAAACTCTGGGTGAAAGTTAGTCTTATTTTTAATTGTTCCACTTCAAACTTCCCTTATTTTTGTTCCACATAAATTGAAAACAATGAATTTTCCAGCTGAATTGAAGTACACAAAAGACCACGAGTGGGTTCGCATTGAAGGCGATATGGCTACTGTTGGCGTTACAGATTTCGCTCAAAGCGAATTAGGTGATATTGTATTTGTTGAAATTGAAACGCAAGGTGAAACCCTTGAAGAGCATGCGATCTTCGGAACAGTGGAAGCTGTAAAAACCGTAAGTGATTTGTTCATGCCGGTTTCAGGAACTGTTGTTGAAGTGAATGCTGGATTAGAAGCTGATCCTGCGCATGTGAACAACGATCCTTACGGAAGTGGTTGGATGATCAAAGTGAAATTATCAGAAGGAGCAGACCTTAGTTCTTTAATGGACGCTGCAGCTTATGAAGCGTTGGTTGGTTAATCTTCCAAAGAAATATTTTGCAACTGCTCACATTTTGTGGGCAGTTGTTGTTTTCGGCCTACACGCCATGTCTAGCAAGTCTTTTCCGAAAATTTCTTTTTGGGAAAATTTAGGTCCCGATAAAATTGTACATGCCTTCATGTTTTTCGTAGCAACCTCACTCGCTGTTTTTTCGGGTTGGGGGAAGTCGAAATCGGCTGCGGTTTGGATCTGTGCGGGAGTTTTTCTAGAATACTATCAATTCTATTTTACAACCGATCGTTCTTTTGATTGGTTCGATGTGTGTTTTGATAGTCTTGGAGTATTGTTAGCGGTAGTTTTTGTATCTATCAAACGAAAAAGCTCAGTTGATAAATAGGTTTTATTGTTTGTAAAACAATTGTTTGAGTCTTACTTTCGTGTCCTTAATCAAGTTTAATGGAAAACCTTACGTTTCGTTTAAAGTCATATTGGACAGCACCTAATATTTCGAGAGTCGCGACTTAAAGTGAATTGCCCTTGTGAAGGAAATGTAAAATCAGATTGTCCGGAAGAAGAACATCAGAAAAACAGAAGAACAGAATTTATTATTACTTCAATGAACTAGTATTGAGTTCATGAATGGTTTGAAGAATGAGTTCTTTTTTTTGAATTTCATTCCCCTCTAGAATTGTAAACCGAGCTTGATGATGAATCAGCTCGGTTTTGTATTTTAGGAACAATCTGTCACGATGGTCTTGATCAGGAGCACTTCTCAAAGGATCTTCTTCCCAAATAAGATCTGGCGTGCACAAAAAATGAATGTCCATAGAGTATGAATCATTCAATTCAAGTTCTGGTAATTTCAATTTGAAAACTTCGTCATTCCAGATTCGAAGAACGAAAATATCGGTGTCGAAAATTTGGCAGATACTCTCTTTACTTTGAGTGAAGCGTTCGCATTGAATGCTTGCAATTTGTTTGAAATTCTCTTCAGTAGCGCGAGTCAATTGTTTTTCTTCAAGATACTCTCGGGCAAATTCAGAAAAATAGGCAGAACCCGAAAGCTTGTTTGCAAGCCATAAGGAGAGTGTTGTTTTTCCGCTCGATTCTGGTCCGGTGAATGCAATGCGCATTGATTACTTTGTTGTTACTTTGCAAAGATGTCAAATACTGAGCGACTCTCTTCGAAAATAAAACAACGCGACTTCAAATTGAATGCGCTACTTGAATTAACTGAAGCTATCAATGCGAATAGTTCAGAGCAAGATTTGATTTTCCAATTTCAAAATATTGTACAAACACATTTGGGAATTGAAAAATTAGCACTCTTTGTTAAGCGAGAAGATTGGCAATGCTTGCTTCAATATGGAGATATGAATGTTTCTGAATTTGTAATTCCTACAGATGACTTTTTTCGCACAAATACTGGAGTGGCTCTTTCGGAAGATTCTTTGCACGAGTCATACGATGTAGTGGTTCCTGTGCTGCACAACAACGAACCTTTAGCTATTGCTCTTGCTGGAGATAATGCCGAAAATGCGATTGGAATGAGTCCAACAGTGAAGCATATGCGTTTCCTTCAAACATTGACTTCTGTGCTAAGTGTTGCTCTTGAGAATAAAAGGTTGCTAACCAATCTGGTTCAACAAGAGAGATTGAAAAAGGAATTGGAGCTTGCCGCTGAAATGCAGCAATTGCTTTTGCCAAATCATTTTCCAGACACAGCGGTTTGGAATGTTCAAGGAATTTATCGCGCGCACCAGCAAGTTGGTGGCGATTACTACGACGTGTTTCAAATTAGTGAAAACGAATGGGTCTTTTGCTTGGGCGATGTTTCCGGAAAAGGAATGCCTGCAGCCTTCTTAATGTCGAATTTTCAAGCTTATGTTCGAAATGCTTTTGAGGAAAAGCGTCCGGATTTAGTAAATCTCGCAAACAAATTGAATAAACGTGTTTGGGATGCAGCTCAGGGTGAAAAGTTCATTACGTTTTTTCTTGCTGTATATGATTCAAAAATCCAAGAGTTGGAATATGTGAACTGCGGTCACAATGCTCCTGTTTTCAAAACGGCTAGCGAATTCAAACAATTTGGCGCGACTTCTATTGGACTGGGAATGCTTCCAGAATTGCCAAAGGTGAGCGCTGTGAAGCAATGGGTTTTGTCAGGAGATGTCTTGTTGGGCTATACAGATGGACTTGTTGAAGTGAATAATGCTGAAGGTGATTATTTCGAAATTGAAGGCATTGAAAAAAACATGAAGGGTTCACACGCCAAGGATGTATGTGTTTCTATTGAGAATGCAGCAAATATTTTCCGCGGAGAATGTTTGTTCAACGACGACGTAGCCATCATGGCTATTTGTTGGAAGTAATTTCTTTCTCTTTTTTCAAATGGAATAGATCCATCGCAACTAAGATTCCGATGAATCCCCAAAACGGCACCGATGCTTTGTCCGTGTCCAAATAATTGTTCAAGGTGCCGTGCACGAAATAGGTAATTAATCCCAAGAACGCACTGGCTATAATAGCGCGGTGCTCTCTCTCTACAGCCGCGTAAAACAATTTAAATCCCAGAAAAAGGGTATACACAAAAATTGAAATGAAGAGCAGCATTCCCAACACCCCTTCTTCCGCAAGCGGACCCAAATACTCGCTGTGTGCGTTACCTCCATCTCCATTGTTCGTGCTTATGATCGTTCTATCTTTCGCCTGCTGAAAGGGTGCGTAAACGAATTGATAAGTTCCAGGGCCCCATCCCAAAATAGGCCTTCTGTGAAACATTTCCATGGCGCAATGCCATCGGTTCAATCGTTCCAGATTCGAGGCGTCGGAAGAAACGTTCGAAATAGAGGACACGTGCTCATCTAATTTGTCGCTACTCTCTTGTTTGTTCTGTCCGAGTTGCTGTTGAATTGTGTTCCAAGAAAAATAAAATACACTTCCTGATAGAAGTGCCCCGAAGAGAACATATCTAAGCGGAATGCGAAGCATCATGACCACGAGCACTCCAAATGCAACGACAACAGAAACCCAAGCCGCTCGTGTGAAAGACAGCACAAGTCCAATGGACACAATGAGTAGGGCAGCGTATATTAAGAAGGTCACCAAGGGGCTTTTCTTTTTCAAAAAAAGTAAGCCAATGGAAACAGGAAAAAACATAGCCAAAACAGCACCATAACTCGTGTGATCTTTGAACAATGGCTCCATAACCCAATGCGCACTTTCTTTGTCGAAATCGAATTGAGCGTGCCTAGACACGGTGTAAATGATTACGACGCACAACGGAGCGAGATAGCTAGCAAAGAATTTTTTTATGTTGGAAAGGTCTTGGAAAAGATGAGCCCCAAGTAAATAAAACCCCGAGATGAACCACAATCGTGTGGCTATAAACTTGAATGAAACAAGCGGATACTCGCTGGTAACAGCAGTGAACACCATCCACAACAAATACAAGCCAATAATGTAGGTGAAAGGATGTTTGAATATTCTTCGGTCGACGCTTTTTCCTGAAATGATCTTAAAAATCATCAAGAGTAAAAGAGCAGCGATTATAGGTTCTGTAGGGAGATACATACCAAAATGGGCTACTTCCATCTCCTCTAAATTAATGCTCAAAGGAGTAGCCATAACACTGAAGAACCACACCCATTCGATTTTGTGAATGGCCAACCACAAGGCAAATAGGGCAGCAGGGAGAATAAATAGGAAGTACATTTCAAACGCAACAGCAAGACCTTGCGTAAGAGCGAAGATGCTTCCCCAAAAGAGAATTGGTTTGTTTTGAATAAGTGCTGTGAAGGCCTTCACTGATTACGCCTTTTTCAACTTTGCAATGTTGTCGCGTACTAAAATCACCACCACGCCGAAGACGAATGTAGCCATGGCACTTACCACAACAATGAGCCAACGAATAGGATATGACTTTTTATCGGCAGCGGCTGCTTTGTCCACAACAAGGTGAGAAGAAATATCAGACTCAACGTCAATCTTCATTAGATCATAACGCTTTCTAAGGATCTGCATTTTCTCATATCCTCCGTCAATTTCGCTTTCAATTTTCTTGTAACGCGTTCCGTATTTAGAAAGGAAGTCCATTTGAACTTTGATTTCTTGGGCTCGATCGGGATGTCCTTCCACAATAGCTGTTCCGTATTGTTCTGTTAAATAGGCAATCTGGTCCTTGTAGCTGTACACTCCCTTCTCTTGAAGATACTGCATAGAGTCTTCAAGAATTTTTATTTCGGTTTGAAGGGTCTCTAATGAGGATTTAGCATACAAGAATGCCGACATAGCTCGGTCGCTGCGCATTTGGTTACTCACCGAGTCTGTTAGTTGCGCAATGTCGTTGGCAATGTCTCTAGCGCGCTCTGGTGAAGCGTCCAACACGTTAATTTCAATGGATCCAAATCTCGTTAAGTCAGCAGAAACGTTTTCGTTGTATTCCTTCCCAATCAGCGTATTGGCCCCACGGTCTGTTTTAGCAATGTCGTAAACTTCCCACAGATTATATTTTTCAATAATTCGTCCTCTCACTTGATCCGAGTTAATAATCTGCATCAAACGCTCTGCATCTTCTTCTTCACCATAGGCAAGGACGTCAGATTTCTTCACATCTTCTAAAAGTTGCTCTCCGAAGCTGTGCTGCTGCGAGGCGAAAAGCACAACCGTGCTTTTGTATTTTTCTGTAATCAGAAAGGAAGCTGCTGCAGCAATTATTGCCGCTGCCGCCGTTACGAGGAACAGATGTTTTCTCCACTTGAAGACAACGACTAATAGGTTAGACGAATTCAGGGATTCTTCAGAGTTATTTCCTTGGTTATTCATGCTTTGGTCAATGATTCTTCAAAAGTAAGGTCTTTTGAAGGAGGTTCGAACTGCTTAAAGGAGTTTGCTCGGAAATATTGCCCGACCCCTATTTTCGTGGTGTTAAATAAAAAAGTGGCAGATTAAGACATTTTTCAGTGAAAAATTCGAGTTCCTGTATTACTTTTGCGCCCGAAATTCAAACTGAATAAATCTTTCTATGTCAACTCAAAATGGTAAAGTAGTTCAAATTATTGGCCCTGTGGTAGATATCTCTTTCCCTGCTGGCCAAAAGCTTCCTAACATCCTAGATGCCCTTGCTATCAAGCGTTCTGGCGCAGACGATCTAATCCTAGAGTGTCAAAAGCACGTGGGTGAAGATACAGTTCGTGCTATCGCAATGGATGCAACTGAAGGTCTTCAGAGAGGTGCTGAGGTTGTGGCTCTTGGTCGCACTATCACAATGCCTATTGGAGATCAAATCAAAGGTCGTTTGTTCAACGTAGTTGGAAAAGCGATTGATGGTATCGGAGAAGTGAGCAACGAAAATGGTAATTCCATTCACCGTGCCGCTCCTCGTTACGAAGATTTGTCTACCGCTACTGAAATCCTTTTAACAGGTATTAAGGTAATTGACTTGATTGAACCTTACTCGAAGGGTGGTAAAATTGGATTGTTCGGTGGTGCCGGAGTAGGTAAGACCGTATTGATCATGGAGTTGATCAACAACATCGCGAAAGCATACACAGGTCTTTCTGTATTTGCAGGTGTTGGTGAACGTACTCGTGAAGGAAATGACTTGTTACGCGAGATGATCGAGTCTGGCGTTATTAAATATGGCGATGCATTCGTGCACGAAATGGAACAAGGCGGATGGGACGTATCTAAAGTAGATATGAAAGCTCTTGCTGAAAGCCAAGCAACATTGGTGTTCGGACAAATGAATGAGCCTCCTGGAGCACGTGCGCGTGTTGCATTGAGCGGTCTTTCAGTTGCTGAGTACTTCCGTGATGGAGATGCTGAGTCAGGTGGACGTGATATCCTTTTCTTTATTGATAACATCTTCCGCTTCACGCAAGCAGGTTCTGAGGTATCGGCTCTTTTAGGTCGTATGCCATCAGCAGTAGGTTACCAGCCAACGTTGGCCTCTGAAATGGGAGCTATGCAAGAGCGTATTACTTCAACGAAAAGAGGTTCTATTACTTCGGTTCAAGCGGTATACGTGCCTGCAGATGACTTGACTGACCCTGCGCCAGCAACTACATTCGCTCACTTAGATGCAACAACTGTATTAAGTCGTAAGATCGCCGAATTAGGTATCTATCCTGCGGTAGATCCATTGGATTCTACTTCTCGTATCTTAACTCCAGCTATCGTTGGTGACGAGCACTACACTTGTGCTCAACGTGTGAAGAGTATACTACAACGCTACAAAGAATTACAAGATATCATTGCGATCTTGGGTATGGACGAATTATCAGAAGACGATAAATTGGCTGTATACCGCGCTCGTAAAGTGCAGCGTTTCTTGTCTCAGCCATTCCACGTGGCAGAGCAATTTACCGGTATCCCAGGGGTATTGGTTCCAATTGAAGAAACAATTAAAGGTTTCAACATGATCCTAGACGGAGAGTGTGACGAGTTTCCAGAAGCGGCTTTCAACTTGAAAGGTACCATCGAAGAAGCTATTGAAGCTGGTAAGAAAATGTTGGCTGAATCACAGAACTAAGAGCAATTATGCGCGTTGAAATAATTACCCCAGAAACCGTCCTCTTCCAAGGAGAAGCAGAATATGTTTTCCTTCCAGGAAGTTCAGGTGGATTGGGAATCTTGAACAATCACGCCCCCCTTATTTCGTCATTGAAAAAAGGAAGTGTGCGAGTGAAAGATGCTCAAGGCAAAGAATTGACTTTTGAAGTGCTTGGCGGTACCGTTGAGGTATTGAACAACCAAGTAATGGTTTTAGCTGAATAATACTTCCCCAAAGGAAGAACAATCTATCGTTATGAATATTGAACAACTTAACACCGGCTCTCTTATTGGAGAGTTGAAGGTGACTATTGACCCTATTGATTACAACGAGACTTACGAAACGGCCTTAAAGACCTACCGTAAGCGCGTTGACTTACCTGGTTTTCGCAAAGGTGCAGTTCCTGCGTCTTTAGTGAAACAACGTTTCGGAAAATCATTATTGGTTGACGAAATAAATAAAATGTTGCAAGATGCTATCGGAAATTATGTTTCTGAAAACAAACTTGAGTTATTGGGAAGTCCAATTCCAAAGGATGGCGATGATGTTGGAGATTGGGACAATCCCTCAACTTTCACGTTCACTTATGAAATTGGATATGCTCCAACTTTCGATTTGAAATTAGACAAGTCAAAAACGTTCACGAAGCTTGAAGTAGATGTAAGCGAAGAGTTAATCTCTCGTCAAATGAAGGAATACGCTCGTCGTCACGGCCAATTGTCTAAGCCAGAAGTTACAGAGTCGGAAGACATGATCATGGCTGAAATTGCCGAGTTAAATGAAGACGGTTCTGTGAAAGAAGGCGGTGTTTCAAACAAGACTTCAATCTTCTTAGAATACATCAAGGACGAAGCAACTAAAGCGTTGTTCGTTGGAAAGAATATTGGCGAAATAGCTGTGGTTGATCCGTTCTTATTGAATGCCGATCATGAAGATCTTTCTCGTATGTTGGGTGTAACACACCATGATCTTCACCACATCGATTCAAAATTCCAGATAATAATCTCTGAGATTATGCGCATGCAACCCGCAGAGTTGAATCAGGAATTGTTCGACAAGTTATTCACTCCGGGTACTGTAACTTCTGAAGAAGAAATGAAGGCTCGCGTAACGGCTGACTTAGTTGCTATGTTCGAAAAGGATTCAGAGTGGATGTTCAAGCGTGATTTCGCTAAGGATATCGTTGATATGGTATCGATTGAATTACCTGACGAATTCTTGAAGCGGTTCATTCTTATGACCAACGAGAAGCCAATTGAAATGGCTCAGTTGGACATGGAATACCCTGGCTATGCAAATGGACTGAAGTGGCAGTTAATTGAAAATATAATCATCAAAGAAAACGGAATCAAAGTTTCTGTAGATGATGCCATGGATTACGTTAAAGCTTCTTTGGTAGATCGTTTCAAGTCATACGGAATGCCTGTAGACGAAGAGCGTTTGGATCAATTGGCTAAGCAAACGCTTGCGAAGCAAGACGAAGCGAAAAATGTTTATGACATGCTTTATGAAGACGGAGTAATGAAAGTGGTTCAAGCGAACTGTTCTTTGAAAATTGAACGTTTAGCTTACGAAGATTTCAAACACCGCGCTCAGCACTAAATAGAAATTGTAGAAAAAGAAAAACCTCGGAAGTTCCGAGGTTTTTTTATGTCAAGTTTCTAAAATAATTAATTCGGAATCAAAGAAATCTTTTCAAGAATTTCTGAAATCTCACGCTTCGCAGAAAGAATCTTTTTCTCAATTTCTTTACGCATGCTTTCCGCTCCTTTACCGGTGAAGATGCCCATGTTGTTTTCATAAGACTTGATATCGCCTTTCAACTTGTCAATCTTCTCGCGTAAAATCATTTTCTCTCTACTCAGGCCCTTGTCTCCAGTAGACTTTATGGTTTCAATACGCGATTTGTAACGGGTCATGTCAGCTTCTTTGCGATCCGTGTTCAACTTGCCGTACTTATCGTCGAAAGCTGCCTTGTGACGCCCTTGCATTGTTGCGTAATGCTCTCTAGGAACATGTCCGAGTGCTTGCCAGCGCTCATTGAACAGACGCAACATAGAAAGATCTTCGTTTTTATTTCCAGAAAGCGGAGTGTTTTCAATTTCTGTAAGCAAGGCTTCTTTCAATTTCAAATTCTCTTCTTGAATTCCCGTTAACTCACCGAAGTGTTCTTTTTTTCTCTGGAAAAACATGTCGCATGCAGAGCGGAAACGCTGCCATAATTTTTGTTCTTCTTTCGGATCTGCGCCACCAACCTGCTTCCACTTTTCCTGAAGCTTTTTAATTCCTTCAGTTGCCAATTTCCAGTCGCTGCTGTCTTGAAGAGTTTTAGCTTCGTTGATGATTGTCTCCTTCGCTTTTTTATTCTTTTCGTAAACCTCTTTGCGAGATTCAAAATACGTTCCGCGTTTGGTAAAGAATAAATCACACAAGCCGCGGAATTCTTGCCAAATTTCTTCGTTCTCTTTTTTCTTTACCCAACCAATGGTTTTCCATTCTTCTTGAAGTTTTAAAACTTCTTCGGTCCACTTGTTCCAACTGTTGCTCTGAGAAAGATCCAATTCAAGAATCTCTTTCATTCGCTGAATAAGAAGTGTTTTCTTCGCTAAATTTTCGTTGCTGCTTGCGCTTAAGGTGTCGTAATGAGCCTGCACTCGCTCTTGCTCAACACGCAACACTCCAAAGAAATCGTCGCCCATTTGCTGGAAGGTTTCTCTAGGAGATGGGCCAATGAGCATCCACTCACGCTGAAGTCTTCGCACCTCAACTTCCAATTCATTAATAGATTCGATAGCAGAAAGTCCTTTCGCTAATTCCATCAACTCTTCCTTCAACTTGTGATTTACTTTTAAATCGTTCGCCTGAAGTTCTTTGTAAATATTGATGTGATAGAAAAAGTCTTGATTCGATTTGTGCCAACGATCAATTAACGCAGGATATTTATCTCCAGGAACATCACCCGTATTGTCCCAATATTCTTTTATTTCTTTTTGAAGAGAAAAAGCTTTTCCAATATTTTCTTCGTTCTTGGTAAGTCGCTCCATGCGATCACACAAGTCAGATTTAATTTCGAAATTACGCGAACGCTCTTGAGCAAGCGCTTTACCGGCTACTTGAATTTTGTCTTCGTATTCTTTCAGTAATTCTTGAAGCGTACCTTCCAATTCATGAGGCGCGTAAACAAAATCTGCCTCCGCACTTTCTGCATTTTCAGATTTGAATTGCTCCCACTGCAACTGACGCTCTTTTACGCTTTCAGCTTTCCAGTTACTGCGAATGTTTTTTACTTGATCACGCACCAACATAATATCTTCGGCTTGAAGTAAGTCGCGCAACTGGCCTATTAATTCCTCTTTCATTTTTCTATCTTCGATTCTCTCACAAATTTAACAAAGAAATTTCATAATTCCTTTGAACATTTCATACCAAATAAAGTATTCTTTCTATTTTCGGAAAATGCAAAACGAAGCGCCAATAGATCTAACAAAATGCCGATTGAAAATTCAACGGTATTGCGATAAGGCGGAGCGCGCTCCTTTCGATGTAGAAAAAAAATTAATTCAATACGGTGTGTGGTCAAAAGATCGACAAGAACTCATGTCGGAATTAATTACACTGAATTTATTGAGTGAATCTCGATTCGCTTCAGCGTTTGCTCATGATCATTTTGAATTTCGAAAATGGAGTAAGCGGAAAATTGAATTGCATCTAAAAGCGAAACGCGTTTCTCCCCGAAACATTCAAGACGCTATTCGAAATTTACCGAGTGAAGGAGATGCGCTTCAAATACGAGCACTGCTTCCCGCCCTTCAGAAAAAATATGAAAAAAAAGGAAGGTTAAAAAATCAGTATGCAGCGAAATCCTTGATTCGTAAAGGCTTTCAGACAGAGGAAGTGTTTAAGGTACTTCGTGAAATGAGTGAAGATATTGATCCGTTTTTAGATTAATTGACGTACTTTTGCGCTATAAAATTTCATTCCAGATGGCGATAACAATTGACGCGATCAACGAACTGAAAGAGCGCACGAGAGCGCTCGGGAGGTATCTTTGACGTGGAGGTAAAACTCCTCCAAATTCGTGAAGACGAAAAACTAACACAAGACCCCGACTTTTGGAACGATCCAAAAAAAGCAGAGGCAACCATGAAGCAAATTCGCAATAAAAAATTGTGGACAGATGCTTATCAAAAATGTCAATCTACGGTTGACGATGCTCAAGTGCTTTATGAATTTTTTAAGGAAGGCGAGGTAGACGAAGCCGAACTCGACGTGCAATATAAACTTGCATCCACTGAGCTTGAAGAGCTTGAGTTTAAAAACATGCTTTCTGCTGAAGAGGACAATCTAAGCGCTGTTCTTCAAATTACTGCGGGAGCAGGTGGCACAGAGAGTTGCGATTGGGCAAGTATGCTCATGCGCATGTACATCATGTGGGGTGAAAAGAGTGGCCACAAGGTGAAAGAACTTGATCTTCAAGAAGGAGATGTTGCAGGAGTAAAACAATGCACGCTCGAATTCGAAGGACCTTTTGCATTTGGTATGCTGAAAGGGGAAAACGGGGTGCATCGCTTGGTGCGTATTTCTCCGTTCGACTCGAACGCAAAACGTCACACTTCTTTCGTAAGTGTTTATGTGTATCCGCTGGTAGATGATACCATTGATATTCACATCAATCCTGCGGATATTTCATGGGACACTTTCCGTTCAGGAGGTGCAGGTGGACAAAACGTTAACAAGGTTGAAACTGGGGTGCGTCTGAAACACAAGCCTTCCGGAATTATCATTGACAATACTGAGACACGTTCACAACTTCAAAACAAAGAAAAGGCATTGCAATTATTGAAGTCTCAATTGTTCGAAGCGGAACTCGCAAGACGTCATGCAGCGCGTGATGAAATTGAAGCAGGGAAAAAGAAAATCGAATGGGGATCTCAAATTCGAAACTACGTGATGCAACCATACAAATTGGTAAAAGACGTTCGAACCGGAGAAGAAACCAGCGATGTGGAAAAAGTAATGAATGGTGAAATAGATAATTTCTTGAAGGCCTTCTTAATGGGACAAGGGAAAGGAGTTCAGCATTCCGATAACGACGATTTATAATTTAATAGCGAATATCATTATGGAAAATTTTCGTATTGAAAAAGACACAATGGGCGAAGTGAAAGTACCCGCTCATGTTTATTGGGGAGCACAGACTGAGCGCTCTAGAAATAATTTTAAAATTGGTCCAGAGGCAAGTATGCCGAAGGAAATCATTAAGGCTTTCGGTACTTTGAAGAAAGCTGCAGCACACGCCAACTGTCAGTTAGGAGTATTGCCAGCTGAAAAGCGCGATGCCATTTCAGCTGTTTGTGATGAAATAGTTCGCGGAGAATTGTTCGACCAATTTCCTTTGGTTATCTGGCAAACAGGATCAGGTACACAAAGCAACATGAACGTGAACGAAGTGGTTGCAAACCGCGCACACGTTTTAGCAGGCGGACAATTGGGTGAAGGACAAATGTTGTTGAATCCAAACGACGACGTAAACAAATCGCAATCTTCAAACGATACGTATCCAACCGCCATGCACATGGCCGCATACGAAGCGGTTGTGCGAGTTACCATTCCAGGTGTTACGCAACTGCGCGACACTTTAGCTGCGAAATCGAAAGAGTTCATGAATGTGGTTAAGATTGGTCGTACGCATTTAATGGATGCAACTCCGGTTACTCTAGGACAAGAATTAAGCGGATATGTTGCGCAACTTAATCACGGTCTTCGTGCATTGAATAACACACTTTCTCACCTCGGTGAATTAGCTCTTGGCGGAACAGCAGTAGGAACAGGAATCAATACGCCTGAAGGATATTCAGAATTAGTCGCAGAAAAAATTGCTGAGTTCAGCGGGCTTCCATTTATTACTGCCCCGAATAAATTTGAAGCACTAGCAGCGCACGACGGCATTGTTGAGACACACGGCGCATTGAAGCAATTAGCAGTTTCATTAAACAAAATCGCAAACGATATTCGCATGATGGCTAGCGGTCCTCGCAGCGGAATTGGTGAAATTCACATTCCTGAAAACGAACCCGGTTCTTCCATCATGCCAGGAAAAGTAAACCCAACCCAATGCGAAGCATTGACCATGGTTTGCGCGCAAGTAATGGGTAACGATGTTGCCATTACTGTTGGCGGAACACAAGGACATTACGAGTTGAATGTGTTCAAACCAATGATGGCATACAATTTCTTACAAAGTGCAATTTTATTAGGAGACGCTTGCGTTTCTTTCGATGTGAATTGTGCAGTTGGGATTGAGCCGAACTACTCACGCATTGAAGAGTTGGTGAACAATTCATTGATGTTGGTGACTTCGTTGAACACAAAAATCGGATACTACAAAGCTGCGGAAATTGCTAAGACTGCGCACAAAAACGGAACCACTCTTCGTGAAGAAGCCATTCGTTTGGGACACGTTACCGCAGAGGAGTATGACGAGATTGTAGTTCCTTCTAAAATGGTTGGAAAACTTCCAAAATAATTTGATACTTTTAGTATATGACTGATATTTCAAAAAACTACTGCGTAATCATGGCAGGCGGAATTGGTTCAAGATTCTGGCCTATGAGTCGCACCGCTTTTCCAAAGCAGTTTCACGATATTCTTGGAACAGGACGCACGCTCATTCAAATGACGTACGATCGTTTTCTGCCCCTTGTTCCGAAAGAGAATATTTTGGTAGTAACGAATGAACGATACAAGGCGCTTGTGTTAGAGCAATTGCCAGATCTGAAGCCGGAACAAGTGTTGTGCGAACCGTTCATGCGCAATACGGCTCCGTGTGTAGCTTATTCAGCATTCTGGATTGCAGAACGCACGCCCGATGCAAACATCGTTGTGGCACCAAGCGATCACCTAATCACGCGTGAGGCTTCATTCATTGAAGACATTCAAATAAGCATGAATCAAGCGAACAAATCTGGAAATTTGGTTACGCTCGGAATCAAACCAACACGCCCTGATACGGGATACGGATACATTCAATGGGCCGATGCCAAAGAGGTAGACAACGACCGCGTGAAGAAAGTAAAAACCTTTACCGAGAAACCTAATTTGGAATTGGCGAAGGACTTCATTGAAAGCGGCGATTTCTATTGGAACTCTGGAATTTTCGTGTGGAATTTACCTTCGATTATGAAGGCGTTTCAAAGTCATCTTCCTGAAATGTATTCTCAGTTTGAAGAAGGAAAAGGAAAATATGGAACAGCCGAAGAAGCTGAGTTCATTAACAACATGTACAGCAGTTGCGAAAACATCAGTATCGATTACGGTATAATGGAAAAAGCGAAAAACGTAAATGTTGTGTTAAGCGATTTCGGTTGGAGCGACCTCGGTACTTGGGGTTCATTGCACACGCAATTGGAAACAGATGAACACAACAATGGAGTAGTAGGAGAGAACGTGATGTTGTACAACTGCGCAGATAGTGTGGTGCACGTGGGAAGCGACAAACTTGTCGTCCTGCACGGATTGAATGGATACATTGTGGTAGATACTGGAGTTTCCTTGTTGGTCTGCAAAAAAGAAGACGAGCAAAAGATTAAGCAATTCGTTAACGATATTAAGATTAACAAAGGCGAGTCATGGGTATAATGAAGCACATCTTTTCCCTACTACTGGTATTGAGTGTTGCGCATTGTTTTGCCCAACCCGATCCTGATCCAATTCCATCTCCGCCGCCTCCTCCAGGGCCATTGGTTGAAGAACCATTGGTTTTTCCAGAGGTCATGCCTGCATACGACGGCGGCGAAAATCAGATGTTTAGGGATCTTGCAAAATCAATGATTTATCCGCAGATATGTTTAGAAAACGGTTTTGAGGGAAAGGTATTCATGCAATTTGTGGTTGAAAAAAACGGTAAAATTTCTAACATTAAAATTCTCCGTCAGCCCGAAGGTGATCTCGGAAAAGTATTGGGTAAAGAAGCCATTCGCGTGGTGAAGAATTTGAAAGACTTTACTCCGGGAACTCTAAACGGTGAACCAAAAAGAGTATTCATGACCTTACCTATTGTTTTTAAGTTGAGTTAATTTCTATGAGTAATAATTTAATCCTTTGCCCAAACGAAGAATGGGTGTTGAACGACTTAATATCGGTGAGAACAGGTGAAGCGCACGTTTCGCTGTCCGATGCGGCGAAGGAAAAAATTCAGGCGTGTAGAAGTTTTTTAGATTCCTATTTAGAAACAAGCGAAAATCCAGTTTACGGAATCAATACGGGTTTCGGTTCGTTGTGTAACACCGAAATTTCAAAAGACGATTTAAATCTTCTTCAGAACAATTTACTTCGTTCACACGCATGTGGAATGGGCGATCGCGTTCCTGAAGAAATCGTTCGATTAATGTTAGTGCTGAAAGCAAAAAGTCTTTCACACGGACACAGCGGCGTTCAATTAGCAACCGTTGAATTGTTGTTGGAATTCTATCATCGAAATATTTTACCAATCGTTTTCACGCAAGGATCATTGGGCGCAAGCGGAGATCTTTGTCCGCTGTCTCACTTAAGTCTTCCGCTTATTGGCGAAGGAAAGGTGATGTATAAAGGTTATGAGCGCAATGCCGCCGATGTATTGAAAGAAGAGGGCTTGAAGCCCATTGCGCTTCAATCGAAAGAAGGTTTAGCGCTCATCAATGGCACGCAGTTTATGTTGGCCTATTCAGTAGAGAATTTAACTCGTGCCGAGCATTTGTTCGACAAGGCCATAAACATTGCGGCCATGTCTGTTGATGCGTTCGATGCGCGTCCTGAGCCATTCATAGATTTAACACATCGTGTTCGTAATCAAGAGGGACAGCAAATTGTAGCTATCTCCATGCAAGATGCTTTAAAGGGAAGTGAAATTCAAGTTCATAAAAAAGCACACGTTCAAGATCCGTATTCATTCCGTTGTATCCCACAAGTGTTGGGTGCTTCGCATGATGCGATAGCCTATGTGCTTACTATTGTTGAAAGAGAAATCAACGCGGTAACGGACAATCCAATTATTTTTCCGGAAGAAAATCAGATTATTTCTGGTGGAAATTTCCACGGACAACCTCTTGCATTGAGCATGGATTTTTTAGCCATTGCGTTAGCTGAAGTTGCAAGCATTTCGGAAAGAAGAACATACAAACTTATTTCAGGACAAAGAGGATTGCCTGTATTCTTAGTGAAGGACGCCGGCTTGAACAGTGGCTTCATGATTCCGCAATACGCCGCGGCGTCTATCGTAAGTCAGAACAAACAACTCTGCACGCCTTCAAGTGTAGACACCATAGACAGCAGCAACGGACAAGAAGATCACGTAAGCATGGGTGCAAATGGCGCAACAAAGTGTTTTCAAGTTGTGAAAAATCTGCAATCGGTTCTAGCCATTGAATGGTTGAACGCCGCGCAAGGATTGGATTTCAGACGTCCACTTAAATCTTCCAAAGTAGTGGAAGACATGCACGCCCATTTAAGAGCGGTTGTTTCGCACTACGTCCAAGACCGCTTTCAGCATGCCGACATGCAGAAGGCTTTCGAGTTGTTGGAATTGAATTAGTGTTTCACTAAAAACAAACGATTCACTCGGGTATTGCCTTGCGTTAATTGAAGGATATAACTTCCCGAGCTCCATTCAGAAACATTTATTTGTTGCATTCTTTGCGGATTACTCATGGTATAAATGCGCTCACCGGTTGAATTCAAAATATCTAAACGTTCGAAAGTTTGAGTCGAGGAAATACTGAGCGTTTCATTAGCGGGTTGTGGAAATAGTTCAAATTGGAAATTGTAATTTTCAACTGAAGTAATTGTTGTGAAATTTTCAGTTTGAATGGCGCAACCATTCACATCTGTAATAATGCAATAGCTAGTGGTGAGTTCAGGAATGCCTGTATCTTCATTCGTGTCTCCATGAAGCCAATTCCACTGGTAGGGTGGTGTTCCACCATTGGTAGTCATTTGAACTTCACCAACACCAAGTCCTCCTTCAATAAAGAGTTCAACGGTGTAGCTTAAA
>Ga0209597_1000996_pt1 | contig 18637 bp, 15 predicted proteins | sample M_140625_MF_Meta_FD_187316 | JGI IMG/M metagenome (GOLD analysis project Ga0209597, IMG submission 187316) | Freshwater microbial communities from Lake Montjoie, Canada to study carbon cycling - M_140625_MF_MetaG (SPAdes) (version 2) | ecosystem: Environmental > Aquatic > Freshwater > Lake... | reverse complement strand
CAAGGAATTGAAAGTAATGCAAATGATCCAACCGCACCAACAAAGAGGAGCCGTTGAATTTTCATTGGTTTCAACGAATGAACCGCAATTAAAAGCGCGATTGAGGACAACGAGCAAGTCGCGACAGCGGTCGAGTCTTTGATTCCAGCTTCCCAATACATCAGTATCCAGAGGACTAAGGCACTTAATGCAAGCCAACCTGCATAGGTAGTCGTGCTTGACCTAATCCGCGATACGGATGCGACATATGCAAGAACAATGGTGGAAAAAACTAAAGGACTAATCCAAATCCACCACCAAAACATACCCATACCTTTCCAGGGCAAAAATGTTGCAGATTCATATATGTGGCTACTAACACCACTTAAAAACCATACGACGAATTGCAAAAGCGTCGTCATAATTGTGCAAGCAATAATTAGCCGTTCAGTCCCTACCCCACCTCTTCTTTTTTTCAAATACTGACTCATTAAACCTGATAGTGCAATGAAAGTAAATGGATTAGATAAGCCAGTGAAGAAAATTAAGACTAAAACCACACCGATGTAGCGGCTTCGGAATTCGCGTGCACTGATCACAACACATAGAACGGCTACTAATGGCCACTTAAGACTTCCATGATTTCCGAGTGTGCTTTCTGCTGCCGCAGGAATAAGCATTAACAATGCTCCACAGATTGCTGCAATAAACCGCGAACCAATCTCTGTTAAAACCGCACAATAGATAATCAACGCCAGAAGCGCAGTAATCAAAACAGTCGTAAGAGTCAATATTATTGCAGAATATTTGAGCCCAAATGCCGTTGTTATCAACGGACCAACATGTGCAGAGATGTCCAGATAACCCAGACTCTGGCTAAAAACACCCCGGATTCCATCAGTTCGCACTTCGCGCAATCGATCAAATCCAGGGTCTGCTGGAAGCTTGTCCAACGTCTGAGACACCCGAGCGAGCCCGATCATTAAATACAGAGCTAATACACCTGGAATTCGTTTAAAAAAACTCAACACTTAGATGCTTTTGCTCAATAGCTCAATTAATTTCGGGCGGCTGCGCTCAATCTGGTCTGCAAGCATTCGCTCAAGAACGCCTCCACCAAACATAGATCCTCCGTAAAACATCTCTACTGAAACTTCTGCATCGTCGCCTCCGCCAGCAAAAAACACGGTGAGTTTCCATTCGGAGTGGTTTCGACCATCAACTTCTGATCGTTCAAAAACTACTGATGTATTTGCATCATCGCTGGTTCGCACCATGCGTAAGCGTTTTGAACGCGCAAATGGGCCAACCTTTCCTCGCAGCTCGATTATCCATGCGCTGTCAGCATTCTCATCAACAGCTGCTGAATGAACAATGTCTAGCCAATGTGGGTATTGCGCCAGATCGCGAAGCACTGTATGCGCGACCTTTCGATCAACCAGGGTCTCAAGCGAGGCCCTCACCTTCAAGGCCATTACGGAATATCGTTTTCGTCAAATGGCTCGCGCTGAATTCCGTCAGTGAAGGTGTTGTCTTCTTGCGGTCGCGGTGTTGACTGGGTGTCGTCAAAGTTAAACGCACGGCTCAGTAGGCGGCCTTTAGGACGGAGCACACCACCCAAGTCATCGGTTTGATCAAACTGTGGACTCCACGGGATGGCTTTAGTTTCTTCCAACTCAACTTCAGCCACAACCTCAGGTACAACTTCGACACTCGGTGCAGCAACTCCTTCGATCTTCTTCTCGTTCTTTAATTCATCAAAAATGCTTGGCCGAGGAGGCTTAACACGGTTCTTCTTTGATACAGCTTTCTTGGCTGCCGCAACCTTGGGTTTTTCGGCTGGCGGAGTAACCGGAAATAAGCGAGGCACATTTTCACGCTTGTCCTCGATACGCCAACCACGAGGAACAACAAGGGCATCTGCGTGTCTGCGACAGAGTCCATTTACCTGCATGCCATCAACTGGCACGTAATTTTCGAGCGTCATCAACAATTCTGACGAATCAAGAAAATAAGCGGCAATTGCTAGCTCTCTGCAACTAGGTCGCTCGCACTGCTTGGACACGTCTAAAGACTAGTTCTCTGTTGCACTAGCCAGTAACAACGCAGGCGATGCCCATCCCCTGCCGATCGCGGATTGGCTGTGTATCGCTTGGGCATGTCATGTCGAACCCCACCAATGCCTTCACCACGCCACTGTGTTTACCGCCGCAGTCAACCTCTAATGCGAGTTGATTCGCATCCACTTCCACACATGACCCCGCTTGCAACAGCCCGTCAGGACGTACCGGCACTGCCGGGCCAGAGAGCAGGTTGAGCACCAGCACTAGCCCAATAACACCAGCGACCATCAAGCCAATCATGCGCCATGGAAACACTCCCCGTGCGACTGGCACATGTGCAACGTGGTCTTGTGCAACACGTATCGGTTCTGCTGATTGCGCCTTGCGTTCGCTGTCATACGCCTTTCGCAACTTCACATTTGACAGCACGCGCCAAGCTTCGGCGATATGCGCCATCTGAGCTGAACTATCGCTTCGTCGACCAGCTGCAGTATCTGGATGTACTTCACGAACTCGCATTCGATACGCAACGCGTATTTCATCCTGAGATGCAGACGGCAACACGCCGAGAACCTCGTAGTGGGAATGTGGCATTATTTGCGATGAAGCAGTTTGAACTTCTTGGCGGTTGCCTGCTTCTCGGCAGACTTGCGCATTCCAGCAATGGTCCCGGTCATCAAAATGGTGACACTGAGAAACAGAATCATGGACGCCAACACGTTGATCTGTGGCGGAATTCGAACGCGAGAGGCGCCATAGATCTGCAGCGGGAAGGTTTGCACAGGCCCCGAGTTGAAGAAGGTGATGATGAAGTCATCAATAGACAGCGCAAACGCCAGAAGCGCCGCTGCCAGAATCCCAGGCAAAATAAGAGGGAACGTGACCTTCATGAATGTGCGAACAGGAGTTGCTCCCAGGTCTTGCGCTGCCTGCTCCAACGTCCAATCGAACCCGCGAATTCTTGCGCGCACAGTGAGCGCAACGAAGCTGACCTGAAACATGATGTGGGCGATGATGATGGTCGTCATGCCAAAGTCAATGAAGTTCTGACCAAGGAACAGGGTCGCCAGTGACGAACCAAGCACGATTTCTGGTGTCGTCAGGGGAAGTACGAGAAAGAGATTGATTCCTTCGCTACCGCGGAATTTGTAGCGAGACAGCGCAACCGCAATAAGTGAGCCCAGGATGGTGGACACCAACGTGGACACCGCAGCGATCTCGAGGCTCTTCCACAGTGCATGCGTGAGAGATTGCTCTGCAAATGGATGCAGCCAGTTGTCAAAAGTAAATGATTGCCAGGCGATGTTGAAATTTCCCTTTGGCTTGTTAAAGCTAAACGCCACGATAAAAAAGATTGGAGCAAACAGATACACCAGCCCAAGTCCGGCGAATACGTTCAACGCATATCGGCCATACTTGGTGCGCTTGCGCATCATGCCAAATCCTCAGTTCCAAAAATTCGCGTGTACAGCAACACCAACGTTGCAATGCTGACCATCAGCACTGCTGCCATTGCCGACGCAACTGGGTAATTGTTCTGCTTTAAGAATTGGTCTTGAATCGAGTTGCCGATCATGGTGGTGTTCGGGTTGCCAAGAAACTGTGCGTTCACGAAGTCACCTGCAGCTGGGATAAACGTCAACAAAGTTCCGGCAAAAACTCCAGGGATTGACAATGGGAACACCACTTTGCGAAATGCTCGTGAAGCACTGGAGTACAAATCGCCCGCCGCATTCACCAAGTTGGTGTCAATCTTTTCGAGGCTCACATAGATGGGAAGCAACATAAACGGCAGGAAGTTATAGGTAAGTCCGCCGATTACTGCGGCTGGAGTATTCAGGAGTTTGCCATTGTCCATAATGTGCATCCACTCAAACACGTTTTCCAGCCCAACGGCGTGAAGCACGCGAACCACTACGCCACGGTCAGCCAAAATCGTGGACCAGGCAATAGTGCGAATCAGGTAGCTGGTGAAGAACGGGATAACCACAAGACCAAGCAAAATGTTCTTGTACTTACCGCCGCGAAATGCAATGACATATGCGAGTGGATAGCCAATCAAGATGGTGAGGATTGTGGCGATTGCCGCGTACACAAACGCATGTTCAAACTGTTTTCCGAAATCTCGAAATGCAGTTGAATAATTCTGAAACGCCCAACTGAAGTTGTATTGCACCGAAAAACGACTCTCTTTGGTGGAAAGTGAAATTCGCAATAACGACCAAACAGGAGCGAGGAAGAACAGCGCAAGCCACAACATTCCAGGCTTTAACAGCCCATATGGAGCCAGAAGACGGCGCGCCTCTGGCCCACCTGTAACAGCAAGTCCAAGAACGCTGCCAAGCACAAGAACCAATGCAAGAACGACCACTGAAACCATTGGGCCACTTACCCAGTGAGCGCCAAGCGCCACCAGGCAAAGAGAAGCGATGATCATCGCCCCCATGCCAACTCGATCGGCGTTTCGCGCGATGCGGTTTCTGCGGACGACCGTTTCGGTCATGAATATTTCAGCGTTTCGTTCGGTGCTTACGCGCCGGTAATTGCCGAGAATTCCTCGTCGAATTTCGCTTCAACATCTTCCGACAACGTTGCGAATGCACGGAGTCGAGCATTTGCTGCATCGTCTGGGAACAACAACGGGTTCTCAGCAAGTTCTGGGTCGAGCTTGGCGAGTTCGTCACGAACACCCTTCACTGGCGACAGATACTGCACGTACTGAGTGATTTGCGCAGCTTGTACTGGGTCGTAACAGAAGTTCATCCACTTTGCCGCGGCTACCGAGTTCTTCACTCCCTTAGGCAAGATCATGGTGTCACACCAGCGAGTTCCACCTTCTTCAGGAATGACGAAGCGAACATTTGGGCTGTCTTTGCCTAGTTGCAATACGTCACCAGACCAACCCACGCATGCAGCGAAGTTTCCGCTCACCAAGTCATCTGTGTAATCGTTGCCAGTGAATGCACGGATCTGACCGTCTGCCTTAGCTTGTGCAAGCTTTTCAAACGCAGGTGCTGCATCTTCGAATGAGGTGATCTTTGAAGGGTCAATTCCAAGGCTCATACAAATAAGGCCGATGGTGTCACGCATTTCCGTAAGCATTCCGATCTTGCCCTTGAATTCAGGTGCAAACAAATCCGCAACGCTCTTGATTTCGCGACCTGTCACATCGATGTTGTATGCAATTCCTGCAACACCTCCTTGCCACGGCATTGAATACTCACCCGTTGGGTCCCACGGTGGATTCACAAACCCATCTTCAAGATTGGCGAAGTTTGGAATTTGATCTTTCGGCAACTTCTCTGCCCAACCAAGATTGATTAGGCGACCAGCCATCCAAAACGTTGGCGCAATAATGTCGGCTTCAATTGACTTGCCATTGCCTAGTAGCGGCTGAATCTTTGCGAAGTATTCGTTGTTGTCGTTATATCCTTCGCCGTACGTCATCTTTACGCCTGTTTCGGCCATAAAACGATCAACGGTTCCTGTGAGACCGTCGGCCGTTGGGTCGACGTACAAAGGCCAGTTATCGAAGAACAACGATTCTGCGCCACCAGAACTTGACGAACCACTTCCGCCACATGCAGCGAGAAATGCTGGAAGAGACAAACCGAGTGCACCAAGTGCGCCTGATCGGGCCAAAAACTGGCGACGGGTCATCTGATTCTTTGGTGAAGATGCTGACATGGTGATTCTCCTTATATTTAGAACTGATGTGATGTTAGAGCGTTGACTCAATGTGATCGACGTCTGTCGAATTAGATCCGGCTCTATCTGGCCATCCGGCCAAGATGTACCCACCGTCAGAATCCCACGACACATTCATCGTTGCCCCAACCGAAGTCTGCGGCATTCGCGCTGACGAATCGGCAAGGCACGTGAGTTCGGTTCCATCGGCCAATCGAACGATCATTCGAGCCGTTGCCCCCTGGAATACCAAGTCAGTAAGCGTGCCCTGCAGGCTCTGACCATGTGGATCGACTTGTTCTGAAGGTCGAAGTCGCTCTGGGCGAAGCATGACTGAAACGTGTTCACCAATTGCATGTGCCGATGCTTGACCCGCAACACGAATAGTTGAACCAGCCTTCAACGCAACTACGGCATCTGCGCCATCGTGACTCTGCACCGTTCCAGGAAGAAGATTTGCCGAACCAATGAAACCTGCAACAAACAATGAGGCTGGTGACCGATAGATGTCTTGTGGCGTTCCAATTTGTTCAACATGACCTTGGCTCATGACTGCAATGCGATCGCTCATGGTGAGTGCTTCGCCTTGGTCGTGTGTAACGAAAATAAAGCTGATGCCTACCTCGCGCTGAATTCGCTTCAACTCAATTTGCATCGCTTCGCGAAGCTTCAAGTCGAGTGCGGCCAAGGGCTCGTCGAGCAACAATGCACTTGGATAGTTCACCAAAGCGCGAGCAAGTGCAACACGTTGTTGCTGACCGCCAGATAGCTGTGATGGCTTGCGTTTTGCAAACTCACTCAAGCGAACAATTTCAAGCATCTCCATGACGCTTGCTTTGATTTTTGATTCGTCCAATTTCTTCGAGCGAGGACCAAATGCAACGTTGTCGAACACCGACATATGCGGGAATAGCGCGTACTGTTGAAATACCGTGTTGACGTTGCGCTTGTACGGAGGCACATCCGAAACGTCAATTCCGTCCAGCATGACTCTTCCGGCGCTTGGTTGTTCAAACCCAGCGATCATCTTTAACGTGGTGGTTTTGCCACAACCGGACGGTCCGAGCATGGCGAAGAATTCGCCGGTTGCTATCGAGAAATTGGCGTCATGAACCGCAACGAAGTCGCCGTAGCGCTTCGAAACATGATCGAGAACGATGACGTCGCTTGGTGATTCCCCCATCAGTGCAAAGACTAACTGTTGAGGTTGATCATCACGTGCTTAATGCGCGTGTAGTCATCCAGTGCATACATCGATAGGTCTTTGCCGTAGCCCGACTTCTTGTAGCCACCGTGTGGCATTTCGGCCACCATTGGAATGTGGGTATTCACCCACACGCAACCGAAGTCGAGATTCTTCGTCATGCGCATGGCCCGACCGAGGTCGCGAGTCCATACCGACGAAGCAAGCGCAAAATCAACGCCGTTCGCCCACTTCAGAGCCTCTGCTTCATCGCTGAACTTTTGAACAGTGATGACTGGTCCAAAGATCTCGTTCTGAATCATCTCGTCGTCTTGCAAGAGGTCGGAGACCACTGTTGGCTCGAAGAAGTATCCCTTACCGCCAATTTGTGAGCCGCCAGTGGTGACTTTTGCATGCTTAGGCACTCGGTTGAGGAATCCTGCCACTTTGCCGAGATGCACTTCATTGTTCAAAGGTCCATAGAGAACATCTTCATCTGGTCGACCTGTTTTTGTTTTCTTTGCCGCTTCGGTAAGCAGCGTCACGAAGTCGTTGTACACCTTTGGGCCGGCGATAACGCGTGTTGCCGCAGTGCAGTCCTGACCACCGTTGAAGTATCCGGTCATCGCAATGGTTTCTGCAGCAAGTTCCAAGTCGGCATCATCAAAAATGATGACTGGTGCCTTGCCGCCGAGTTCGAGATGCAAACGCTTCAGCGATTTCGATGCTCCTGCAGCAACTTCCATACCTGCGCGAACTGAACCTGTTACTGAAACCATTCCTGGAATGTCGTGATCAACCATTGCGCGACCGGTATCTCGGTCTCCACACACCACGTTGAATACTCCTGGAGGCAAAATGTCACCGATAATTTTTGCAATGAGCGCGGTCGATGCCGGCGTAGTGTCACTCGGCTTCAGCACTGTGGTGTTACCAGCAGCAATTGCCGGAATGAACTTCCACACTCCCATCATGAGCGGGTAGTTCCATGGTGCAACTTGCGCGCACACGCCAATTGGCTCGCGTCGAATGTATGAAGTGAAATTCGGTACGTACTCGCCCGCGCTCTTTCCTTCAAGCATTCGAGCAGCACCAGCAAAGAAACGAATCTGGTCCATCATCGGCGGAACTTCTTCGTTATATGTGATTGCACGGGGCTTACCCGTGTTTTCAATTTCTGCTTCAATCAATTCGGTCATGTGCTTTTCCATCACATCAGCAATGTCATTAATTGCCTTTTGACGAACGGCTGGAGTGGTGTTCTTCCACGACTCCGCAGCAACGGCTGCTGCCTTCATGGCATCATCAACATCGTTTGGCCCAGACAGCGCAGCAGTTGCATACTGCTCACCTGTTACTGGGTCAATAACCGGGGTTGTACGCCCATCGCGAGCTGGTACTTCTTTGCCATTGATGAAGTTATTGAAGGATTTCATGGCACAAGACTACCCAGTGAACTAGACATGGGGTATGGCTACAAGCAACGGTGCTCGTGGGGTAAAAACAGTTGGTGTTCCTAAAGAAATCAAGACCATGGAGGGTCGGGTTTCGCTCACGCCAGATGGCGTTCGTGAGTTTGAGCGATTGGGAATTGATGTCTTTGTAGAGACCGGCGCCGGAGAGGCAGCCTCAATAACGGATGCAGAATTTGCAGCAGCCGGGGCAACCATTGTGAAGACCGCTGCTGACGCATGGTCGCAAGAGATGGTGCTCAAAGTAAAGGAGCCAAAGGAAGAGGAATTTGGCTTTCTGCGAAGCGACCTCACGCTGTTTACGTATTTACATCTGTCTGCATATCCAAAAGTTGCGGCAGCACTCATTGCTTCAGGCACCACCGCGATCGCCTATGAAACCGTGCAAGCCGCTGACGGATCGTTGCCACTACTTGCACCGATGAGTGAAATTGCTGGACGACTTGCAACACAGGCTGGAGCGCGATTCCTTGAGCGACCACAAGGTGGACGAGGTGTACTGATGGGCGGAGCGCCAGGCGTTCGTCCAGCAAACGTTGTCGTCATCGGCGCCGGCAATGTTGGTTACAACGCAGCTTGGATTGCCGCGGGAATGCTCGCCAACGTCACCATTCTGGACAAGAACCTTGATCGACTTCGTTACCTCGATCAAATTTGTGTCGGCCGGACCACAACGCTCGCTTCTAACCGCGGGTCAATCGAGCGCGCACTTGTCGATGCAGACTTAGTCGTTGGCGCGGTATTAGTTGCAGGTGCACGCGCACCAATCGTGGTCAGCGAAGACATGGTGCGCTCAATGAAACCAGGATCAGTGATTGTTGACGTTGCAGTAGATCAAGGCGGTTGCATTGCAACTACACACGAGACCACACACACCGACCCGATTTACATGCAACACGGAGTGGTGCATTACGCAGTTGGCAACATGCCTGGTGCTGTGCCGTACACCAGCACCTACTCACTCACCAATGCAACGTTGCCGTACCAACTAGAAGTAGCGCGACTTGGTGCGCGCGGCGCAGTTGCCCAGAGTGAAGCGCTCCGACATGGCTTGAATACCGCACAAGGCCACGTCACTAACGATGTTGTGGCGCGCGAACTCAATCTTGCTTTTGTTGAACCACTAACTGCATTGAATTAGTCGCAACACGAATCGCGCCAGCCACACGACGCACAACGAAAGTGTGCGTGCTCTGGGTACAGGTTCGATCCACAATGCGGGCACTCACTAAACACGCCTCGCGGTGATGCACAGAACGGTGCCTGTGACTTTTCACTCAGTAATGATTCTGAAGTTGCATGCGTTGTAGCGTGTTGTTGCTCCACATGTCCGACTTTACTCTCGACCACGACTCCCCGAACCGACATAAGCCAGGTTCAGTCCAAGCTGCACTGGCATCACGCGATTTTCGCTTGGTGTGGTCGGGTTCGTTTGCCTCAAACATTGGTACCTGGATGCAAAACGTGGTGCTCCCCGCCTACGTGTACCACCGCACTGGCAAGGCTTCACTTGTTGGCATCATGGTTTTTGCCCAACTCGGGCCGTTGCTTTTCCTGTCAATCATCGCGGGTGTTCTTGCCGACAAATTCGACCGCCGCCGATGGCTCATCTCGATGCAACTTACGCAATTGACGTTTTCGATTGCGCTCGCCGTTCTTGCTTTAGGCAACCCTCGATTCATATATATCTTCCTTGCTGCGCTCGGAGTAGGTGTTGGAAATGCGTTAAACGCTCCCGCATGGTCGGCAATGCTGCCGTCACTTGTTCGACCAGTTGACTTGCCAGGAGCGTTATCGCTGAACAGCGTGGTCATTAATGGATCACGCGTTGTTGGCCCAATCATTGTTGCCGTGCTCTCACAAGTTGGCGTCACCACCGCCGGGTTCTTCTTTATGAACGCGGCAACGTACCTCTTCGTGATCTTCGCTCTCATGGTGGTGAATATCCCCACGTTTACACCAGACCCCACACAAGGCTGGCGAAGGTTCACCAGTGGCATTTCACTTGCACGTCAGATTTCTGGCGTCAGCCGGCTGCTGCTCACACTTGCAACTTTTTCACTATTTTCACTTCCCTACGTAGGACTCTTTCCCGCAGTTGCCCATGTCAACTTCGGCATTGCAGAAGATGGCTCTATATATAAGTGGCTGTATGCAACTTGGGGCCTTGGCGCTGCTCTTGGTGGTTTGGCAATTGGCACCAAGTTCTCACATCGTGATCAACGAAAACTCGTGCAGTACGGATTTGTGGGCTTTGCAGTGAGCATGGTGTTCTTTGCAATTTCTCGCTCCGCAGTTCCGGCCTTCATTTTCGGATTCATTCTTGGATTCGCGTACTTCTTCACCACCACCGCAATGTCAATTGTGGTGCAAAGCAGATTGAAACCAGAAATGCGTGGACGCGTGATGTCGCTGTGGTTTATGTCCTTTGGTGGCACCGTTCCACTTGGCAACATGCTGTTTGGCCCAATTGTTGATCAATACGGTGCGCGATGGTTGTTGTTATTCGGTGCGGCCTGGGCGTTGTTCTTGGCCTGGTGGTGCAACGTTTCGGCGCTTGATGCCAAGAACAAATTTCTAACCAATAAGTAATTGCACCACTCGTTCGAGAGCGGCCACTCGCGAACCTTTCACGAGCACTGCAACATCAGTTCCGCCATCACGAACATGTTTCACGGCATCTTCAACCGACAACGAGGGCGTCTCGTAATTACTTGTTTCACAGGCAATGAACTCAATTGATTTACTTCGGGCGTATTCGACAATTGCATTGTGTTCTGCCGAAGAGTCCGCCAACTCTGCCATTTGACCAGCGATTACTACGTGACGCGAAGCCTTCATTCCCACCAGCGTGTCCAGCGCAGCGCGCATTGAAGCTGGGTTTGCGTTGTACGCGTCATTGATAATGGTCATTCCATCATCTGTGGTGATGACCTGCATACGCATCGGAGAAACCGAACTCTGTTCCAACGCAGCCGCTGCAGAATGAATGTTGACGCCACAGACTCCAGACACGGCAATCGCTGCTGCAGCATTCAATGCCATATGAGCGCCGGGAACCGCCATTGCCCACGACACGTTGCCCCATGGCGTCGTAGCGCTCACTGATGCACGAGCCATCTCGTCCAGTTCGCATTTCGTTATTCGAATATCTGCGCTTTCATGCACGCCATACGTGAGCACCTGGGCCTGAGTGAGATTACGCATCTCGCGCACGCGTTCGTCGTCGGCATTCAATATTGCAAAACCAGATTGCGGAAGCGCTTGCACCAGTTCGGCTTTCGCGCGCGCTACTCCTTCTATTCCGCCAACGCGTTCGGTGTGAGCCGCGGCTACTGTAGTAACCACGCCAATTGCAGGACGACCGATTGAGCACAATCGAGCGATCTCGCCAAATCCACGCATTCCCATTTCTAGAACCAGCGCTTGCGAGTTGTCTGCGGCATTCAACAGTGTGACAGGCAATCCCTGATCGTTGTTAAATGATTTTTCGCTTGCAGCAACAACAAGTTCGCTCGACAATGCCGCAGCGATGAAATCTTTGGTCGACGTTTTGCCCACAGACCCTGTTACGCCAATGACTCTGCTGCCCACTGCTGGCTCAAGACGAACTCGTGCCCACGCTCCGAGTTTCAGCAATGCGGCAAGGGTGTCGTCAACAACAATTGCACTGCGACCAACAGGATCGCGCTGAGTGAGATACGCACCAGCGCCAGACTTCAATGCCGTTTCAATGAATTCGTGTCCATCGCGCTCTGCGACAATCGGAACAAACAACTGCCCTGGCGTAATAGTTCGCGTATCAAAACTCACCCCCGAAAGGTGGGCATTTTGTCCAACGAGTGCGCCACCAGTTGCATTCGCCACATCGGCAGCCATAAAGCGCATGCACCGAGAATACCGATTATTACCTAGTACCGTGTTTCATAGTGACTACACATACTCCAACACACGTAATCGTGTTGTTTGGTGGTGAATCCGCCGAACACGATGTCAGCTGCGTCACTGCAGCACACGTGCTTCGCGCACTCGATCCAACGAAATATCACATCAGTGCAATCGGCATCACCCGTGACGGTAAATGGAATTTGGCAACGCAAGCAATGGCCGATCTCAAACGCGGACCAGAACACATCGGCGAAAAACTCTCGACTGAAGGTGAACCTACGTCAATTTCGGTTTTGGTTGGCGACTCACGCGTGGAAGCGCGAACCGTGGTTTTCCCATTGCTGCACGGACCACTCGGTGAAGACGGAACGATTCAGGGATTACTCGAACTGGCAAACATTGCCTTTGTTGGCACCGGCGTGCTCGGAAGCGCTGTCTCAATGGACAAGGGCGTTGCCAAGCAGGTGCTGCACGCAAACGGCATTCCTCAACCGCAATACATTTCACTTCGCGAAGCACACGTCAATGACGCTTCGCTGAAACATGCCATTGACACACTTGGGCTACCACTGTTTGTCAAGCCGGCAAACATGGGCTCATCGGTTGGCGTTTCAAAAGCAAAGAATGCCGCCGAACTGAAGGCCGCTGCTGCGCAGGCACTGAAATACGACGAGTGGATTGTTATCGAAGAAGCAATCAGCGGTCGCGAAATTGAAGTTGCAGTGCTGGGAAATATTGATGCTCGCGCTTCAACACCGGGCGAGATTGTTCCTGGCAACGAGTTCTACGACTACGAGGACAAATACATCACTGACGGCGCACAACTAGTTATTCCAGCAGACCTCAGTGCAGATGAGATTGAAGCCGTACAAAAACTGGCAATCGTGATTTTCCATACTCTGCGTGCCGAAGGAATGGCTCGCGTGGACTTCTTTTACGAAAAAGATGGTCGCGGGTTCTTGTGTAACGAGATCAACACGATCCCGGGCTTTACCCCAATCTCGATGTATCCAAAATTGTGGCAAGCGTCAGGGCTTTCGTATCGCGAATTGCTCGACGAACTGATTGCTTTGGCTATCGATCGACATTCACGACGCCGTCGCAATACCGCTCGCTAAGACAGTTCGAACCACGGGCCCTTTGCAAGGTCTGCTTGCACAAGTTTCCGATCTTCTTCATCAGCTATTGCAACGAGTGAAGCACACTGTTTTGCTTCACGTGCACCGTCTAAGTCACCCATGCACGCAAGGCTTCGTGCCTTTGTTTCATACACATACGCCAGATCAAAGTCTGCAATGTTGTTTGCCAAGCACATGTCAATACACCGAATTGAAATAGGCAAAGCAAGGTCTCCGCGTGATTGATGGATCCACACCTTGGCAATGAGCCACGAAGCGCGAACCTCATTAATCACGGTTGCGTTTTCTGCGCGCGACCAGTGATACGCAGCGGCATAGGCACGGCGTAACATTTCTTCGCTGTCTAATGCAGAAAGCGAGCCAGACTCACGATCAAGAAATTCCCACGTTGAATTGTTGGCTTCAATTGCCAACTTGCGATGTTCGGCTGGCCCAATTGAGCTCATGGATTACGAACCAGAAGCGGGAATGTTGATGATCTGGCCTGGGCGAATGCTCACGCTTGAGTTCGGCCAGTTATTTGCTCCCAACAGAGACCCAAGTGAAACACAGAACTTTTTGCGGATGACGTAGATGGAATCACCTGAAGCAATTTGATACGTACCTGCAGGTCGTGCATCGCAGCCAGCAGCAGCCGGTCCGGCAGCGACGTCAGGCTTTGCTGTGATAACGGGATTCAACACCATTGCTGATGGCGGAATCTTGATGATTGATCCGGCAAATGGAAACTGCCCCGAGGCAACCAAACCGTTGTACATGAGCAATTCAGACATCGTGATACCAAAGATTGTTGCAACCAAACTTGGCGAGTCACCGGGCAACACCGTGTACGTCTGCTCCACCCCAACAGCACCAATTGGCAAAGTGGTGGTAACTGGCACCGTGGTTGGGCTTACTGGTGGAATGGTCTGGAAATTTGTTGACTCCACGGCAACAACTGTTGTTGCACTTCCTGAAACATCTGCGCTACAAGCCGCAACGAGTGAAATTGCTGCGAGCGCTGCCACTGCATGCACGATGGCTTTCTGGGGGCGTTTCATCACCCTTTCAGAGTAATTGATGACTACACCATTGGGCGGGCAGACGATGCAATTGGTACTGGGAGAGATGTCTCACCCATCAATTGCATATCTACGGCTGATGCACATGCGCGGCCCTCAGCAATTGCCCACACGATCAGGCTCTGACCTCTACCCATGTCACCAGCGACAAACACGCCAGGAACATTCGTTCGGTAATCATCCGTGCGAGCGATGTTGCCACGTGCGTCAATGTTCACACCTAGTCGCTCAATCCAATTCCCCTTGTCTGGGCCAACGAAGCCGAGAGCAAGGAACACAAGATCAGCAGGAATTTCACGCGTTGTGCCAGCAATAACCTCAAATTTTCCATCTACCATCTGCACTTCATTCATCACAAGCGCTTTCACGTTTCCGTTTCCATCGTCAACAAAGCGTTCGGTGTTCACACTGAATACGCGCTCGCCACCTTCTTCGTGCGCCGACGATGTGCGGTAAATCAGACTCCACTGTGGCCACGGGTTATTGCTTGCGCGAACCTCTGGTGGTGTTGGCATGATTTCTAATTGTGTAATTGATGCAGCACCTTGTCGTATAGCAGTGCCTAAGCAGTCTGCACCAGTGTCTCCACCTCCGATAATCACCACATGTTTTCCGTGGGCATCAATCGGCGATGCTTCCATGTCGCCTTGCTGCACTTTGTTCGCAAGCGGCAAATACTCCATTGCCTGGTAAATACCACGCAACTCTCGCCCGGGCACTGGTAAATCACGAGCGACAGTCGACCCACATGCCAGCACCACGGCATCGTGCGAAGCTACGAGAACATCGATATCGACATTGTCGCCAACCGCAGCATTTGTTCGAAACTCAGTGCCCTCTTCGCGCATTTGATCAATACGTCGATCGAGGTGTTTCTTTTCCATTTTGAATTCTGGAATTCCATAACGCAACAAACCGCCAATGCGGTCAGCGCGTTCCAGCACAACAACTTCATGACCTGCGCGAGTGAGTTGCTGGGCGGCGGCAAGACCAGCAGGACCAGAACCAACTACCGCAATACGTTTTCCCGATTTGGTACTGGCAATGTATGGCTGCACCCAACCTTCGTTCCACGCATGGTCGATAATCTCAACTTCGACTTGCTTAATAGACACAGGGTCTTGATTGATTCCTAATACGCAAGCGCTTTCGCAAGGCGCAGGACATAACCGACCAGTGAATTCAGGAAAGTTGTTTGTTGCGTGCAGTCGCTCAATGGCGTCACGCCAATGTCCGCGATATACCAAATCATTCCAGTCGGGAATGAGGTTGCCAAGTGGACATCCATTGTTGCAAAACGGAATTCCGCAATCCATGCAACGACCGGCCTGATGATTCAATTCATCTTTTGCAAACGGTTCGTACACTTCGCGCCAATCGGTAACGCGCACAGGAATTGAACGTCGCTTCGGCGTCTTGCGCTCCCAATTTATGAATCCGGTCGGTTCACCCATGGACAGACTCCATTACTCGTTGCGACGTTTCCTCTTCCGAAAGACCATCTGCGGATGCTTTCGCCAACACCGCCATGACACGCGCGTAATCGCGTGGGAGCACTTTGACGAACTTATCTGCGTACGATTTCCACTGGTCCATAATCTGCGTGGCACGCGGAGAATTGGTCATTGCAATGTGCTCCCGCAGAGTGCTCTGCAGCCACTGTGTATCTTCGGCGTCTAATGGCAATACGTCAACCATCTCTGGGTTGACGCGAGAGGCAAATTGACCATCGATGTCATATACATATGCAATTCCACCCGACATGCCAGCGGCAAAGTTTCGACCGGTTGCACCAAGCACGACTGCTCGCCCGCCAGTCATGTATTCGCACGCGTGATCGCCGACGCCTTCGACTACCAGAGTGGCTCCAGAGTTACGCACAGCAAACCGCTCACCGACGATTCCGTTGATAAATATTTGTCCAGATGTTGCCCCGTAACCCACTACGTTTCCGGCAATCACATTCTCTTCGGGAGCAAACGGTGCTCGCTCGCTTGGACGAATGCTGATTCTGCCACCAGACAAACCTTTTCCTACGTGGTCGTTACTGTCACCAAGGAGTTGCATGGTGATTCCACGTGGAATGAACGCGCCAAAACTTTGGCCTGCTGAACCTTCAAAGCGCAATGCAATGGTGTTGTCAGGAAGTCCGGCGCCGCCCCACTTCTTCGTCAGCACGCTTCCCAACATGGTTCCAACCGTTCGGTTCACATTCGATATCGGCGACTCAATGGAAATTGCGGAACCCGTTTCGATGGCGATCGCACACTGGGCAATCAGCGAGGTGTCGAGCGCATCGTTTAGTCCGTGATCCTGTGACACGGAATGATGTCGAGTTTGGTTGTACGGGTTTTGTGGAGTCACAAGTATCGGTTCAATGTCGAGCCCCTGGGCCTTCCAATGATTCACCGCATGCTTCACATCAAGCGCCTCGACGCGACCCACCGCTTCTTGCAACGTGCGGAACCCAAGTTGTGCGAGGTATTCACGCACCTCTTCGGCAATGTATTCGAAGAAGTTCACCACGAACTCTGGCTTGCCGCTAAACCGCTTACGTAATTCCGGGTTCTGCGTCGCAATACCAACAGGACAGGTGTCCAAGTGGCAGACGCGCATCATGATGCAGCCACTCACCACAAGCGGTGCCGTAGCAAAACCAAATTCTTCAGCACCGAGTAGCGCGGCAATGATGACGTCGCGTCCTGTTTTCATCTGACCATCGGCCTGCACAACAATGCGATCACGCAGCCCGTTGAGCAACAACGTTTGTTGTGCTTCGGCAAGACCGAGCTCCCAGGGCACGCCAGCGTGCTTCAGCGATGTCAACGGCGAAGCACCAGTTCCGCCATCGTGTCCAGAAATCAATACGACGTCTGCTTTTGCCTTACTTACTCCTGCAGCCACAGTTCCAATGCCCACTTCGGATACCAACTTCACATGCACTCGAGCTGCAGGGTTCGAGTTCTTCAAGTCGTGAATGAGCTGCTTTAAATCTTCAATTGAGTAAATGTCGTGGTGAGGCGGTGGCGAAATGAGTCCCACGCCAGGAGTGCTGTACCGCGTTTTTGCAATCCATGGATACACCTTGTGTCCTGGCAACTGACCGCCCTCGCCAGGCTTGGCACCTTGGGCCATCTTGATTTGAATGTCATCAGCATTAACGAGATATTCGCTTGTCACACCAAAACGCCCAGAAGCAACTTGCTTAATTGCGGAACGCTTTGAATCGCCGTTGTCCATTACTTCGTAGCGCTCGGGGTCTTCCCCTCCTTCGCCTGTGTTGCTTTTTGCACCGATGCGATTCATGGCAATTGCGAGTGTCTCATGCACCTCTGCAGAAATTGACCCGTAGCTCATCGCTCCTGTCGAAAAGCGCTGCACGATGCTTGCAACCGATTCAACTTCATCTATTGATATCGGCTGACGATCACTTGCAAACTGAAACATTCCGCGCAACGTGGTGAGTACTTTTGATTGATCATCCACTGCTGCCGTGTATTGCTTGAAAAGGTCGTAGCGACCGGAGCGAGTTGCATGCTGCAGGCGATACACCGTTTCAGGATTAAACAAGTGGTGTTCACCCTCACGGCGCCACTGATACTCACCACCGAGTTCAAGTTTGCGATGAATGCGTAGGTCTGGCCTGCGTGGGTGAGCAATGGCATGGCGTGCGGCAACTTCAGCACTCACCTGCTCTAGCCCTATGCCATCGATGCGTGAAACTGTTCCCGTAAAGTATTCGCCAATGAACGAATGACTGAGACCGATCGCTTCAAAAATTTGGGCTCCCGTGTATGAAGCAACAGTCGATACGCCCATCTTTGACATCACCTTCAGCACACCTTTGCCTGCTGCCTTGATGTAGTTGTTCACCGCCTTCTTCGGTTCCATCCCTCCAAGGCCGTGCATTCCTGCGCCATCGTCTGCGGCGATCAAATCTTCAATCGATTCGAATGCGAGGTATGGATTAATTGCCCCAGCACCAAAGCCAACGAGAAGCGCCATGTGATGCACTTCTCGCGCATCGCCGCTTTCAACGATGAGCCCCACTTTGGTTCGCTGCTTCGTGCGAATGAGGTGGTGATGCACAGCACTGGTCATGAGGAGTGAAGGAATTGGTGCGAACACTTCATCGCTATTGCGATCGGACAGCACAACAAGTCGA
>Ga0209597_1000995_pt1 | contig 18642 bp, 17 predicted proteins | sample M_140625_MF_Meta_FD_187316 | JGI IMG/M metagenome (GOLD analysis project Ga0209597, IMG submission 187316) | Freshwater microbial communities from Lake Montjoie, Canada to study carbon cycling - M_140625_MF_MetaG (SPAdes) (version 2) | ecosystem: Environmental > Aquatic > Freshwater > Lake... | reverse complement strand
AAAAAAAAATGACATTAGATTATTGCTTTCTTTTGTTGGTTTCATAATTAATTTATATAATAAGGTTTTATTATTTTTATATAATTATAAATATTTAGTAATTATATAATGGATACTAACAAGATTTTAATTATTTTATTAATTGTAATTTTATTAATTATGCTTTTTCAATCACATGTAACAATTATTCATCCAACTCCTGGTCCAACACCTGTTCCTGTTCCTGTACCTATAGTTGTCAAACCTATTGGTGGATGTGCTGGCACACGTTATGGTTGCTGTCCTAATGGCGTAACTGCACGCATGAATCCAGCTGGAACCAATTGTTAAAATTATTTTACAAATATTATATTTTTCTTTAAGTTGTTTTATAAAAAAATATATATTTTGTAAAACAACTTAAAGAACGAAAACCATTTTAATTCTCTTTTTTACTAATTTTATCTCTTATAACCATCAATGTATCAAACACCTCCGGTTCCATCCCACGTCTATGATGCACCAACTTTGCATTTTTTGTTTCTTCTAACAATGCCAATAGATCTGGGTTTTGCGTAAATTTTGCTTGTTGGGCGACCGACATTTCTTTACTAGATCTACCATTAAAGAAATCTGGATCTATTAATACATTTTTAGGACGTATTTGTACGCCTTTGAATTTTCCTGTTTTTCCACCTGCACCTTTTGCCATGCCCGTATCTTTTGACAATTCAGTTCCAGAATCCAATGTAAAAGATAAATAAAAATCAGGATTATTTTTTTTAAATTTTGACGCTTGATAGTAATGCTCCACAGAAGCCCATCTGTGACTATCCAAGGAAAACGGTTGAACCCAAAAATTAGATAATTTTTTTCTCCAATCAGGAATTGCAGCCAAATCAGCAAATTCACTAGCAGCTTCAATACTTATTGGGATTTTTTCTCCTGCACCTTTTCCTGGTTTGGGCTCTTTTGCTGATTTTGAATAAAACGAAAAGACTATATTATCATCATATAAATTCATTATTTTTGCCTCTCCTAAATCATCAAATGATGGCGTCTCTACAGATACTCCTGTGAGACCTGATTTAAATACCTCAAAATCCGGAATAAATTTAAATACTCCCGCGTTTTTTTCCATACATTTGTCAACAATCATTCTCTTTATATCATATGGTATTTCTTTGAAAGTAAATATCAATTTTTTTTTATATCCAATCAACTTATAATGATCACCAGTATGTTCTACTATTACATAAAATTCTGGTGTAAATTCTCCTCTACTAACAATAATTGGATCTACAAAATCACCACATTGTAGGACACCGTCTAAATCCCCAGCAGCATATCTCTTACTAGAGAATATTATGAATTTTATATTTAATATTTTTTCCAAAATATTAATTGTAGTTGCATCTGCCCAAAATTCACATTTTCGCATATATTTTTTTAAATCTTCTAATGATGAAATATCCTTCATAAATAAAACATCTTTGATATTTTCCTTAGCATAATCATGCTCTCTTTTTAATCTTTCATACTCTGATTTTAACTTAACTGCCGCATCATGTATAATCAACTGTTGCTCACGATCTACTGTTGTTGATAATTTTGCTTTTAATGCGTCATATTCCTTTTTCTTTACAATTGATTGTGCTCTAGTATTATTTATTTCTCCATTTATCATATCATATCGTTCTTTATAATTATCAAATAATTCTTTTTTTACATTTTCTGAAACCTTACTACGTAATTTACTAACAGTAGTTTCCTGTCCAATAGTTTGAAATGCATCTCTAATTGTTGCAAAAAAACAATCCCCTCCACCTTCATTATCTGTAATTGAATAATTTTTATTTTGCATAAACTTTTGAACCCAATTATCTGTTGACTCTATATGATATTTTTCTCTTGTATCTTGAGATATTTTCGCAGTTTCTTGATTTAATGGTGATGCTATATTGGCTCCAATTCTAGCTGTAAATATATCTTTTCTAATTTGAGGAATTAGTATTTCGGTTTCCCCTTCATTTCCTTTTTTACTCTTTTCTTTTCCTTTTTTACTCCTTTCTTTACCTTTGTCTTTTTCTTGTCCTTTATCTTTTTCTTGTCCTTTATCTTTTTCTTGTCCTTTATCTTTTTCTTGTCCTTTATCATTAGTAGAAACTAAATCATCTTTTGGAACCAGTCTTAATTTATCTATCATTTCTTTTGTAGCAAATGTATAAATTAGTGGATCATTTAATCTTTCAATATCCAATACTGAATCTTCATCATAATAATCAACCAAATTTGTTGAAGGTATTTCATAAACACCTATTTGAATTACCTTATTATTATGTTTAACTAGATAAATAGGAAAATAAGTTAAATTTTTATCGGCAAATGTATTTTTTGGACCACCAATTGCAACAATTACGTTCATACCTTTTATTTCCACTTGATATAAATTTGCCTCTTTACTTAAATCTACTGGATCTACTCTCTTTAATTCTGGATAATTTATACTGTCGTTTAATTTAGATACAACCATTATGTATATAAATTAGTAATATTTAATATTTTATAAATAATACTTCAAATTATTTATTTTTAGTTCCAAATCACATATTTTTTCATTTTCGTATCATTCATTAATTCAGACATATATGCCCACATAATATTTCTTTTTTGAACAATTTTATAATTGCATGGTAAACTTTCAAAATAAATTATCGTAGATATTATGTCTTGTTTTTTGCACTTGGATGATTTAATATTTTTTTCTATTCCATAATATTCGCAAATTTTAAGCAAATCTTTTACAGTATATTCTTGATTATAATATAATTCATCGTTTCCATAAAATTCTTTATCCATAAAATACATCAATTTTGAATTTATTTTATCTTGATCTAAATCTTGATCTAAATCTTGATCCTCAACTCCGTATTCATCTATTTCTTCATAATTTATTTCTTCAATTATCTGTTGTATGTAATTTTCTTCTGTATCAAAAATATCATCTTTCTCTTCGAAAAAAAAAGTTATATTATCATGTAAATTACTATTTACTTTACTATTCATTGTAATTATTTTATTATTTATTATTTATTTTTTAACTTGTTTTAATGTAATTTATATTTTACATTTCTACTAAATCCATATACTTAAAAATAGCCTTATTAGACAAGCTAGGAAAATCCTTGGCCTTTGATTTTGCTAGTCTATTTACTATTGACAATATAGAACTGCCATCAATATAATAATTTTCATCTTCTTCCGCTAAGTCAACTTGGTCTTTGTTGTAAAGAATTGCTATGTTTTCAGTTAGCTCGTCCACTTCATTTTTTTTATCAGATTTACTAATAAAATCAACTATAATTGATAACAACTTGGCTAATAATTCTATAATTCCTTCTTTGTTGATAAATCCGTTGCTCGCCAAATTTACAAAGAAAGTTGTTACTGCCTTTCTTTTTTCATTAGCCTTGTTCATGTCACAAAATCCATCATAATTAGTTTCTGGATCAACATATTCAATATTTTGATATTGAGCCATAATATTTTTATATTTTTCATCAAATATTGGCCTCAACCATGAATACATAGTCAGCAACTCCGCATATAAATCTGCGAAAATTCTTGAATAAAATTTATTCGTTGATGAAATTTCATAAATAATAGATGAAATTTTTAATTGCTGCTCAGCAGTTGGATTGTTAGAACAAATCACATTAATTTTGTCAATTAATTTTTCACGAATATCCAAGAAAGTTTTATCCGATAATTTATTAATCAATAGACGAATTTGATCAATTTCTCCATCTATACCAGATTTTTGCTCCATTTTTGTTGGTTGAAATGTTCTTAGAGTTTCCCATTCTTCTGCACTTACCTCCATTGCTTTATTTCCCTTACGTTTTTTAGAATTAGGTTTAAATCCTCCTATTCCAGATGCACTTGCTGCAGTATCAGATGGTTTATATCTAGATTCTTCAGTTTTTATAAATATTGGTGATAATAATCCCTCTGAACCTACTTGTGAACACAAATAATTAATCATTGATGCTGTATCTTCTGGAATTTGATAATTAAATCCACTGAAAGATAAATCAGTTATTTGCGTAAGAGTATACTTTAGAGTAGTTGTCATGATCAATATATAGTTATAGTATATTGAGTATTTTTTATATCAATTTTTTTTTAAATATAATATTACTTGCTAAATACACTTAAAACCAACTTATATAGTATAATATATATACTATGTCATTCATTAACACTAGTAAAAACAATTTCTTAGAACAGGAAGATATTTTGGAGCCTGTTATTGAAACACCCCTTAAAATATTTAATACATGGGATGAATTAGATATTGCATCTGATTTATTAAGAGGAATCTATGCATATGGCTTTGAAAAACCAAGTCCTATTCAAAGTAAAGCTATTGATCCCTTAAAACAAGGTAGAGATGTTATTGCACAGGCTCAATCAGGAACCGGTAAAACTGGAGCATTTACGGTCGGTGCTTTATCACGTGTTAATATCAGTGAAAATGTGAATCAAGTCCTTATCTTGTCCCCCACACATGAGTTAGCACAACAAACTTTTAATGTTATTAGCAGTTTATCAGATATGATGACTGGTATTCGTATTAAAACTATTATGGGAGGCTCTTCAATTGATACTGATGCTAATGATATACGTGAAAATCCACCTCATATTATTGTTGGATGTCCCGGAAGAATTTATGATATGATTCGACGACGCCATATTAACGCCAATAAGTTAAAATTGGTAGTCCTAGATGAAGCCGATGAGATGCTTTCAGCTGGATTTAAGGAACAAATTTATAATATTTTTCAGCATCTTAATAAAAATGTTCAGATTGCTCTATTCAGTGCAACTTTACCAAACAATATCTTTCAAATCACAGATAAATTTATGAGAGATCCTGTAAAAATTATTGTAAAAGCCGAAAGTTTAACTTTAGAAGGTATTAAACAATATTTTGTTGCTGTTGAAGATGATCGTCAAAAATATTTAACTCTTAAAGAGTTATATCAATTTTGCTCTGTGTCTCAATGTATTATTTATGCAAATAGTATTAAACGCGTTACAGATCTTTATGAAGCTATGAAAGAAGATAAATTTCCTGTGTGTTGTCTCCACAGTAGCATGGAAAAATCTGAAAGAGAAAGAGCATTTGCTGAATTTAGAACAGGACAAGCTCGTGTCCTTATTTCATCTAATGTTACTTCAAGAGGAATTGATATTCAACAAGTTAGTATTGTAATCAATTTTGATTTACCCAGAGATGTTCATAATTATCTTCATCGTATTGGTAGATCAGGCAGATGGGGAAGAAAAGGAACTGGTATTAATTTTATTACACGACGTGATATAATTAAAATGAAGGAAATAGAATCATATTATGCTACAGAAATTCAAGAATTACCTAGTGATTTTAATATTAGCAATTAATATCTATTTATATTTTATTTTTTTATATTTTATTTTTTATATTTTATTTTTTATATTTTATTTTTTATATTTTATTTTTTATTTTTTCATTCGTAAAATAGACTATTATTTATTCTATTTTACAAATAATGAGTAATATAGATTCAACAAAAGAAATACCAAAAGCAAATCCAAAAGACCAAAAACAAAGTTTAGATAACATTAATGATGTATTTCAAATTCCCATTACTTTTAATAAAAATGTTAAAAAACTTAATCAAATTGTAGTTAATGATTTAGAATTAATTAAACCAATTGAAAAAGATCAATCTCCTATTTATGATATTATTTTTAACCCATCTAATAAAGCAGCCAACCATATTATTGAACAATTTGCTAACAATTATACAGTAGATACCGAATATTTAAAAGATACCCAAAATTTACTTCAATCTTTACACTCTGTTGATCTCAATACTATCCATAATAAATATAATTTTGATCATTTTGAATTAAATAATGTATTTTCATTATGGGAAGAAATTAAAGGTGAAACTGGATTTAAAGAAAAATATCTTTATATTGATTGGGAATTTGCTAAGGATCTTAATAATAATTCAGCTTTTTTACAATTAATGAGCTGCTATAATATCGCCTCTCCATTACTTTCTTTATGTTTACCTATTCTTATTCTAATTGTACCATTTATTATAATTAAAATTAAAGGTATCCCTTTAACCATACAAGAATATATAAATATATTAAAAATTATTGCATCTAATCATGCTATTTTTAAAGTTGTTACTCAATTCCATACTGTTGATAATGGACAAAAATTATATTTAGCTATATCTGCTGCATTTTATTTATTTTCTATTTACCAAAATATACTTGTTTGTGTTCGTTTTTATTCTAATATGCAAAAAATCCACAACTATCTATTTAAATTTAAAAAATATATTGAGTTTACATTAGATCTTATGAATTATCATTCTTCAAAATCATTATCACTAACAAGTTATAATCAATTTAACAAACAACTTTGTCATTATCAAAATATTTTAATTACATTATATGAAAAAATTAATAAAATAACTACATTTTCTTTTTCTTTCTCTAAAATTAGTGAAATTGGTCATATTATGCATACATTTTATCAAATATATGAAAATAAAGAATATAATGATGCCTTTTTATATTCATTTGGATTTAATGGTTATTTTACTTTGATTACTCAAATTAACACTCATATACAAGACAATAAAATTGTTAAAACTACTTTTACTAAAAAGGGCAAACCTATTTTTAAACAAATGTATTATCCTAAATTTATAGGAGATACTAACAGTAATATTATAAAAAATAATTGCAACTTAAATAAAAACATAGTTATTACTGGTCCAAATGCTTCGGGAAAAACAACTACACTCAAAACCGCATTAATTAATATTATTCTTTCACAACAAATTGGATTTGGATGCTTTGATTCTTTAAAAATGTCTCCTTATGATAATATACATTGTTATTTAAATATTCCTGATACATCTGGACGAGATAGCTTATTTCAAGCTGAAGCTAGAAGATGTAAAGAAATAATTGATTGCGTTGATACATTTGATAATAATAAACATTTTTGTATTTTTGATGAATTATATTCTGGTACTAACCCAGATGAAGCTATTACAAGTGCATCTGCTTTTATGAATTATATTGTAAAACATGATAATGTTACTTGTATTTTAACAACTCATTATGTAAAATTATGCAAAAAACTAGCAAAAAATAAAAAAATAAAAAATTACAATATGAAAAGTCTAAAAAAAGATGACAATTTTGAATATACTTACCTACTAGAAGAAGGCATCTCAAAAATAAAAGGGGGATTAAAAGTTTTAAAAGATATGAATTATCCGCAAGAAATTATAGAAAAAACAAAATAAATAAAATAAAATAAAATAAAATATAAGTTTTATATAAGAATATAATGAATAGTATAAATTCAATTTTAGAAGCTTATGTAAATAAATTAACATCTTTAGAAGCCAAAATTGGAATAATTAACAGAGAAGGAGAACGTTTAATGATAGCATTAGAACAAGCAAATGCAAATATATTTGGACAAGAAGGAAATTCACCAAATGGAATAGATGAACCTATAATTAATGAAAATAATGCAATCATGTTAGAAAACCGTTTGACGGATGTAACAAAAGCAGCAATAAAATTAGCAGATATGAAGGATCAGATAATTGGAGAAATTCATAGATTTCAAGAAGTAGCGGTAACACAACGTTCTTTAAGTTTAAGCAATTCTCGTCGTTCAAAAAGAAATAGCACTGGTAGAGGAATTAAAAAAACTAAAAAACATTATAAAAGATCCAGAAAATAATTCGTTTTAAAAAAGATATAAATATATATGTCTTTTTTAAGAATGGCAATTACCGATTTATTTAGTTCATCATTTTTATTTAGTGTTGCAATAATTATTATTTTAATTGGAGGAATATTTGCATTTATTAGCTATCGTATGGCTGAACAAGATCATAAATTGAATGCTATGCTTGGCTTAGTTACTACCATGGCTAATGAAACACAATTTTTTAGATCTAAAATACATACGATACAACAACAATTAGATAAATCTAATGACTTGGATACACATCATATTCACTTAACCCCTAATGATTTAGGTTTTAATGGTGGTTTTAATATAGTTGAAAAACCTAAAAATTTAATTAATGTTTCCGATGATGAGGATGACGAAGATGATAATGATGAGGACGAAGATGATGAAGATGATGAAGATGATGATGAAGATGAGGATGAAGAGGACGAAGATGATGAGGACCAAGATGATGAAGATGAAGATGAAGATGAAAACGAAAACGAAGACAACGAAAACGAAAACGAAGACAATGAAGACGATGATCACAATAATATAAATACTAATAATGAAACAATAAAAATAATAACATTAATTGACGGAGTTATTCCAAATTCCCAATTAGAAAATATTGGGGATCTTAAACATATTCATTTAGACTCTCAAGAAGATAATGTAGCTTTAATATCAAATAACCTTATTGAAGAATTAAATGTAACGGGTGATAATAACAATTTTTTAAGCAATATTTCAATTAATGATTTAGGCGATATAGATGACTTACAATCTTTAAAAAATGATTATAAAAAGTTATCACTTAATAAGCTAAGGGAAGTAGTTGTTAGTAAAGGACTTATAACAGATGCTTCTAAATTAAAAAAAAATGAAATTTTGAAATTACTAGGGGAAGAGTAATTTTTATCTACATCTAGTATATTATGAATAAATATCATACTTTAGAACCTACGCAAGAGTTTCAAAGCAGTGCCTATAATTTATGGCAACCATTTCAAAAAACCAATCAACAAATTTTAGTAAATACAGGCACATCATCTAATTGGCAATATCGCCAACAATTACAAAAAAATGCAAATAATATCATGAAATATAATACGATGGCTTCTATTAACGAATCAGGAAATAATCCATACACAGTTAAAAATACTGAAACAACTAACAAAACACCTCATTTGTATAGATCAGTTCATGACACGAGTAGTCCCGCATATGGATTTAAAAATAGCGATTTAAAATCTGATTATATGACAAAAGAAAAAATGAATGCCAGAATGATCGCACCAACTATTCCAACAAATTATTAATTGTTATTTAAACAATATAATACTAACTTTTTATAATTTAGTATTATAGATGAAGATTCTTAGTATTGATGTTGGTATAAAAAATTTATCGTTTTGTTTATTTGAAATAAATCCCCAATCCTCTAATGATCTAAAAATTATTAAATGGGATAATATTGATTTAAGTGAAAAAACAGAATCAAAATGCATTGAAATTGATAAAAATGGATTGTGTGATAAACCAGCAAAATTTACAAAAGAAGGAAAATGCTATTGTTTAAAACATTCAAAAAAACATAATTTTTTACAACCAACACCAGAACTAAAACCATCTTATTTAAATAAACAAAAAATACAAAATCTTATTGTTTTAGCTGATAAATATAAAATTAAATATGAAACTCCTGCCAAAAAAGCTGGACTAATCGGACTTTTAACCGAATTTGCTAACCAGCATTGTTATATACCAATAGAAAAATCTAGTGCACCCAAAGTAAATTTGGTTACTATTGGTCGTAACATTCAACATAAATTTGATGATATTTTGGAAGATCAACTTTTAACTATTAATACTATTATTATTGAAAATCAAATAGGTCCAATTGCTAATAAAATGAAAACAATACAAGGAATGCTTTCACAATATTTTATTATGAAAAATAATAATATTGAAATTGAATTTATAAGTGCTTTGAACAAATTAAAAGACTATATGCCAAAAAATAAAGAAAATCCAGAAAAAATGGATTATAAACAAAGAAAAAAACTAGGAATTCAAACATGTTTAGAAATGGTAAATACTGATTTTAGATTTAAAGAATGGGAAACATTTTTTTCTAAACATAACAAAAAAGATGATTTGTCCGATTGTTTTTTACAGGGAATGTGGTTTATTAAATACAAAATATAGAATATTTATTTTTTATTATTTTTATTTTTTTTAATTTAGCTATTTAATTTTAAATATATATATTGTTATTCGTTTTACTTAAAATTAAATGATCTTACTAATTTATAATGAATAACGATATAATTGATATTTCTATGGATTTTGATAATTTACAATCAGACAATTGGAATTCTAAATCTAATTTTGGGGGTGGTATTGAATTATTAATGAATGAAAAACAACAATCTTCTCATGGACCGACTAGTGAAATAGACATAGATGATCTTAATAATTTAGAAAATGAGTTAAATGATTTAGCAAACGATACTAATCCTATGACTAATAATTTTGAATCGGGATTGTTTGGAATTAAAACATCATTTGATGATAAACCTTCTGTTAGATTTGATGAGCCACCTTTAAATAATTTAGGTCACTCTACTGCTAATACTGCTTCAGAATCTAAAACATGGGATGGTTATGGTAAATTTAATAATATTCCTGTTAATCCTGATCAGCACATGTCATCTGAACCTAAATTATCTAAAGATGAGCTACTTAGAGAAAAATTTAAATATTTAAGAAAGTTAGAAGCTCTTGAGAAAAAGGGCGTTGAACTAACAAAAAAATATAATATGGATTCCAATCTTGCAGAAATGCAGGGTGAATACGAAATGATTATGGAAGAAAAAGCTAAACAAAATTCCGTTAAATTTCAAGGAAACATGATGATGGCTATTATTAATGGTATGGAATTTTTGAATAGTCGTTTTGATCCTTTTGATATTAAAATAGATGGATGGGGAGAACAAATTAATGAAAATATTACCGATTATGATGAAATTTTTGGAGAATTATATGATAAATATAAGAGCAAAGCATCTATGGCTCCTGAATTAAAATTATTATTTCAATTAGGAGGTAGTGCTATGATGGTTCATATGACTAATACTATGTTCAAATCCGCTATGCCTGGTATGGATGATATATTACGACAAAATCCCGATTTAATGCGTCAATTTCAATCGGCTGCTGTAAATTCCATGGCCGGTTCCAATCCTGGATTTTCTGGCTTTATGGGTGGTCTCATGAATCCTGATCAAGTACCTTCAGGTAGAGGTCCACCTCCACCTATGTCTACACAAGGTCCCAATGGATTACAACCACCACAAAATAGAGCTGGAAATAACTTGGGTCAAATGAATATGGGTAAGGAATCATATGGTTCAAGTTTAAATGACGGTATTAGTATTAAAGAGAATAATATGAATATACCTGGCTTTCAGTCACCTAACGGCTTTCAGTCATCTAACGGATTTCAACTTCCTCAACCCTCACAAAAAAGTTCCAGACGTCCAGATATGAAAGGACCTGGTGATATATCCGATATATTATCAGGACTAAAAACTAAGACAATTGATATTGCAATTGCTCCTACTTTTCCACCATCCTCTAATTTACAAACTTTAAATATGGTACCCGATGATAATAATAACAGCACAATTAGTATTGATGACTTAAAAAGTATTCAAGCAGACGGAAATGTACCAAAACGAAGTCGTAGAAGACCTAAGTCTGATAAAAATACTGTTAGTTTAGATATTTAAAATAAATATTTTTTATTTTTTGCGTGTAATTATAAATAAAATTTATTAATATTATTTATTTTACTTTTTTTATATTTTTTTTTATTTTTGTTAGTTTATTTAGGTAAAAATAAAAAAAATTGAAATACTTTTTTTATAGTAAAAATACTGTAAATTAACATAAAGCAACCCGATCAATCATTATTATATCAAACTTAATAGCCATGTCCTTACAACAAATCAATCAGTTAGAAGCCCTTGTCAAAACACAAGGCGAGCAAATAGATAGATTACATGATACTATTTACTACTTACTAGGCGAAATTTTCCCTAGCAAAACCGAAAAAATGGATTCTAAAATATATTCATTGTATAACTTTATGAAATATAACAAATTTGTGAACCATAGATGGCTTCTGGATGAAGACGACGACGGCAGCGACGAATATAGAGCTTTCTATGAACAAAGATCACAAGAAGCGACCAGAAGAACCAGGGAAGAAAACCCGTATGAGGATGATCTATCAAGTTCAACTCATAGCAGCATGCCGTCTCTTGTTAGCGTAACAAGCAATGAAGAAGAACCCGATTACTATAAATTACCAGAATCTTCAGATGAAGAAAAAAGTACATCATCTACGACGAGTTCAGAATCAAAAAGAATGCGAAACAGTGCTGAGCTCTGCGGCAACAACTAACAAATACAACAAAATATTTACAATATACAATTTTATATATGTTTTACACTTATATGTATTTTAATAATTATTTAATTTTATAAACTATTTTTTATTTTTTATTTTTTATACTTTTAATCCTATATTATATATTATATTATATACATATGATTAAAGGTAAATGTTGTATTTGTGGAACTGTTAGAAACTGTGCAGCTTATTTAGAAAAAGTATTTAAAAACATTGAAACGATTGGAAAAATATTTGATGATTACAAGATTATTTTATCATATGACAACTCTGACGACAATACACTTCAAATATTGCAAAAATATAAAAATTTACATGCTAATAAATTAACGTTACATATAGGTACTGATGAATTAAGTAATTTTCGTGTATATAATATTGCAAAAGCACGCAATAATTGTTTAAATACTATTCGTTCCTCATATTCTGATTATGATTATTTTATAATGATTGATTGTGATGATATATGTTCACAACCAGTTAAATTAGAATATTTACTTTATTATTTAACTATTAATACTGAATGGGATGCTTTAACATTTAATTCTGATCCTTATTATGATTTATGGGCTTTATCTAAATATCCTTATTCTTATAGCTGTATGCATTTTAATAATTATAAATTATGGGGAGCCTTTATCGAACAAATTATTAAAGAAACTCCGCCACGAACTTTAATACCATGTTTATCCGCATTCAATGGTTTCGCAATATATCACACTAACAAATTTATTAAAGGATTTTATGATCCATTACCTAGATTTGATTTATTACCAAAACATTTATTAGCAGCCAATGAAAAAGTTGCTGGACCTATGTATTTTAAAGGAAAAGCCGAAAAAGTAGATTGCGAACATCGCAGTTTTCATTTAATGGCCATTAATGATTGTCAAGCTAGAATTAGAATTGCACCAGAAATATTATTTTAAATATAAAAATTATATATATTATATGAATAGAAAAGTAGCAGGAGAAGGAGGATATGGTTGTGTTTTAAAACCTAGTATTCATTGTTTAACACAACCTTCTTCTGGATTTAATTATGAGAGATTTAATTATGATGGATATGTTTCAAAAATTATGAAAACTAAAAATGCAAATACTGAATTAAGAGAATTTGAAATTATTGGTGCGTTAGATCCAACTAATGAATATCATTTAGGCAAACCTATATTATGTAGGCCTAAATTGGATGATCCTAATGTGAAACGAGATATTGATAAATGTAAACGTATAAAAGTTACTGATATTAATGCTGATCCTAACAATTATAGTTTGTTAGTATTAAAAGATGGCGGACCTGATTTAAAGTCATTATGTGGTAATCACTTAACTAAATATTTAAAAACATTTAAGGTTAAAAAAACGGATCAATTTTGGTTAGAAGTACACCATCTTATAAGAGGGCTCCAATTTTTTAGGGAGTCTGGAATGGTTCACTATGACATCAAACCACAAAATATTTTATTTGATTTAAAAAATGGATCCATGAAATATATTGATTTCGGTTTAATGAAATCCAAAGCTGAAATTATTGAAAATTCTAAAAATAATAGAAATAATTCTGCTATTTTTCATTGGTCTTATCCACTTGATTGCGGATTTATGAATAAAGATAAGTTTGATCAATATAAAATTTCTAAACATAAAAAATTAATTCAAATGGAACTAACAGCTATGATTGTTGGAGATTCAAGAATAAATAAATATGAATTACCTGTTAGAAAACCACAGGCATTTAAAATTCTATTTACATATTTAAATCCTGAAAATGTAGTTCCGGATAATGAAACACAGATTGGTTACATTAATTCCTTTTTTTCTGGGTTTAATTTGTTGCTGTCGGAACATAGTTACAATGAAATTTTGGATCGTTTTACCGATTCTATAGATATCTTTGGTTTAGGGTTTACTTTACAATATATGGCGAATTGTTTTAAACGACAGCATGCTTTATCGTTAGAAGATTATACACGTTTATCTGCATTTTTTCAGAAAATGTATGATTTTAACCCTTTAACACGAGTTATTGATATTGATGAATTGCTTAATGAATATGAAAATATTTTGCTTCAAATGGGTGTATTATTTAGATTAAATAAGAGTTTTGAACGACATTTGTTAATAAATCAACCATCTATTATTATTAAAAGATCTAGGAAAAAAGCACAACCATTATCTGTTGAATTACAAGAATATGCAAATCAAGATCCAATTATACTAACAAAATCATGTCCTGAGGAAAAAGAATTAAATCCTCTAAGTAAACGATGTGTAAATAAATGTAAACCTGGATTTTCTAGAAATTCTAAATTTCAGTGCAGAAAAAATAATACTAAAAAACATGTATCTGCTAGGAGCAGAAGCACTAACAAAAGTAGAAGTAAAAGTAGAAGTAGACATAACAAATAGTATTAAAATATACAATACAAAATTATATATTTTAATAATAAATTTTAATAATAAATTTTAATAATAAATTTTAATAATAAATTTTTAATTAAATAATTAGCAAAATAATTATAGATATTTTTTACTTTTTCTCCCTTTTCTTAATTTTCTACTTTTTCTTCCACCTTTTAAATCATTTAACTTTTTCATTATTGCGTTTGCCTTTTCTTTGTTTTCTGGACTTACTTTATCAGGGTGAAATATAAAAGCTAATTTTCTATAGGCTTTAGTAATTTCGGGTGGGTTATCGTTTTGAATGCCCATAATAATTCTTTTATTATTTGTTGCTATTCTTTTATCCATTTCCTCTGCCTTCTTATTAAAATCTGATAAATTTTTTAGGTCATCATTTGACATTGGTACATAAGAGGAACTCATTGGTTTAGACCTTGGTTGAGATTGAGAACTATTAGACTGAGATCCATATGATGAATTTGATTGGGACCATGTTTGTTCAGTACATTCCGATGAACTAGGATTTTGTCTACAAAAATTTAAGTAAATACGTACATCACTAGCTGTATTTTCATTTAAATCTTTTAAACTAATTGGTATACCCTTTTTTATTAAAAATTGTACTAAATAAAAGTTACTATTTCTTATAGCTAAAGTTAGAGCTGTTTCATCCGCTTTATTTTTATCATTTAAATTTGCACCTAATTTTATTAATATGTCTATTATAGATTTTGCTCCTTGAAAATCTTTTGGTTCAGTTCTTCCAGTTAAAATGATAGCAGTATTTTGATTTATATTCCTATGGTTAATATATTTTGACAACTTAGTTGTTGGAACCTTCTGAAAACCCATTAGTATCAAATCAGATCTTCCTTTAAAAGATAACCTAGTTAATACTGTGTCTTCGCCTTTATTATAAGATGAATCTACTGTATCAGTAATATCTTTTAACGAATTGTCTTGAATTAAATTCATTAAAATAGAAAACTTATTGTTATTAGCTGCATATAAAGCTGCAATTGCCAAAACGTGATTTTTACTTTTTTCGTCTAAATCAGATATACTATCCATTATATCTTTGAAACAATTTGGTGTGCTGGTGGTGTTTAAGACACATTTAGTTACATTAGCAAGTATTGCATCCAAATTAATTGGCGAGCTTTGGGATTCTCGTTGTTGACTATCATATCTGGATTTTAATCCCAAACGTTCTCGAACCGATTTACCTGTAAATCTATGAACATAACCCATGGTTTTTGGATCTCTTGTTGGAGGGTCTCCACCAAATTTTTTTGTTTGGTTTTTTTTTAGATATCTACGTTTTTTACTAAATTTACCTTTCATTTAATAATATATATATATAAAATATATTAATGACTCATTATGAAAAAGGCCTATTTATATTTAGACGCGATCTAAGAGTTGTAGATAATGTGGGCTTAAATCTACTCAATAGTAAATGCAAAAATATTTACCCTGTATTTATTTTTACACCTGAACAAGTAACTAGTGCTAACAAATTTAAATCAGATAATGCTGTTCAATTCATGATTGAATCATTAGAAAATTTGGACCATCAAATTGGTAATAAATTGTTAGTATTTTATGGTCATAATGAAAAAATTGTTTCTATGTTGATAGATGCTTTAGAAATTGATTGTGTTTGTTTTAATGCGGATTATTCTCCATATGCTATTAAAAGAGATATTGAAATTATTCAGTTATGTAAGAAACGTGGAATAGCATTTGAATTTGGTCATGATTATTATTTGCACCCACCTGGAACTATTTTAAATGGTTCTGGTGAAACATATCAAAAATTTACACCCTTTTATGAAGCAAGTTTAAGAAAGAAAGTGTTAGCACCTACTTCTTTAAGAAAGATACATTTCGCTTCTACTAACAAATTATTGGGTAATCGGATCACATTGGATGAGGCTTTAAAACGGTTTACAAAAATTAATTCAGATATCTTAATACATGGAGGCCGCGATAATGGGTTAAAACAAATGAAAACCGCTTCAAAAAATATTGTACATTATTCTAAAACTCATAATGAGTTGAGCCATTCTACTAGCGAACTTAGTGCTTATATTAAATTTGGTTGTGTAAGTATTAGAGAAGTCTATAAGGCATTTCATTCAAAACATGATTTTATTAGGCAACTTTTTTGGCGTGATTTTTATGCTAATATTTTATATGCATTTCCACAAGTTTTGGGTCATGCTTTAAAACCAAAATATAATAAAATTCATTGGAAAAATAATCAATCATGGTTCAAAAAATGGTGTAACGGTGAAACTGGATTTCCAGTTGTTGATGCAGCAATGAGACAATTAAATACTACTGGTTATATGCATAATAGGGGTCGTTTAATTGTTTCCTCTTTTTTGGTTAAAACATTATTAATTTCTTGGGAAAAAGGGGAACAATATTTTGCAACTAAGTTGACAGATTATGATCCTGCGTCAAATAATGGAAATTGGCAATGGCAATCGGGTTCGGGAGCTGATTCGCAACCATATTTTCGTATTTTTAACCCATGGTTACAAACAAAAGAATGGGATCCAAATTGTGAATATATAAAAAAATGGATACCAGAATTATCAGATGTTTCAACTAAAGATATTTTGAATTGGGATACAACATGGCAAAATAATAAAAATATCAAATATTTTAAACCAATGGTTGATTACACAGAACAAAAAGATAAAGTATTGCAAATGTATAAAAGTGCATTATACTAACAAAAAATCTAAGTTAAGTTTTTTCAATTATTGTTTCCTTGGCTATATTTTTAACAATTTTTTCATAATTTTTGTCTGATTCTTCTTTTGTTGAACCAGACATAGAATTCAATACAATCTTCATGTATTTATCATTTTGTTTTGACTGAGGATCTGAGTAATTTGGATATAATTTTTGCCATTCACTAATTTGTTTAATATTTTTATTTGCTACTTGTTTAATAGCCTTTGTTAATCCAGTTTTGTTTTCATCATCTTTTGTCCATTGATGTTCATCTTTTATATATATCGTCTCTCTTTTAGAATCACTACAATGAATAGGTCGCCTAGTTAAATCTATACCGTTTAAGTTTTTGATAAATACTTTACTAATACCTTCTGCATAACCCAATTTGCCAGTTTCTTCCAAATCAGTTATTGATAATTTTATTTGATTCACAAAATCAGTTAAATTAATTGCATCTTTACATGTTTCATTTAAAAATATTTGTAAATTAAATGTTTTATTATTATTATTATAACTGTTGTTAGTTCCTGCCTTATTTGCAAGATCCATAATCGTTTTATTTTGATCAATAAGTGTTTGTTGTAGTTCCTTATTTTGTTCAATTAGTTTTATTACTAATTCAGGTGTGATTTGTTGTATATCCATGTTATTATTGACTACCTCGTTTATACAAGATTTTTTGTGCCTCCAAAGACCACTCCTATCACAGTATACTTTTCCACAATTACATGCAAAAAATGATTTCTCAGTCTTGTTGACACTATTTGCAACATGGTTGATTTCCTTGTTTTTGTGTTTTTTTGACAAAAAATGCTGATTTATATGTTGTTTTTTAGAGCATTTATAATCACAAATTTTACAACAAAAAAACGGATTATTTTTTTCACTATTTTCACTAAAATTTGTTGCCATTCACTATACTTTATAGCAACAAAAAATAGTGTTTAAGTTTTTTTAATAAATATTTATCATAACAAATATTTTCATGTTTTAAAAATATTTTAGACCATTTTCGTAACAAACCACTTTGAAAACATGGTTTTTCAAGACTTTTTTTGACTTTTCTATTTTGGACATTTTTAAAATGTCCATTTTCCAAAACTGAATCACTTTTATAAAAAATGTCGAACAGACTGAGAAAAATTACCAAAATAATAATTGCAACAACGTTACGATATAATATCGTAACGTT
>Ga0209597_1000994_pt1 | contig 18644 bp, 19 predicted proteins | sample M_140625_MF_Meta_FD_187316 | JGI IMG/M metagenome (GOLD analysis project Ga0209597, IMG submission 187316) | Freshwater microbial communities from Lake Montjoie, Canada to study carbon cycling - M_140625_MF_MetaG (SPAdes) (version 2) | ecosystem: Environmental > Aquatic > Freshwater > Lake... | reverse complement strand
ATGCCGATATCGTTGAAGGTATTGGGCGTATCAAAAAACTACTAACAGAGGGCTAAAGCTCAACTCCGATTAGATTTACTTCGGCAACCAAAGTTATTCCAAATGCTTCTTTTACATGATCGCGTGCGCGCTTAGCTAAGGCGGCAATATCGGCCGCTGTTGCCGTGCCTGAATTACTAAGTGCTAAAACATGTTTGGTAGATATACGTGCACCACCGATTTCATCGCCCTTGTGTATGCCTGAGTTTTCAATCAACCATGCCGCCGAAACCTTTACGCGACCATCGGTTAGTGGCCATTTAGGTGCGGCATTAGGCAGGGCATCGGCTGCCTGCTGAGAAATAATGGGATTAGTAAAGAAAGATCCGGCCGACCATGAATCGTGATCATCTTTAGATAAAAGCATTCCTTTACTTGCCCGAAGCTCTAGTACTGCAGCCCTACAACTTAGAACAGATGCCTTATCGCCAATTTCAATCTCGAGTTTTTTCGAAAGCTCGAGATATGTAATAGGTGCACTCATCTCACCTACACGCAGTTGAAATGCAACATCTAAGACAACGTAGCGGCCAGGGTGTGCTTTAAAATATGAGTTGCGATAAGAGAACTCACACTCGGCATTGGTGAAGGTTTTAACCGCCTTTTCGAGGCGATCATAAGTCCGCACGCGCGTAATCAACTCACTGACTTCGTGGCCATAAGCTCCGATGTTTTGAATCGGTGCAGCACCGACTGTTCCGGGAATTCCGCTGAGAGTTTCTAGACCAGCAAAGCCACGCTTAATACTTGTCTCCACAAAACTATCCCAGTTTTCACCAGCGCCAATAGTCAACGTTGCACCACTACATGCATCGACTTCGGCCTCAATGGAGTTATTAGCAATATGAATAACCGTGCCATCAAAACCGCTATCGGCAAAGAGAACATTTGTTCCGCCGCCCATAATAAAAATAGGTGAGTCCCCCGCAGCTTCAATCGCTGCAATGATTTCAGCCTGGCTTGAGACGTGAACAATCCTCTTGGCAGGGCCGCCTACGCGCAGGCTGGTGTACTGGGAAAGCTCACTCATGGCTAAAGATTAGCGACGTGGCGACAAAATTGCGCTTTTACCTCTAAAGCGCTCGAGAATGCGATCGTAGTTCTTCTTTGATTGTGCCTCGCGGTAATCAGGATCAGCATCGTGATAGCCGTGGTGGCGTCCCTGCTCTAGCGGCAACTCCATCTGCAAAAGTCGACCACCAGCTTGGCGAACTTTAAGTGAAAACTCCATATCTGCATTTCGATAATAAAGAGCGCGAAGATTGAAGCCACCAGTTTCTAATGCCGCTTCTCGATTAAGGGCCATAAAATATGAGAAGAGCACGTCAACTTCGCCATCACCTTTATCATCAACACTGCGCCACTCATCATCAACATTGACTAATCCCCCACGCCAACCCACGGCTACATATTCGCCTTTTTCTAATTCGGCAACTACCGGTGTAATTGCATCACCGATGAAACGTGTTGAGGGATCCATAATGACGACATATTTACTTTGAATCTTTGCCAGCAAAGTATTTGCGCAATCACCCCATCCAGCCCCAGGTGTAACTGCGAATAAATATGTACGCGAATCCATGACCTGTACAAGTGCGCCAGGATCGCCTATTGAAAGTATTACAACGCCGCAATCGCTGTTGGCTTTAATAGCCTCAACTGATTCGAGAGCATCGTCGGTAAAGCCCTCAACGATTAATGCCACCGTTGTTTCTCTCTCTAAATCAATGGGGCGGATATCACGGGCAAAGGCGAGCGTAATAAAGGCGGCCTTTTCAATTAGTTCGAAGCCGTCGGCTACATCTACGACTTCATATCCCGAGTTTGCAATTGTGGTGCGCAAAGTATCTGCAAGTGCCCAATTCTTTTCGGCACGCGCTGCCATGCGCGCATTGGCTAGCTCTATAACAAAATCTGGGGCACTCATTGGGTAACGACCGCTTTAGCCATTCCTAAAACCTTAACCCCAGCCGATGTGGCTACACAATCTAACTTAATCTTCGCTCCATCTATTTCAATGACGGTGGCAGTAACTGTTAAATCAACTTTTTCACCCGCAGGAACAATAACCGGCTTAATAAAGCGGGCTGAGAACTCTTTCACGTTGGCACTACCGCCTGCCCAATCTGTAATAAATTTACCGACGAGGGCCATCGTTAACATTCCATGTGCAATCACATTTGGGAGCCCAACAGATAGAGCAAACTCTTCGCTCTGATGAATCGGGTTTTGATCTCCGCTGGCATCAGCGTAAGCCTTCAATAGCCCACGATCGAGATAGAAGACCTTTGTGGGAAGGATTGTTCCGACTTCAATCATCCGCGCACCACCAATGTCGCCCAAGATGAGACCACTAATTCGGAGCCATTATGTAAGTCAGAGCGCACCGAGATAATCTCATTGCCAGCGACCGAGCGCAAAGTTTCAATAGTTGCTGAGCATTTAAAAATATCGCCTGCTATAACTGGGCGATAGATTTCAAACTTTTGATCTCCATGCACTAAGCGTTGCCAATCGACACCGATTTCAGGCTTTGTCAAAATCGATTCAAATTGGGAGAGTGTGATCCGTATTGAAAAAGTCGTAGGTGCAACACGCGTATCGGTTTCGCCAATGACGGAAGCAAAGGCATCAATTTCAGATTGAGTAACGGTAACTAAATCTGCACTATCAAAAGTGCGCCCGACCGAATCGGGATTGATCATTAGCGGGTTTCGCGGTGAAGCGTCGATGACTTGCAACGTGGACAGAACTTCTTGAGCTCCATGCGGTCAGGATCGTTGCGGCGGTTCTTCTTGGTGATGTAGTTGCGCTCTTTGCAGTCGACGCAGGCCATGGTGATCTTCGGACGAACGTCCGCGCTCTTACTTGCCATGGTCTTACTCCTTCATCGGTTATCGAAGGGCCAAGGTTACCCGAGGCCTGTCAATGCGCGAAATTCGCGCGGGTAGTACTAGTAGCGGGAGCGGGATTTGAACCCACGACACAGCGATTATGAGCCGCTTGCTCTACCAAGCTGAGCTACCCCGCCAGGGGTGTGCTTTGAAAAGATCTCACTTCTTGTGAAGGAGCTCTCTTCGAGCCCCCCACCGGAATCGGACCGGTGACCTTTTCCTTACCATGGAAACGCTCTACCAACTGAGCTAGGGGGGCGCTGGTTGTTCTTAGTAATTAGTCGAAGGCTGAGCGTACAGGCAGTAAAGGAGTTTGGAAAAATCCTTATCTTTAGGCGCCAGGATCGAGAGTAATTTTGCCAGTAGTTTCACGGGCCAGCATCGCCTGATGGGCCTGTCTTGCCTGGCTCAATCCAAATGTGGCGCCAATAACTGGCTTTAGCTTGCCGGACTTTACTAAGTTGAAGAGTTCAATGATTACATCGTTCATCAGCTCTTTTTTACCAAAGCAGTGAGAGAGCCAAAAACCTGTAACTGTTTTTGATCCACCCATGAGTGACCCTGGATGAATTACTGTCGGTGCCGTTCGAGATGCCATTCCATAGACAATCAATCTGCCAAATGGTGCAAGAGCTTCAAGACTGACATCAAATGTTTTTCCACCAACCATCTCTAAAACTACATCGACAGGCTTGCCGTTATTTGCCTCGAGAATCGCTGCAAGGAGTTTGTCCTGATCGGCATCGATGACAACATCTGCACCTAGTGACTTTGCTAAATCTCGTTTAGCAGCCTTTGAGGCAACGGCAATTACCTTTGCGCCCCACATCTTTGCTAATTGAATTGCAATAGTGCCAACGCCGCCGGCCGCTGCATGTATGACAACACTCTCACCGGTTTTTATATGACCAACAGTTTTTAATATATGCCAAGCTGTTGAGCCTTGCACCAACATGCACAGAGCTTGTGCATCACTCACACCTTCTGGAACATCAATCATCGCCGCCGAATATGCAGAGGCTTTCTGCGCATATCCCCCGCTTGCAACTGCTGTTAAAACCCGGCGTCCTGAAGCTGTTCTACCAACTACTTCTATACCCGGCACCAATGGGAGTTTCTGTGGTGAGAGATATGAGTTCTCCGTCTGATGCGTATCGGCGTAGTTAATACCGATAGCACTTACATCAATAATCTCCAGACCAGGCTTTGCAACAGGATCTGGTAGGTCAACAAACTGCATCGACTCTGGGCCGCCGAAGGCGCTGATCTGAATTGCTTTCATTTCTATCCTTTAATTAGACCGAGATCAACTTCTCAAAATCACTCTCAGTTATGTCTTGTGTTGCTATTTTTAACTCTTCTTGCTAAAAATCTTTTTTAAAAAACCGGCCTCAACAGGATCTTTGTGATGCCCCTGACAGCGATCTTCTATTGCAACGCCATCCAGAGCCTGCTCTATATGCTCCCCACAGCCTGACCATGTTGGCTTTTTGCATTGACTGCATATAACTAATGAACACATAGAAATACCCTATATCCCAGTTATCCGTACAGCGACCAGTGCGAGGCCACCGACGATGATCCAGGCAATCATGCCCATAAGCATGGGGCGAGGCCCGATCGCACGGATAGCTTTCCAGCGCACTCCCGAACCGAGAGCCACTAAGCCAGCACCTAACAGGATTTTGCTTGTTAAAACAATGTCATCGTGCACGCGCACGGGAACATCTAGTGTGTTCTGCAGAATCGCAACGGCGATAAAGCCAAGAACGAAAAATGGGATAAGGGGAACTTTGGCCGATGTCGCTGCGCTCTGCCCCTGCGCACTTAGATAGCGGCGGTGGCGAATCGAGAGAATTAAAACGATTGGTGCCAATAAACATACGCGGGCTAGTTTAATAACAACTGCTGATTTAACAGCCTCATCGCTCCAAACTGATGCAGTTGCAATAACTTGACCGACATCATGAACTGCCGCTCCTGCCCAAGCGCCAAATGTCTGATCGCTTAATCCCATTACATGCCCCAGGAATGGGAGTACAAAAATAGAGAGCGTGCCACAAAGAGAGATCAGGGCAATTGCATACGATGTCTCCTCTTGTGTGGCACGTGTCTGAGGTCGAATCGCAGCCACTGCAGTTGCACCGCAGACTCCAAAGCCAACGCCAATCAATAAACCTAAATCACCGCTCATCTTAAATAGTTTTGAGAGAGCAAGGATTCCAAAGATTGTAAGACTTACAACGAGAATGACAGTTATTACGCCTTTAATACCAATAGCCTGGAGAGAAATAACGCTTACCTGCGCACCTAAGAGTGCAACACCAATACGCATCAACTTCTTGCCAGCAAGGGCTGTGCCCTCGGTTGCAAAGCTTGGCCAGGAACCTAGATTGGCAATCAAAAAACCAAATGCGACACATAGCGCTAGTGGGCTAATCGCTGGCTGAAAATTATGTATTTGAAAAGCTACAGCGACTACTGCTGCGATTAAGCCCAGACCTGGAAGTGTTTTAATCATCTTAAATTCCAAGTTTCTGAGACCAGTTTTTTAACTGCTCTGCTACTTGATCGGTAATAGTTATCTCATCATTACTGTTTAACTTTTCTGGATTAACACGCCCAGATCCCGGTAGGCGACCACCAGCCACTTTTACTTCATCTTCAAACTCTTGTGTACGTGAGTGTGGGCCATCTACAGATAGTTTGGCTGCATCAATTGCAATAACAAAGTGTGAGATCTGCTGTGGGAGTCCATCTAGGCTAGCTGCAAACATATCAGGAATATTTTTAGCAAGAGTTGGACCAATCAGCATGCCGGTTAATGACTCAACAAGAACAGCAACTGCATAACCCTTTGCGCCTCCGAGTGGTGCAAGCATTCCAGCTAATGCCTCTTTGGCATCGGTAGTTGGAGCACCATCTTTTGTAAATGCCCATCCTGGTTCTAACTCAGCGCCAGCTTGTGCTTTAGCTTGAATCTTTCCACGTGCAACTGCACTTGTTGCAAGATCGACAACTGTTGGAGGATTTGTTGGAATACCTGCAGCTATTGGTGAAGTTGAAAGTAAGGCTTTATTGCCACCCCATGGAGGCATTACTGCCGGTCCTGTACTAAAAGCGATTCCTACTAATCCACGATTAATCATGGGCCAGACATAGATTCCTAGTGCACCGCAGTGGTTTGAGCGACCAACTCCAACTGCTGCAATTCCATTAACCATCGCGCGCTCTGACGCGACTTCGGCGGCGTGTTGTAGCTGCCAGTGCCCAAGTCCATCATCTCCATCAAAAATTACAAGGCTAGGTAAATCTGTAATGGTTTTTAACTCTGCCGCAGGATTAATTCCACCGGCCTGTAGCCGTGCAAGATAAAAGGGCAGGCGCATTAATCCATGGCTTCCAATTCCCCATCGATCGCTAGCAACAATACAACGGGCAGTTGTTGATGCCTGTGGCTTAGGAACCCCGGCTGCCACAAGAAGTGACTCTGCAGTTGAGAGAGCCGAACCAAGATTTAACTGTGGCATCTATCTACTGCTTTCGGCTAATGCTCCCACTGAATGTGTGGCCGGCTTTGAACTTAACACTAACTCAATATTTGCGCTAAGAATCTCATTGATGCGTAGTTGGCTCTGAGTAGTTATCCCTGCAACATGTGGAGTCAGAATGAGATTGGGGATGGTCTCCATCTCAGATTTAATCGGTGGCTCTGTAGCGCGCACATCAAGTGCGGCACCAGCAATCTTTTTCCCTTTCAGAGCTGCAATCAAATCGGCCTCGTTGATAACTTCTCCTCGGCCAACGTTAACGATGATTGCATCGTGCTTCATGCGTGCGATCGATGCTGCGTTGATAACACCATTTGTTTGCGCATTTGATGGCATATGAATACTCACAACATCACTGCGCTCTAAAACATCCTCAAGAGTTGTTAACTCGATCCCTGCAAGGTTCTTGGCATAGGGGTCATATCCAAGGATTGGACATCCAAAACCCTGAAGTAGTTTGGCTGTTGCAACACCTGTTGCACCGCAGCCAAGTAGGCCCCACGTGAGCCCAGATAGTTCGCGACCGGGAGTGCGCACCCAACCACCTGCGCGAGTTGCACCATCATGGCCGGCAATATTGCGCAGTAACGTAAGTGCCAATCCAAGAGTTAGCTCGCCCACGCTGACAGCGTTGGCACCGAGAGCTGCAACTACAACAACGCCTGCGGCATCTGCGGCCTTAATATCTATATTGTCTAATCCGACACCTGCACGGGCAATTACCTTTAACGCTGGTGCTGCTGCAATAACCTCGGCCGTTACCTTTGTGCGGTTGCGAACTACTAGCGCAGTTGCATCTTTAATTGAGGATCTAAGTTTTTCGGGATTGCTCCATAACTCATCATCTCGAAGAATTGGAAAACTCCCCTCCAGTTTTTGGAAGGGAGTCCCCCATACATCTTCAGTGAAGAGAATCATTAGGCCGAGATATACAGTTTCGTAAACGTAAACTCACGATGGCCCATAACCTCTGCGGTACACAAGCGACCGTTTACAGTCTTATAAATAACATCCATCATCATGTCGCCTGCCTTAGTTAAGTCATACTCATAACGAAGCAGACCAGAGACATCTAGATCCATGTGCTCTTTCATTGAATTTGCTGTCTTGATATTCGCAGTCAATTTGAGCACAGGGATAATCGGGTTACCAATTACATTGCCCTGACCAGTTGGGAATAAGTGAATGACAGCACCTGCTGCGGCCATGAGTGTTACACACTCAGCTGCGGCAGAGGATGAGTCCATAAAGTAGAGACCCTTTTTCTTTGGATCTGGCTCTTGCGCAGGCTTGAGAACGCCGACCACTGGAACCGATCCAGTTTTAGCTATATTGCCTAGGGCTTTTTCCTCAATAGTTGTTAGCCCGCCAGCGATATTGCCCTGTGTTGGCTGTGAGCCAAGAAGATTTGCGCCCGTTGCTTCGATGACTTTGATGTAGTTCTCATATGTGAGATTAAACAGATCTCGGCATGCATCATCGATGCAGCGCTCAGCGATTAAATGCTCGCCACCTGTTAACTCTGATGTCTCACCAAAGAACACGGTGCCGCCTGCTTCTACCCAACGATCAACTGCCTGTGATGTTGTTGGACATGATCCAAGACCAGATGTTGTATCTGATTCGCCGCACTTGATCGACATAATCATGTCGCCCATCTCAGTGGCTTCTCGCTCTAGCGCCGATGCATCCTGTAAGAACATCGCTGCAACGCGACTCGCTTCGGCAATAACCTGTAAATCACCCTTGCCCTCAATTGAAAATGCGGCAACTGGCTTACCGGTAGCTGCGATTCCATCGGCGACTTTCTGTGTCCACTTTGGTTCGATACCAATCACAACAACAGCGGCAACGTTTGCGTTCTTGCCTGTACCGATGAGTGTCTGGAATGTCAGTGCTAAATCCTCCCCAAACTGCAAGCGACCAAATGCATGTGGTAACGCAAGTGTGCCTGGGATGACCTTTGCAACAGCCTCTGCAGCTGCATTAGAAAGATCATCGAGCGGCAAGATAATGACGTGATTGCGGATACCCATCGTGCCGTTTTCACGGCGATATCCCATTAAGCGCGGCTTGCTTCCCATCGATAACTCCTCATGTTGTGTGTGTGAATGTAATCGCCCTTTTTGATGGCAGCTGATGCAAGTCCTACCTTGATACCGTACTTAATAATTGCATCACCCTCGGCTAAATCGGTGAGTGCAAATTTGTGACCGAGCGGAATTGCGTGATTTAAGATCGCATCGCTCTCGGTTCCTTCCTTCACGGAGCGGCCGTGGAGTATTCCTGGTTCTAAATCCGTCATAGCAACGGCGACATTGTCACCATCGTGGTGGAGTAAGAACTGCGGTGGAGTAATTGCCATAACAACACGTGCCTTTCTCGCTTAAACAAGGTAGTGGTCTGACCTCTTGGCAGATTCTAGGTCAGACAGGCGCGTTACGTCTACCCCCCTGCCTAAATTAGGGCCAGTGGTCTAACCTGTAGCCATGGGCAACGAACTCAGATATGGCATCATCGGGGCTGGCAGCATGGGCCGTGAGCATATTGAGAACATCAAGGTCATGGGCGGGGCCCTCGTCACCGCTATCAGTGACCCACATGTGCCATCCCAAGAAGCGGCCCTTGCTATGGCGCCGGGTGCAAAGCTTTTCACCGATCACCGGGCTCTACTGGATTCAGGATTAGTCGATGCCCTCATTATCGCTACGCCCAATGACACACACACGGCAGTTTTAAAAGACGTCCTTGCAACTGATGTTGCGGTCTTTGTTGAAAAGCCTCTTGCAACAACCATAGAAGATTTGAAATCAATTCTTGCTTGGGATGAAAAACGTAGCGGTCTGACATGGATGGGTTTGGAATATCGATTCATGCCACCAGTTGCCGAAGCCATTGCTCGTGCTCAAGAAGGAGAGGCCGGAAAGATTCATCAGGTGTCGATCCGCGAGCATCGTGAACCTTTTTATCCAAAAGTTGATAACTGGAATCGATTTGCAGATCGCACGGGTGGAACATTGGTAGAAAAATGTTGTCACTACTTTAATTTGATGGATATTGTAATAGGAGAACAACCAATCCGTGTTTTTGCTTCAGGCGGTCAAAGTGTTAATCATCTGGATGAAAAGTACGATGGTAAACAAGCAAACATGCTTGATAATGCATATGTTGTTTTAGAGTATGCAAATGGTGCACGTGGAATGTTAGATCTCTGCATGTTTGGTGAGGGCTCTTTCGATAAGGAGATTTTAACAATTGTGGGAGATGAAGGAAAGATTGAATCCTTCTTGCCTTCACAAGTTATCCGTACTTCTCGACGTGAATCTATTGGAAAGCTTTCTGGTTGGAAGACTGGAGCAGCTCGTTCTCCAGGAAGTGAGCAAAAAATCGTTCATAACTTTGATGTTAAGTACATGGGCCACCACTATGGTGCTTCATACATCGAACACACAAAATTCCGCGATGCAATTCTTAACTCAACGCCGCCAGAGGTCACATTGAAAGATGGCGTCACAAGTGTTGTTACTGGCCTTGCCGCTCATAAGAGTATTAATGAGGGTCGGGTCGTTGAAATTAAAGAGCTCTGGAGTTAATGCTCCCCATCATTCTCGATACTGATATTGGTAGCGATGTAGATGATGCTTTAGCTCTAGCAATGCTGCTGGGCTGTGATTCAATTAATTTAGTAGGAATTACCACTGTCTATGGTGATACAAAACTTCGAGCTCAAATAGCCCAGCACCTATGTCACATAGCTGGCAGATCATTTCCAACCTTTACAGGTGTTCAGACTCCATTATCTGGTCGTGAAGTGTGGATATCAGGATCTGAAGGGAAAGATTTTTTGCATTTAAGTAATTATCAGCCAGAAGCTAAGTCCGCGGTAGATTTTTTGATTGAAACAGTAAATAGTGCTCCTGGGCAGATAGAGATTTTGGCAATAGGACCACTATCAAATATTGCAACAGCTATTCAACAATCATTGAATTTTACTCACAACCTTAAACATCTTTGGATTATGGGTGGGGACTTTACTGAATCAAAGGTTGAACATAACTTCAAATGTGATGTAACGGCTGCGAAAGTTGTTATGGAGTCAAGTATCCCAATTACTATTTTGGACTTACCTTCATCACAAAAGACGATTATTGAGAGTACCGAGATAGAGGAAATCAAGAACTCTGGGAAACTTGGAGATATTCTCTACTCTCAAATCATGAATTGGATTCGGCCTCGCCAACAAGATTGGACAACTCCTCATGACCCAATTGCATCTCTTGCAATTATTCGGCCTGATCTCTTTGAGTTTTCCCCTAAAGGATCTGTCACTATCGCCCAAGATGGCACGAGCACCTGGAAGATCTCTCCTAATGGAAATGTCCAGAAGATGACGCCTTCAAAACCTGTGGAAGCAGTTGCGGCAATGATCTCTTTGATTGCAAAGGTTAAATAACTACCAGCTTGTCCAAGGCTTAGCGTGTCTATCAACAATCTCTGCCAACTCTTCTAGGCGCGGAATCGATACTTCTCGAAGCGCCTTTGGGATATCTGGGGCTCCAACTATGTCTGCCCAGACGGCGCGGCCAGCCAAGAATCCAGATGCTCCGCCCATTGCGCAGGCTTTAACTGCATCATTAAAGAAAGGCTGCTTAACGCCATTTGATAAAACTACCCATGGCGAGCCAATCGCCTCAGAGATGCGTTCTGCATTTTTTGTAATGAGATTTAAATCGCCTTCACCATGGAAGGGAACCTCTGCCTTATATAAATCTGGCTTCCATCCTGCCGCCTCGCGTGCTGCGATGATCAACTCTTCTTCGCGATTAAAACTCTTTGATGAGTCAGTGGGAGGCTTAACAATAATTTCAATAATCGAAGGTAGACCAGCGGTTATGCATAGTTTATTGAAATCCTCTACGAGTTGTGCACGAACATCTGGTGATTCATCATTGCGCCATAAAATTAGAAACTTCAATCCAACGCTTCCAATATCGCGCATACGTAATGGATTAACATCTAGATCAATGGCGGTATCTGTTGCAGCTCCCCCAGGTGGGCCCACTAATAAATCGGCGGCTGCAATCAATCCGCATGAGCCTTTAAGTGCCTTCTGATCAATAATTGCATCGATGCCGAACTCTTGATCGACAAGTAGGGCAGATGCATATGGCGATAATTCGCGGGCGACATCGACTTTAAATTGAGTTAATTGTGCATCAGTAACAGGGGTGGATTGATGGGGTGCAAACATGCCACGCAATGCTTCGCGTTGATCAACTGCAACCATGGCAAGGGCACCAGAAGTTCTGGCTAACTTAGTTAATGGCGCTCTCATTTATGTGCCTCCAGAAATGCATCGAGTTCAGGTGTAGTTGGAATCTTTGATTGGCCATCAAGGCCACGGCATGAAAGGGCTGCTGCAGCATTTGCGCGTTGCAGAGCGAGCTGCAGGCTATGACCTTGCACTAACTGGGCAACTAGTGCGCCATGGAAAACATCTCCAGCACCCAGAGTGCTCATAATCTCTACTGAAAATCCAGAGGCGCTAACTAGGCCGCTCTGGGCTGAAAATCCAATACTTCCCTGAGCTCCCTGAGTAGCTACAACTATATTTTTTCCTGCAACAGCATCTCTTTCGATAGCTATTTCTAGACTGGTAGTTGGGTGACGCAGCGCCATCTGACGATCGGTTGGTACAAAGAGATCAACCTTTGATGCATCAAATTTCTCAACGTTGTATCCGGCATCAAATGAAATGAGTGGACCATTGCCTCGGCTAAAACCCGCACCAGTAATCTGTTCAATTCCGACGTGATCAACATGTATCCATTGTGCTTCTCGCATCAACTCTTGCGCTGAGCTATTGAGCACCTCCTGTTTTACCGGCTGGCGCGTGCTAATTGCACGGGAGTTGTAGGCACGCGATGCCACGATAACGCTGCCAGCTGTTGGAGTTGAGCCAACACAAATACCAGTTGTATCTACACCTTCTCTTGCAAATATCTCCATCACCTGTGCGCCGTCGGCATCATCGCCAATTGTTCCAACAATCGCACTTTTCACTCCTAGGCGGCTGAGTGCAACTGCAGCAACAGCTGCCGGCCCACCGCCAGAGCGTGAAATCTCTTTGGCTATAACCCGTTCATCCTCGTCGGGATAGACATCGACTAGTGCAATGGTGTCCATTGTTATTACACCAACACAGACAACTTGGATAATACTCAACGCTTATTCTTTTCCTTGGCATCGGCTAGAGCAACAGCTCGCGCACCCGCGATGTGTTGAAGCGTTAACTTTGAAGCGAGCTCGGCATTTCCAGATTCAATCGCCTCTAGAATTTCATGGTGCTCTTTTTTTGATACGTTTGATCGCCCAGGAAGTCGCAGAGTTGTCTGCATCGACATCCTCATAACATCCTGCAAAACATTGAGTGTCTGATTAATGAAACGATTACCAACAATTCCAACGATTGTTAAGTGAAACTTTGCATCCAATATCTGTAGCTGGTCAAAGTCGATAGGAGAATTAGATGTAACAGTCTCTATCTGATTAAGTGTGGCCCGAAGTTGGCGTATATCCTCTTTGCTCGCCTTACTTGCCGCCCATTTTGATGCTGGGACCTCTAAAACTTCACGTGCATCAAATAACTCATTTAATCCATGAGTAGTTGCCATCATGGAGGCACGCAGCTCTTGAGCAACAATTGGCTCCTGAACAAAAGTGCCTTGGCCATGCCTTATTTGGACAAGACCTTGAGCCTGGAGAATATGAAGTGCTTCGCGCAGTGAGGGCCGACTTACTTCCAATAGATCTGCCAAAGCGCGCTCAGGTGGAAGTCGATCACCAGGATTCAACTTCTGTAACTCAATGAGCTCTACTAGCTGCGTTGCAATACGTGCAGCTCGCTGAGGTGAAATTGGAGCAATAGCACTCATGTCTTATCCCTTCACCGCTCCGGCAGTCAAACCAGCTTGAAATGTCCGTTGCATAAATAGATACATTACAACCATTGGAAGTGATGCAACTAGAATCGCAGCAAATTGCATACTATAACTAGCAAAATACTCCCCTTTATAATCAATTAGAACTAGTGGCAAAGTCTTCTTGCCTGTTTCTGTAATTAACATCAGTGGATATAGCAGGTCATTCCAACAAATTACGAAAAGAAAAATAGCAGTTGCGCCGAGTCCTGGTTTCGATAAAGGCAACGCAATTGATCGATAAATTCTAAATTGACCTGCGCCATCCATTCCTGCACATTCAAACATTTCCTTAGGTAAATCCCTGAAAAATGCTGAAAGTATGAAAATAGAAATGGGAAGAGTTAAGGCGATATTCACCAGTATCAATCCAAGAAGAGAATTATTAAGATGCAAATTCACGAATAAATGAAAAATTGGAATAATATTTACTTGCCCCGGAATCGCTAATCCAAGGGAGAAAAGCAAGAATAGAACTCTTCCGGTTAGATTCATTAACCTTGAGATTGCGTAGGCAGCAAGGCTTGCAAAAAGAAGAGTAAAAAACACCGAAAATGCTGAGACTATAACGCTATTCATGAATGGCGTTGCAATATTACTTTCAACGAAAAGCTTACGGAAATTACCAAAACTCCAAACTGCAGGAAGTGAAAGTGGCTTTGTATAAATCTCAAAGTCGGTCTTAAACGCACCTGTGATAACAATCATGCATGGGAGCAAAATGATTGTGGCATAGATAGTAAGCAAGCTGGCTCTTAAAACCTTATACATCATTTTGCTCCATCATTCATACGCAAAGTTTTGCGCTGTAGCCATGTAATAAACAGAACTAACACGACGAGGACAATTGATTGCGCGGATGCATACCCAAATTTTTGACTTATAAAGGCAGTGTTATAAATTTGTGTAACGAGAATTTCAGATGCATAACTTGGTCCGCCGCCTGTCATTGCAAATATTAAATCAAAAGCCCTAAAAGTTTGAATAGTTGTGTAGGCAACAACCACACCTGTCGTAGGTAGCGCCATCGGCCAGGTGATACCTTTAAATTGCTGCCATCTGCTTGCGCCATCAACTTCTGCTGCTTCATAAAGCTCTTTTGGTATTTGTTGTAGACCGGCTACATAAATAACGATCATCTGTCCGGTATGAAACCAGACTTGAGTCAATGCAATTGAATAGAGGGTAATTCTCTCATTACCTAACCAAAGTGGGGCGTGAGAACCAAGTCCAATAGCTTTTAAGAAGGCTGTAATAGATCCATAACTTGGGTCATATAAGAAAGTCCAGATAATTCCGACTGAAACAGAAGACAAAATAGTGGGGAAGAAAAATACTATTCTCAAAAATATGTTGGTTTTTGAGTTTTTTAGTAGAAAGGTTGCAAATAATAAAGCAAATGCGGTTTGGAAAATCACCACAACTAACATAAATCTCAAGTTATTACCAAGTGCTTTTCTAAATAAATCATCTTGCGTCAGTAAATACGTAATATTCCGAAGTCCGGTGAATTCTGGTTTTGTAATTCCGTCCCATTTCTGAGTTGCATAAAGCAGATTAGACAGAGCTGGGTACAAATAGAGTGATGCATAAACTATAAATGCGGGGAGCGCCATCCATAGGAGAATTCTTTTTTCTTGCTTATTTCGAGATTTTTTTAAAGGTGAAATCACACCGGCACCCCCTATTGAGGTGCCGGTGTGACTTTTAATCACCTTAGAGATCAAACGCCAAGTGCCGTCTTGATCTGCTTTGCGGTATCTGCAAGGACAGTTGCAACATCCTTACCTGAACCTATCGCCATTAAAGCAAGTTCAACAGGTGTTGCGACTGCTCCGTTGGTGAACAAGAAGCGAGGTGCAAGCACCAACTTCTTACCCATGATTACAGATGTATTAAGCAAATCAATGTTATCTGCATAATCAACGTTAATTACTGATACATGCTGCGATGTTCCTACGGCATACTTTTGAGCTACTGACGCAGTCAAAAGATATGACATGAAAGCGCGAGCAAGCTTTTGGTCAGTCCCATTTGACTTTGGATTGATAGTGAACATAAATGTGTTGTTGGTGATTCCTTGATAAACTGGCTTCGTGTCAACAACGATCATTCCAAAGATGCCCATCTTTCCGGCCATAGCTGGATTAAGCGCCTTAATTGGACCCATTCCAAATGTTCCGGTTGGATAAATGGCAGCCTTACCAGCAGCAAAGTCTGCTTGTGCAGCAACATCTGTGTAAGCGACAACATTTTCAGGGAAGCAATCAGCGGTGCTCATCTGGGCATACTTCGTTGCAATTCCCTTGAACCATGGATCGGTTACAAGTTCTTTACCTGCTTGTATGTCAGTTACATGCTTCGTGATTGCCTCAATAGAAGTGTCTGAGTTCATCATCATTGCGTTCATAATTTGACCAGCATTTCCCTTTGTTGCTGCTGGCCAAGCAAATGGAATTACTCCCTTTGCTTTAGCAGTCTTACAGAATCCAAGAAGTTCGGTCCAGTTACTTGGTGTCTTCCAACCATTCTTTGCAAACATTTCTGTGTTGTAAATAGGGTTATTAAATAATGACTGGTAAGGAACTGCATACACCTTGCCATTTAGGATTCCTGGTGTAAGAGCAGATTGAATAATGTTTTGCTTTACAAAACGCTCATTTGATAGATCAACCATCATGTTTGCTTTTGAGAAGTCAGTGAACTGCTGGCCGCGGAAAACAGTGACTAATGCAGCCTTAGGGTTAACGCTAACTTTTGAAAGCTCTAGATTCTGATAGTTAGTTGAATCTGTGATTACCTGAGTGATTTTTGTTCCAGGGTATTGAGCTTGGAATTCATCAATAATTCCTTGCAGAACTACCTTGTCTTCTGAACGCCAGTGATGGAATTCAATGCTTCCCTTTGGTGGAGTTAAATTTGCAACGGGTTGTGCATTAGTTGAACCTAAACGCACGCGCGTCCATGTCAACTTACCATTTGTACCGAGGGTACAGATTAGAGATGTTGTTTTCTGTCCAGTGCTTATTCCTTCAGTTGTACATGACTTGCCGAATGTCTCTCCCGCTGCGAATGCCGATGGAAGTGTTGTAGCAACGAGTGCAAATGCAACTGCAGCTACTGCTCCAAGGCGACGCATACTGAAGGATGTTGTTCCTTTAGTTTTCATCTGTCGTGATCCTTTGCTGATTGAGGGTTTTTGGTTTGAGGGTTTTCTTACCATTCTGTGAGGGGGATCCCTAACTTTTTTGCCATGTGCCGGATACCTGGTCGCACATCGATCCACGAGATGACCAAGTGGTGCGGGTATCCACCAGTGACGATTCCATTCACTAAAGCCGCGGCATCGGGTTGGGTGATGACCGTGGCTGTATTGCCTTGGAAGTGATTGGGAGCAGGGATTGATTCCCCTCGGCTCACAACCATGCGTAAACCCGTGCTGTTGCTCGGATCTACATCCCGATCAAGGCGAAACAGTGTTACTGCTCCGGTCTTGAGCGGAAAATTACCTGCAACGCCTAGCTTGCGGTTGCAGTGGGTTGACTGTGTTGCATTGCTTGGATCGGCTGCAAGCTTTGTTGCCGCCGAACCACAGTGCCATAGACGAACTAAGCCCTTTGATGCATCTAGATCAACGATATCTACAAGATAGTTTTCATCAGATCCCAAAGATTCACAAATCATCATTGTTACAGCACCAAGCACATCTCGCTCACATGTTGTGACTGTGCCACGGTCTGAAAGTCGACCAAGGGAAGAGCAGATACACGCACCCAAATCAGTTGGAAACTCTGGCCAGCAACGGATTGCAATTGCATCGAGTGTCTCTTCTGCACGCCACTGATCGAGTGCAACTTCTACTCCATAAACTTTTTTTGCCTCTGCAACATTCACCGATGCTAGAGAAGGTTGTGCAGCGAGTGCTCCTGCATATGCAAGTTCACGCACCTCATCCTTTACCTCTGAGATTCGACCAAATACATCATCGATTGTTATTTGTCGTACATCTAATCCAAAAAGCTTGTGTAGCTGCGCAGCATCGAAAAGACATGGCGTAAATCCATTAGGGGCATCACCAACTGCGCCGATTTTTTTACCCTTAAGCCATGCAAATGCAGCATCGACTTTTTCGCTAGGTGCAAACTCTCCAGTAATCTCGGCCGGTGCGTGAGCACTTGGTAAATTTCCTGCGAGCGCTTCTGTAATCGCATTGCGCACTGCAGGTTCATCAGCATTTCCATGAATGTGACGAATAGATTGGCCAACATTCATTAATGCATGAGCTGCCAGATTGACACCGCACATTGAATTTAACTTTAACCGCTCGCCCACCGCCCCTGGTTCGCGCATCGACCAACCAAGTACAGGGCCATTTACTTTTCCTAGAAGCTCCACTGCAGGTGATGCATCTGAAAATGAGGCCATAAAGAGAATGTGTAGATCAGCTGGCGGCAGTTTGACGGCCTTGACATCCTCAGGAGTCATAACAAGCTCTGCTGGTCCGACCACGTGCGCCCCGAGCTCAATTAACAGAGCCCGTGCACTCTCGAAATTTGCCTGCGCACAGGCGAGATCAAATGTAGGACGCGCAAGTGCGACAAGAGCGACAGTGCTCATTGAACCCCCAGTGGTAAGACCTCTTGGGAGAGTGTGCTACTTAGGTAGGTCTGCGTCAATTAAATCGAGGGTATTTTGGGCTTTGTTATAGGACTGTGATGATGGCTAGCGCTGAAGCGGCAGAGGTCTGCGCCGAGCATTGAGCTCAAAGGCTGGCCATTCAACGTCGTTAGTCAAGATTTTCGCTCCTGAACTAGTGGCCAGGATCGTGTCCTCTGCCTTGAAACCTTTACCAGTTGGGTTCCATGCGATGGGTTGGTTCTCGGCGATTGTGCGCGTACTCGCGTGATTAGCCGGCCAATCACGTGGCAAGTAACCAGTAGGACCACCTTGGTGGTGTTTTTCCCATTCATCGGCTGCAAAACCATTGATTGGATAGGCCGCGATCGCTGCATTAACAGGATCAGAAAAAGCCGCACCCACAACTGTTGCATCCAACATCGCAGCTTCAACTTTAAAGATCGATGTGTACTCGTTGATTGTTGAATCACTGATTGGCCCAAAGGTAACGATGCGAGTTACCGATGCAATTAACCCTTTGCGCTTGGCACAGATGGAGGCCG
>Ga0209597_1000990_pt1 | contig 18695 bp, 24 predicted proteins | sample M_140625_MF_Meta_FD_187316 | JGI IMG/M metagenome (GOLD analysis project Ga0209597, IMG submission 187316) | Freshwater microbial communities from Lake Montjoie, Canada to study carbon cycling - M_140625_MF_MetaG (SPAdes) (version 2) | ecosystem: Environmental > Aquatic > Freshwater > Lake... | reverse complement strand
GTACTCACATGTTCTCCTTGTCGTAGTTCTCACATGCTAGGTGGAATGCTGAGCCTCCAACGGACCAGACGGATGGGGCTTCTTCCTTGTTGAGGAGTCTGCCGAGATAGTACTGATACCCACAGGTTAAGTAGGTTGTGAACGCAGAGTAGGACATATGCTCTGGTAGTGTATATTCTTCTAGTTTGATTGACATAGGTAGAAGTATACAGATGGGTAATGGCATCGTCGCCCTCCGACGCTAGGGTAGTGACTCTGTATACTTAGTTATGTAAGTAATTATATAAAGGCCTTCGGCCTTATATGTTAATTATATAATATATTATATCTAAGGAGTACTATGTCAAATTTCATTGAAACGTTTGCAGCATCACTACTGGGTATCACAACCTTCTACCTAGTGGAGGCATTATATTACGACATTAAGGCACGCGTTAGGGGAAAGCAGTACACGCTTTACCTAGAAGAACTTGAGGAAGAACTAGAGCGCTAACCTCTAGAAACGACAAAAGACCCCCTCGCCCTAGTGTAATCACTAAGGTAAGGGGGTTTCTTGTCTTAAAACAGCCTTCTAAGGCTTATTAGGGCTACTTCTTGGTTACGCCGAACTCTGTTGCGTTAGTATCTAGAGCCTTTAATAGGGGTCCAGCAACCGCTGCAACTCCTGCAGATAGTAGAGCCTTTGGGTCCGTAACTCCTGCAAGGTATAGGGCAATCACAGATGCAATTGCCGCACGTACGTATGTTGAAGCAATCGCTTCTAACTTCTTCTTGTTCATTTGTTCTCCTTCTTTGGTAGTGGCTTAACTGCTGCCTTTACCTTGTTGATGGTTGTAGGGGTGCCCAACCAAGGGAACCAAGGGGATGTGTCATTCCCATAGTTATCTTTGATTGATATATGTACATGATGGTTATGCTTATTAGGTCCAGTGTACTCATGGTCTCCCTTTTCAGGCGACCAGATACGTCCCATAAAAATTAAATACTTAACACGCTTATCTTCGCGCAAGCGTACAAACGCTTCTTTGCCGTCAATACCAAATACAGGGTCATGTGTAACGTCAACCCCAAAGCCAGTGTTATGGTCTGAGTTAGGATTCTGTAGTTGATGAGCAGCAGATGGTAGGAGCCCATCGGAGGCTTTCTTGCGCTTTGGTCGCAATGCCGTCGCTTGGCGCAGAACAGCAATTGCAGCAGGAGTGGCTTTCTTGGCTACAGGTTTCATTCATTTCTCCCCTTGTGTAACATCATCTGGTATAGAACTTCTACTTTTTCTTCTAGTCTTGTGACAGAATCTTTTAATGAACTTCCAGAATTGGGCTTGAGTTCGTAAAGGTAATGCTTAACCAACCATCTGACAGAACCTGCAAAAGCAGATACCATTGCTATGATTGCTACGATTAAGCCAGCCCAATTTGATGCAGTCATTATACGGTCCTTATTGTTATCTCTAGGACTCCACCGAAACCGTCAAAGCGCTTATCGGGAGGAGTCATGCGTGTGAATGTAACTTGCTCGATTACTGCCTGACGAGATTCGCCAGTTGATAGGTCCTGCCATGTAAGCACATCGCCTGTTTCTTCGATATCTTCTAGTAGTTGAATGCGGTCAAATGCTCGACCTTCATACCCAACTACAGTATTGAATCTATCTGTTTCAACATCAAAGCAATACACAGGGAAGCGTACAATGCGTTGACGAGGTGTAGCAATAGTTGCCTTTGCTTGGTATCCCTTGAAGGTTGGTCCAAGTGAAGATGTTGTTGTATCGCGGTAAAGAATAAACTTGTAGGCTACATACTCTTGCGCGGTTGCTGGGCTAGATGTTCCAACCTCAACTGGAGGAATGGCAGAATCGTATGCAATATGGTCATACTCAACGCCATCTTTGTCAACAGTTTCAAGTGTCATTGAACCATAGGTAAAGTCACCACGACCAAGTAAACGCTTGAAGTTCTTAGGCTCAAGAGTTCCGTATCGAATGTTACCTGTTGTAAGATAGCCACTTGGTGATAGGTCTGTTGTAGATTGGATTGCAATGCCATTGCTACCAGATGTGGTAAATGCTATCTGGTTTGTACTTCCGACAAAGTCGACACTAGTTGCATATCCAGATACTCCATCAAGGAATGCATCTGTAGCATAAGCAAAGCGTAGAGTTTCTAACTCATTAGCAAGGTTGATTCTGTATAGACCAGCATACCCATCAATACTTCCTGTTACCCATACATATGTATCTCTAAAGGCAAAGTCAAGACCTGTATTTTCTGCTTCAATAATAAGAGGACCATAGGTTAGGTCTCCAGTAGTATCTGATATTGCTGCTACGCGTACACCCTTGTTTGTTCCAATTACTAGGTAGCCTAAGTAAGATTCAATCTTAGTAACATACTCACCAATAGGTAGTTGCGCTGCAATTACTCCTGATGCAAGTACTGGCATAGCGCCGTTAGATGCTAGGGTAAACTTATAGATTGCTGAGGTTGTATTAAGATATCCAGCAGCATAGATGGCAGAGCCACCCTCTGAGATAGAAGTCCAAGTCCAATCAGAATTTGGATGCGTGTATGCGGCAGTAGGTAATGTATGACTTGAGCCTTTGGCTCCAGTTAACTCATAAACAGCAGCACCAATGCATGCCACAAGTCTTTGCTTTGCCCAACCAAGAACAATCTTTTCGCTGCCAGTATTGTAATACTGCGTGTATCCAGCAGCAGGTGTAGAAATTTCACCTGCATAAATATGGTCATTGTCAGCAACAAACAAGTGAGCACCATCAGTTGCAATAGCAAGTGTGGCAGTATCAAGTCCAGCAGTAACTACGCTAGAATAAGTAACAGCAGTTCCACTAGCGGTGTAGTTATTAATAGTGGTGTTTGCTGGTGTCCAAGCAATAACCTTATTAGTTCCAGCATCCACAACAGAAATAAGTTTATAGATACCGCTAGTCACACCAGTCATGTTTGATGTTTGCTTAAGTAAAGTAACTTGACCCTTTGTCCAGACATCTAAGCCTCTACTTTCGTGGAAGCGGTAATGACCATTCTCATCTGTAGTTGCAGGGTCATAGAAGTTAATACCTGTACCAGAATGGAATGACATCTGACTTCTAATCCACCAACCAGTTAGAGATTGCTCTCCTGGTTCATTGCCATTATCAAACTGGTCCTTACGGAAAGGTGCTGTCTGACGGATATAAGGGCGTGTGTCATTGATTGCATAGATGAACGGAAGCCCACCAACTGCTACATCGTATGCTACATCTGTATTCTGCCAAGTGGCAGTAGATGAAACAATACCAATGTCAGCAACACCACGTGCAACGTTGGATACTCCACTACCATCAAAACTGGAATAGACTCCATCATCACCTTCGGTAATATCTCTAGCCACGTTACTCCTTAAGTCAGAATTGTTTTATTACTTAGTTAATGCAGCAATTTCTTCAGCAGTTAAACCTAATGCAGTCAACTTAGACTGTGCTGATTCTTTAGCAGCCTGTGCTGCTGCTTCTGCTGCTTCACGTGATGCTTGTTCTGCTGCTGCCGCTGCTGCATCAGCCTCACGTTGGGCAATTTCTTCTGCTGTTAGTGGACGTTCTGTAACTTCGCCTGTAGCGCAGTTAACTTCGATTGCTGTTGTCATTGTTTCTCCTTATGAGTTTTTGATGCCGTAGAGGGTTGCTGTTGAGTATTGTACCCAAGTTGAAACTTCAGGAAGCAATGAGATAGAAGTAATTGCTGCTGTGTTTGACCAAAGACCAGCAACTAAATCAGATTGAGCATCGGTAGCATTATTTTCAGATACGCTATCTGCTGAATAAGATTTGTAGTTAGCACTTGTGTAATTTGGAATATAAATCTCGTGACTTGAAAATGTGCTAGCAGTTGAACCTGCTGCATCTACCGCAAATGAAGCATAACGACTTGAATAACCTGATGAACTAGGGGAAGTACCGTTACCCGCTAATGCTTTCATTGTAAAATTTGTAGTTGTACTGTTAAATGTAATGAACAAATTATCCGCTTGTTGTGCTGAACGAGCAGAACGACCTGATAACTTGACACATAAGTCAGTAAAGGTAGCAGGGATGCTTGTAAAGTCCATAGTTGCTGCTCCACCTGAACCAACAGATACAGAGGCAATCTTAGTAAATGTAGCCATTATGCCGCCTTTATTCCATAGAGGGTTGCATTAGAACCGCTAACAAGATTTGATGCGCTACCGTAAACAAAAGGTGAAACTGAAGTAATCGCACCTGTTCCTCTTAAAAGAGAAACGGCAGCAGTCACAAAAGACCCAGTTGTGTTGCTTCTTGTAATTGCTGTCTTAAATGTAGTTGTGTTTGTGTAATTTTGAATGTGAATAATTGCACTGCCAAAAGTCCCAGAAGCGGTAGAAGCACCTGGGACATAGCCACAATTAGACCCGTAGTAATCGCTTGTATATCTTGTAGAAGATACAGATGACCCATTGCCAATAAGCAAGGTGCTTGAGTAATCTCCATTAGCAGTATTATTTGCATATAAATACAGGCCGTCTGTGGCACTAACCACCTGACTTCTATAATTTACTACCAAAATTAAATCAGTGTAAGTTTGAGGAATAGAAGAAAATGTAACACCATTGCTTGTGCCATTTGATGTGTAACTAGCAATCGGTTCGTATGTAGATGGCATTTGTTACCCCTTAATTCCGTATAAAGCAAAAGATGAGTATTCTGCCCAGTTACTATCTGTAGATAAAGTTACAGTAGTAATTGCATTTGTGTTTCTCCAATTACCTGAAGAGAAAACTACTTGACCTCCGCCATTACGGTCAAACCCATTTAGCAAACGAGCAGTCTTATATTTGTTAGTATCTTTATAATCTAGGATATCCATAACTCCACCGCCGAATACGCTTGCAGTAGAGCCAGCATCTGCTACACCCGCCCCAGCAAACATAACAGTCTGGTTAGCACTGCCTGAAGCATAAATATTAGCACCATCTCCACGCAATGTATGTTGAGAGTAATTGCTTGCGCTATCGCTGTTAAGTCTGTAATAGCAATTTACGCTATTGCCACTGTTGTTAAAGGTACTTCGCGCAAAAAACCTCACCTGCAAATGTTGATAGGTTGATGGGATACTGCTAAAAGATACAGTGGCTGCCCCACCTGCTCCAACAGTTACAGTCGATATAGATTCATAAGAAGTAAGATTGCCTGAAATTTGTGATGCGTAAATACCAATATTTGATGGACTCATTATGCTAAATCACCAATGACATACCAAGTATCTGTAGCCACCTTCTTTAAAGTCATAGCAGAATATTGAGCACGCGCTTTAGGTGACGCTGCAGTTCCAGCATTAGAAAGAATAGTTGTTGTTCCAGATGTTACTGCAGTAACTGTTACCTGACCTGCACCAATTTGGATTAAATCAATGCTTGTTCCAATTGGGAATGCAACAGATGCGTTAGTAGGTATAGAGTATGTCTGAGCAGAAGCATTAGATGCAGTCAAGAACTTACCATTGTCTGTTAATACAAATGTATATGTAGTACCAGTTTGGGCATTGATAGACTGATTAATCTTTGGGTCAGTTAATGTTTTATTAGTAAGTGTATCTGTTGATGATGTAGTAACAACATTGACTCCTTCAATAGATACAACACCAGCAGAAACTCTAGCAAGAGTTGTATCAGTTGCGTGTCCTAGTTCAACACTACCAACACCAAGTGCCGTTGTAGTTGAAGCAGTAATACCGCTTACTGGCAAACCAGTTGCATTAGTAAGCGTTACTGATGTCGGTGTTCCTAGTACTGGTGTAACCAAAGTTGGGCTAGTAGCAAATACCAAAGCACCTGAACCAGTTTCATCTGAAATTACACCAGCAAGTTCTGCAGAGGTGGTAGCGGCAAGTGCAGATATTTTATCTGTAGTTACTACTAAAGTTTTGGTAGATGGGATAGTAGTACCATTAATAGATGTAGCCGTTGCTACGCCTAAAACAGGAGTTACAAGCGTTGGGCTAGTATCCATTACGAACTTAGTACCAGTACCAGTTTGAGATGCAATAGCAGTTGCTGAACCAGTAGATGTGATAGGTCCAGTCAAGTTGCTAGGAGCAACTGTTACTGTATCTACATAACCTTTAGTTGCTGCATCAGTTGACGCTGTAGGTGTTCCCATACCTGTAATCTTGTTAGTGCCCATTGCAATTGCACCAGACATAGTTCCACCAGCAAGTGGCAACTTAGTAGCAATAGAGTTGGTTACTGTTGTAGAAAATGATGCATCGTTGCCAAGTGCTGCTGCTAACTCGTTGAGAGTATCAAGGGCTGCAGGTGCTGATGCTACAAGATTGTTTACTGCGGTTCCAACAAATGCTGTAGTTGCTACCTGAGTAGTACTTGTGCCAGCAGTAGCAGTTGGAGCAGTTGGAGTTCCAGTCAATGCTGGACTTGCCAAAGGTGCATATGTGCTTGATGCTGTAGCAGTTGCTAACTTAGAATCTAATTGAGTCTGAATAGCAGAAGTAACTCCGTCTACATATCCAATTTCAGTTGCTGAGACTGTTGATGAAATACCGAGTTTTGTCCAGTCAATTGCAGCAGCAGTATTAATCTTAGCATTTGTAATTGTATCGTTAGTTATATCGCCATTTACAATTGCACCAGTTAAAGCAAGTTTGCTGTATGCAACAGCAGCAGATGCGTTGATGTCAGCATTAACAATTGTTCCATCTGCAATCATTGTGCTAGTTACTGTGCCAGTATCACTGGTCTTAACTAAAGTTGCACTTGTTGGAATTGTTGTTCCATTGATGCTAGTTGCTGTTGCTACGCCAAGAACTGGTGTGACTAAAGTTGGGCTTGTAGCAAGTACTAAAGAGCCAGTACCTGTCTCATCAGTTACAGCAGCAGCAAGGTTTGCACTTGATGGAGTTCCAAGGAATGTGGCAACGCCAGTTCCAAGTGAAGTAATACCTGTGCCACCATTGGCTACTGGAAGAGTTCCAGTTACGCCTGTTGTTAGCGGAAGTCCAGTTGTATTAGTAAGTATACCAGATGCTGGAGTGCCAAGTGCTGGAGTAGTTAATATTGGAGCAGTTAAAGTTTTATTAGTTAATGTCTGTGTGTTGGTTGTACCGACTACAGCACCTGTTGCACCGTGTCCTGTTGTTGCTTCAATGTGGTCATTAGCCTCTTGGTAGTCACGACCAATTGCCATGTGTCGTACTACTGCACCTGCAGAGTGAGCCACTCCAGTTCCTGGTGTTGCTCCATCAATACCGCGAGCAATGGTTAATGTATTACCAGTTGAATATACGGTAACATCAACAATTTCTTCAAGGGCTGTATCTGGGTCAATAACAACTGTGTATGTCTGAGTTCCAGTTAATGTCTTTCCACCCATGATGGAAGAGCCACTTACAACTGTCATAGTTGTCGCTGTGCTTGTAATTGGAGAACTCAGCGTTGTCTGCTGGGCGCGAGATGAGTATTTTCTAGTTGTCATTGCTGGTCCTTATCGGCGGGAGTAGTGGACTTTTGCTGGGTAATTAGATTGCTGCACTGCTGTTTCTTCCTTAAGGCGCTGTTGATAAAGAGCATACAGTTGCTTGGTTGCACTTTGAGATGCACCGAATGGACGCTTAGAATCTGTCTCATCAGCCTGTGGGCTAACCTGAGAAGCACGTGCTGGGTCTAGATTTGAAAGCAAACGATATGATGCTCCAAGAATAGCAACATCTCTAGTAGATGCTGGCAATCCTGTTTGAGTTACATAATCTTGAGTATTGGTAGTAAATATTGGAGGGTTTGTAGCATACATAACTTTTACAGTTCTACCAGCAACTGGTGCCTGACCTAAAGTAATGGTTTGAACTTGGTCTACACCAGTAGTGTAACCAAACGCCTCAGCATTTGCTAATGCATCAAAATCGTAATGACGAATTGGAATCCATTCTTTTGATGGTCCAATTGATTGCCATGAGATAGAAAGAATATTTTTAACATTTAGGTTAACAAGTGGATATGTTGTAATTGCAGCATTGAATGTAAAGTTATACTGTTTTACAGCAAAGATTGAAGAACACATTGCATTGATTGTATCATTGATTGCTCGCTTAACAGACAAGCGTGGGAAGGTTGGGCTGATAGTAACCTTCTTATCAGCAAGGTGTGTATCCGCTGTAGAACCTAGATAGCCACGTCCGTAAGGTGCAACTGTTGCTGTGTTAGAGATACGGTCATATGAATCAATCCATAGCAACTCTTCATCAATTTCAATAATACCTTTACCTACAGATTCAGTAGAACCAAGAGATAGGATAAGTGGGGAAGCACTTGAAGAGGTTGTTGTAGTTACTGCAGTCTTAAGATAGGTTGCTCTGTCCTGTTGGAAGGTATAACCAGCAAGGTTAATAAGAACTTCATCAATCATGTTTTCTAAAGTAATTGTCATGCGTTGATGCTCCTTAAGGCAGCAGGTGCTGCTAGTCCAGTAGTTCCAGCAAGTTCATTGCAGACGCCATCAATGTCCTTGAACTTATCACGTGTACGTGATGATGATACTTTGATGTTTAGTGCGCCAACAGTTGCTAGGCCAGTTGTTGCAGCCCAAGCATTAGCAGCGCCCTGTTCATCAAGACCAGTCGTCCCAGCAAGTCTATTCAACTCTGCCGCTAAACTACTGCCTGCTTTACCTAGTGCCATTGTTTAACCCTTCTTAGGTGTAATTAACCCTTGCTTTGGCAAGATTAAATTAGATTTCTTTTCTTCTTTAACTCCGCCAAAAAATGCTTTGTAGTAATGCTCATCAAATGAGAATCGTTTCATGTGAGGAACTACCGCACCTGTATGACAATAGACTGGGACATCTGCTTTGCCAACTAGTGCGAAGAAATAGATATCTTCACCCATGAATGACTTGCCAGTTCCAATCTCATTGAAGATAGCAATCTCATTGCCAACTGCTTCAATAATCTTGTCGATTACATCTCGGTGCATAAGAACAAATCCCATACCCGCTGCCTCAACTTTGATAAGTTGGTTCTCTGGCATTGGGTGAACTCTCTTAATACCAACCACACCATCTTGCGCTTCTGCAAAGTTAAAGATAGTTGGCATTGGAATCATTAAAGGTTCTTCTGGTGTATCTGTTGTAAAATAAACTCCAGTTACAATAGGACGTTCTTTGACATCCTTGTTATCCCATAAGAGTCTAAACTTCTCTGGACTAATAACAACATCTGAGTCAACCCATAGGAGCCACTCTGAGGTGTTGTTTTCATACCAGTAACGAATTATCTTCTCACGCTGTCTTGCAATCTGGTTGCCTTGACTTCTTAGTGTGGTGGTAAAGTTGATGCCAGACTTAAGCATGACGTCTGTAACGCCTTGCATAAACTTGCCATCAACCATACCATTGTCACACCATGCGATTGATACTGTCTCTTGTGCCATTGTCCCCACCTTTGATAGTTGTTTTTAGCGACCCTTGTAATTGAACTTAGAAGGTACTGCAGACTTCTTTGCAGCAGGAGCCTTTGCTCCAGTTGAAGCAGCGAAGCGACGGTCTCCGTATAGACGACGTGTTGCTTCCTGGTACTCTGCAACAAGTCCTGCTTGCTCTGCCTTGGCGTTCATCTTAGCCAACTTTAGTGCTTCTTTCATACCTAGTTTTTTAATATCATTAATTGTGCTTTGAGATACTTTAATCTTCTTATTCCATGTGCTCTTATCAATTGCCATTTTTATTACCATTTCACCTTGTCTGCCCAATATGCGGCACTCATTTTTCCTTTGGATATATTACTTGCGTGTCTTGCTTTGAAAGACTTCCTACGTGCTGCATAAGCAGAAGATTCTCCTGCTTTTTTAGGTGAACCAGATACGCCCTGTTGTCCAAAACGAATGGTCTTAATCTGGCTACCTACCTTAGCCACAACAACGTGTGACTTAGTAGGGTGGCTTGGTGTTTTCTTAGGCTTGTTAAAACCTGATACACCAGCCCGAGTTAGTCTTGAGTCTTTCAATTCTTTATCCCTTTACTTCTTCTTTGCTTTTACTAACTTGCCTGTCTTGTCATCATAACGACGACCCTGAAGCAATGCTCCAAACATCTGACCAAACGCTGAATCTTCTTGCTTACGAGCAGCATTTGCTTGGGCTCTATAATACTCGCGACCCATACCACCATCAGCCATAGAGTTTGGTGGGTATGAACTTCCCTTGGCAGAATTCTCGCCAGTTTTATTTCTAGCGTTAGCATACTGCTTGGCTTCTTTGATTAAATTCTCTAGATACGATGCCATAATTACATCCCCTTCTTACGGACCATTGAAGACTTCTTTGCTACGCGCTTGGCTGTTTTCTTTACAGCCTTCTTAGGACCATATTCCATCATGCGCTCTTTCATTCCTTCTGAGCCTTCATGCTTCTTCATTGCCTTCTTAGATGTGTACTTCTCACCTTTTGCTGACATTATACTTGTCCAATCTCTTTCATAACTTCGGCGGTTTTTTTAGTTATCTGGTTTGCTTTAGGCATTGTCTCTGAATTGTAGGCTGTACCTAATGTTACTGATGCAGCATAGGCTGCTTCAACGTGAGCACGTGATGTGCCTCCTGGTTGAATTCCTTGAGCCTTAGCATCTCGGTATGCTTGTAACTCTGAGGTCCATTTCTTATCTGAAATGTCTCTAGTTGCATCTCCTGTACCAAGTTCAAGACCAAGTGCCTTGCACCCGAAACATCCCTCTACATATTCAGGATGTGTTCGTATTTGATGTAGTCCCATTTCATCTCCTACTGTGCTGTAAAGTTTGCTTCTGTGACGTCAACTCCACCAGCAATAAGTGCTGCTTTAGTTGCATCATCTACTGTATGTTCGTAACCACCACGATATACTTCTTGGTATTCAGTTAGGTCTTCATCTACTGGATAACGAGTTTGGAAGTATTCTCCATCAAGTTTAATGATTGTAATGCCTTTGCGTAACTTTGCAAAGTAAAACAACCTGTGTCCGCCAGATGGACCTTCTAATACGTACGGTGTCGTGAATGTCCAGTTTGCCATGATTCTCCTTCTAATGGATTTACTGCTAAGCAGGGAGATTACTCCCCCTGCTCAACCGTCAATCAACTATGCGATTGATGAACCTGATTCGATTCGGTATAGTGCTTCTTCGCGGTAGCGAGCAAAGCCAAGTACGCCGTACCAACCCATTGGGCGGTGACGCATCAACTTGTCGACAACTGGTCCGATGACTACATGTGGCTCTTCAGCAACTGCTTCTGCAAGCGCTTGCTGTCCAGCGATGATTGTGCGGTACACCTTTGCAGATGAAGCACCGTCTGTTGCGCTGTATAGGCGTGGTGACTCTACGAAGTATGCACCTTCGTATGTACCGATTTCTCCTGCCCAGATGCGGTCCTGTGAAGAACCGTACTGATTAGGAAGAAGCCATCCAGCAGAACCTGTCTCAGCACGAAGGTCGTGTGAAACTTCTGGGTGAAGTCCAGCCCAGTATAGTGAACCCTTACGGGCTACTGACTTTCCTGCACGCAACTTCGCAACAGCCTTGCGGATGTTAGCAGAAGATAGTGTTGCAGCAGCAGTCACTGTTGCTGTTGATGTTGCTGTTGAACCTGAGTAGATTACGTTTGTACCAGCACGCAATGTTGCCATTGCTACTGCGTCAATTGAATCTGCAAGGTTGAATGCAATGATGTTAGCAATTGCTGGGTCTACGTCAGCGAGGCTGAATAGTTCCAAAGCGCGTGTTACAAGAACAGAGTTACCGTACTCGTTAAGAGTAATTGTAACTGATGTTGGTGTAGACATTGCTACTGCATCTGGGTCTGTTGTTTCTGTGAGTGCAGTTGTTGCTGCTGATAGGTCAACGTAACGTTGTAGAACAACTGTTGAACCTGGAATGCTTTGCTTAGCAGGACGCTTATCTGCGACTGAACGAATTAGTGGCTCTGAACGTAGAGCGAATTCAAGAAGTCGGTCATAAGCCTTCTGTACTAAACCAGCACTACCAACGGTACCGCCGAGAGAGGCGGAATCTGATGATACATATGCGTTAGCCATGTAGGTTATTTCCTTTTTTAGTAGTTAGAAACTATGATTAGTTTTGTGAACCGTAAATCATGTTGATGATTTCTTCCGCAGATTCTGCGTTGTCAATTCTCATCGACATATCTTCGGCTCTGTCAGGTGTTATTGCACCCTGAGTAACCAAATCTTGCTGGCGTAATGCTGCACGGTTTTGGCTGTTTACTTCGGGCGCATCCTGTCGCGTTTGCAGTCCGAACAAGTCTGCGTTATCATCGAGCCAGTTATTCACTGACTCCTCGTTAACGTCATCCAAGTCCTTGAGGACTAAGCGAATTGCTTTAGGATTGACACCTTTCTTTTCTAGGGTTTCTTTGACGATTCTCTCACGCTGTCCTTTGGACAAAGTCTCGAGTTGCTCTGTGAGGTCCTTAATACGCTTTTCGTCTGCACGCTTGGCTTTACGCAACTTCTTTAAGAGGTCGCTTCCGTCCATTGGTGTTTCCATTTCGGTATCTAGTTCGTCGTCTTCGTCATCCCAGTAGTTGTTGCTCATAGCAACCACCCTTCTATTCGTTGTAGTCGCAAGCCTCAGTGACTAGTCGGGGAACTAGGCTGGCTCTTGCTATCGGTCTATTACTCTGACGGGGCCGATGGGTCCGTTCAGGATTCTATTTTAGATTAAGCCTTGTGCTCGGCTTTGTGATGCTAGTCTTCCAGATGCTCCGCTAAATCGATTCATTTCTTCTTCTTTAATCTTGCGAATCTTTTCATCTGCAGCAGCGTTACCAGCAAACTGTGAAGCAATTGCTTCTTGTTGAGTAAAGTCAATGTTGCTCATACGACCAAGTGACTGTCCACGTTCTAGTCGTTTAACTTCGGCAAACTTACCAAGTGAGGTTCCGTAGTCGGCACCCATTGCTGCAAGGTCTGCACCTTCTTCTAGGCTAATTCCTACACCTTGTGATTTGGCAGCAGATAACTGCTCAATGCTCTTAACCTTCTTTGTAAGTTCAAGAGCGCCTTCTTTACCAGTTAGTAATGCTTTAGCAATAGAGGTTCTGTCAAGACCCTTGTTAAGGTATGTCTTTAAGTCAGCACCAAGTGCTCCTGGAGCATTATCAATTGCCATAAAAACATTATTAATTATGTCTGTTGCTTCTGATACAGACTTGTTTGCATCTCCAAGAATCTTTGCAGCCATATCTTGAGTTGCTAAGTCCCCTAGACCAACAGAGCGGAATACATCTCCAAGTGCTTGTTCTGACTTAACATAGTCCGCAATAGATGGGACCTGTACTGTTTCTCCAGCATTGAGTCTATCTTGCAATTTAAAGATTGCACTAAAACGAGTTACAAACTTACCTGCTTTTCCTTTAGCCTTAGCATCGCGCAAGGCAAGGTTTATTGCTTCTTCAACACTTGAACCAGTATTAATAAACCCCTGTGCAAGTTCACGCAATTCGTCAACCCAAGGTTGACCTGCCTCAGTTTCGCCTATTAATAAAGCAAGAGTATTTGCAAATGTATTTTTAGCAAGAGTTATAGTACCAGTATCTGTGAACCCAGTAGGTCCTGGATTTGTTGGGTCGTTTGATTCTTCTCCGTCAAACTCTCCACCATTGCCATCAGCATATACTGGAATGCGAGTTCCACTTTTGCTTCCTGGCTTATAACGTAAAACTGTTCCAGACTTTGGAAATTTAGTAGGTTCAGGCTCTACTATTTTCTCTGGCGGAGTTCCGCTTCCAGTCATTGTCCCTATTCTTTCAGGGTCAAGACCAGCATTCTCTGCAATACGTGGGTCATATTGACTTGTAATTGGGTTTTCAAATGATGCAATATAAGCATCTTCTTTAGCCTTTGCCGCTTTAAACGCTGTCCCTTTTGCTGCTGCTGCTTTTGCAATTGCTGCATTATCTGCTGCTGCTTGCTTTTTCTTTGCTGCTGCTGCTTTCTGTGCCGCTGATTGCGCCATTATAGTCCAAATCCTAACGACTTAGCAAGTGATGTTGCGCTATCACGTGCTTCGTTATTTGCTTGTTGGGTCTTCTGGTACTCTGGCAATTGCTTAGTCCTAAGTAGTAAATCATAGTATGATGGTGGTACACCTTTACCATCTGCGCCAGCATAACGTGTATATGCCAGAACAATTGAATTGTCCATCTTAATTGTAGAAGGGTCAACCTCTAGTGTCTTTGCAACCATATTTATAATAGGGGAAGCAATATCATAAGTTGTTAGGGTTGGGTCCTTAGCAAATCTATCTGCAAACTGTGGATACTCAACAGAAGCCTTCTTTTGGAGTTCTACTGTATAGTCAGCAATTGTCTTTTTGCCCATTGCAATCTGCTTTGCAGCAGCCTTTGCCTCGGCATCAGATACACCCATAAGTTGGAACTTGTCAATTATACCTCGAACCTGAGATAGTATAGCAAGATTCTTTGCAGCAAGTGTCTTATCGTCTGCAAAACTAATCTTATTCCATACCCAGTCAGATGCAAACTGTGCTGGCTTAAAGAATGATGGGTATTCTGTCTTAGCAACGCTTTCTGAGGTTGCTGTAACCGCTTCTGGTGTTGCGCCAGGCGTTGTCTTTGAAGCAGTAGATGTTACTACCTTTTCAATCTGACGTGCTTGTTCAGCATCAAATTCGTTCATGAACTGCGTAATATCTGCAGTTGAGAACTTGCCCATGTAGCCGTTTGCTTCTGCAGCGGCCTCCATAAGGGCGCGTGCTGATTCTGTAGTTAACTTAGTCTTGACTGTTGATACACCTGTACCAGACTTTGGACCAGTGCTAGCAGTGTTGCTTGATGCTATACCTGCAAGGATAGAAGCAGTATAGTTGTTTAATTCTGCACCCTCTAGTTTGCCATTTCCGTCTGCATCAAAAGGCACTTGGTCTGCTGAAAGTACCATATTAGTTAACCGCCTTTAGTGAGTCATTATCAAAGTATCGTGTAAGAATTGTCTTTAGGTTGCCATCCCATTGACCCATGTTTGCTGCTACCCATACATTATATGCGTCTTTAATCTGTGCTTTACGTGGGTCGTAATCTGGCAATGCTTGGTATACCTCTACAAATAGGGAACGAGAGGATAAGAAGTCTCTAGTGTCTTTCCAGAATTGACTGTTACCATTCTTTGTCATAAACTTGTCATCGTTTACAATTTCTGTAAGTCCACGAGCATACTTATAGGAAGTGTCTCCACTTCGAGCAAGATTCCATTGGTCATACCATGCTTGACTTTGTTCTTTAAATACAGTCTCAGAAAGATTGTCTAAAGCAGCCTTAAGTTCTGGATGAGCGCGTAGTGTCTTACCATCAGTAATCTTAGCCTCTAAAGCCTCTTTAACGCTCATGTATTGATTCCAAGTACGCTGCTTAAGGCGTTCAGTTTCAATTTCCTGTGGAGTCATCTTAAGTTCATTAAGATTCTGGCTTGTTCCAGGAAGCGTTGCATTTGGATTAGATAGAAGTTTAAGAATATTATTTGATTGCTTTAGTGGGTCATAATCCAAATCAGCAGTCAGTAAACCAACCATACCGATATCACTTGAGTCAATGTTGATGAGTTTTCCAACAAGTTCATTGTTGTCTTCCATCACGCGTGCGTATGCTTCGCTTGTTGCAGGAATGTTTAAGTTCTTATTTGAACCAGTAAATGATACTCTATCAACCATAAACTGTGGTCCAAGTGTAGTAATCATTTCGTCACCAGCAGCAGCGCGAGCATCTTCGTTGGACATTCCTTGAAGTTTATACTTGTCTATTAACTTCCAGTATAGATTAGAAGTAAGAGCCATTGGATTGGTGTCAATTTTGTAAGGAATACCTGCAAATGGTGATGCCCATGTAGACCAGAACTTAGCCTTAAATAGACCCTGTACTTGCTTTTCTATTTCTGCATCAGATGGCATCTCATCTTGAATTCCCATTTCAACTAACATTGCTTGATAGTTGTAAACAGACTTCCAAGAACTCAAGTAATCATTTTGTCCACTTTTACCAAATATTGCATTAGTAAGGTCTCTTTGCCATCCTGAGTATGAAACGTTAGCATTTATGGCATTTTTAAGCCAAGGCGGAGTGTAAGCATCTTTTACTGATGTTGGCGGTCCATATGGGAAAATAACCTTATACCAGTTAGTTCCATTCCATGTCATAAGTTCTTCAACTTCTGCTTCTGACTTGTGGAACTTTTGCATTACCTGTCCTACTGAAAGACCTGTAACAAATGATGGTGATGGGCGGTTAAGAAGAAAACCTAATGATTGAGCGTTAAGTTTTGTTTCTTGACCAAACATGTTACTGAAACCAGGTATATACTTATTTGCTTCCTTAGACCCAGGCACAACCAAGTGAGTCATTTTGTCAATGTCCTCGGTGGGATTACCATTTTCATCGACACCAAATGTCATGTACGCACGACCATAGTTAGATACAAAGTTTGCTGTACGAACTGGATTCTTGGCAGCAAGGCGGCCATATCTTAAGAATGCATTAGCATTTGCACCTGGGAATGCCGTAACTGCACGCAATGCATTAATTAAACGATTAGGGTTGTTAACAGTGTAAAGAGTCTTTTCCATCTCTTCCAAAGCCTCACGACCTGCAGATTGACGCAAAGCGTTATATTTGGTTGTTGTCATTTCAACACCCTGCTCCATTAAGTATGATGCTTTTCTTGCAACACTCTCAACAGCAAACTTTTCAAATACCTGAGCACGAATAGGGTTTTCAACGCTTGCAAGCAAGCCCATATATTTGCTCATCATTTTGTCTGGTACTAATGCTATTTTCCCAACAGTACCCATGCCAAATGTTAATGCTTCATAATTATGATTAGATGGAACAATATCGTACAACTCATCAACGTAAGGAGCAAGAGTTCTTTCTAGTTGCGTTGCAGTTACTTCACCCTTGACGATAGCAGCACGTGCCTCGTAAGATGGGTACATACGCTGAACAAGACTAATCTTTTCAGTAAGGTAAGGTGCAATATCATCTGTATCAAATACATCAAATGATTTTAAGTAAGCGCGACCTTCTTCTGTCTTACCCCAACGTATAATATCTGCTGGTGATTGCTCAGCAAAGATTCTATCCATAAGTTTGTCGCCTCGGTAGTGGCGATTAGCAATATCTGCCAACTCTGCAAAATAATTCTCGTCTGCAACGCCAATCTTGGACATAGGAACTTTACGCTTAATTGAAGAGTACGCAGTTGCTCCAGCCAATTCTCCCAAGAAGTTAATCATTTGAGTTCTGGCGTTCTTTGTTTCTGCTAGTACCGCACTAGTAAAGTTGCTTGCGCTTCCACCGCTTTGCTCTTGAATAAAAGAGTCAATATGGTGTTGTGTGCCATTAGCAACAACAGTATGTTTTTCTGGTGAGTAATAACGCTTTTTAAACTTCTCACTCTTGCCAAATACATCTGCTTTTTTGACTACGGCTTTGCCAAGTTCTCTGACGGTGCTATCAATAACATCGTATGCTTTTTGAACCGCATCGTCAGCATCCATTATTACTTTTTTATTAGTTGACATCTTGCCAATTATTGTCTTATAATTATTAATTGCTGCTTTTGCTGCTTTAATTTGTGCAGTTTTTTTAGTAATACCTGGGTTGGCTTCTAGGTATGCAATTCTTCGCTCTAGTGTTGCCATGCTTGGTATAGCCTTTGTGGCACCGTAAGGTACCATTGCATCACGCAAGTCTAGTTCTAATTTATCAACAATTTCTTCAATAGCCTTTAATTCTTTTCTAGCAGCAGACAAGTGTTGAGACCTTGTTGCTGGAGATGCATTTTTAAGCAAGTCGCTAACAGACATTTCTGCGGCATTCTTTGCAGCAATAGCCTCATGCAACATTAAAGACCTGTCTGATACATTATCAACTACAGCCTTGTACTCTGCTCTATTAATAACACTTTTTTGGATAGCACCTGCAGCAAAATTATACCAGTTCCTGCTTGTTCTTTTAGTACCTGCTATAATAATTTCTTTTCTTACAAAATTAGAACCAAGTGCTAAACTAGCACTAATGATTGGTTCAAATAATGACTGCTTAAATGCATATGATGGGCGAGCAAGAACGTCAAATGTCCAGACTTTGTTTAGTTCAGCAAATATATCTCTGCCGCCACGGTCAACAATTAAGCCACCCTTTTTAAGTCCTTTTGCTGCTTCAATACTAAGTTGACGCTCAATTTTATCCCAAGGTGTAAAGCGATAAGATTCTGCAAGGTCACGAATTGTTTGAGGCTTAACAAGAATTGCGTTTCCGTCATAGCCAATACCAAAACCATTATTCTTTAAAGATTCCATTCCCTTACTAACATTCATCTGGAATCTTGCTACATAGTTATCAATTTCTAATTGGTTAAACTTTCCAGCCTTGTACGCAAGCATATTTCCAATTTGAGAATCAATTGATTTAAGCGCTTCTACTTGTGCAATTTGCCCCTTGCCAAGGCTTTCCATAAATTCATCTTCTAGGCGAGCACGAACAACTGAAACTTTTTCTTCAAGTCTTTTACCATTGGCAAAACCTGTCATAATTGTATCATCACCATTTTTAAGCATTTTCATGTTATTGATGAATCCAGTAAATTCCATACGCGCTTGTAATGGGCGCAT
>Ga0209597_1000989_pt1 | contig 18700 bp, 14 predicted proteins | sample M_140625_MF_Meta_FD_187316 | JGI IMG/M metagenome (GOLD analysis project Ga0209597, IMG submission 187316) | Freshwater microbial communities from Lake Montjoie, Canada to study carbon cycling - M_140625_MF_MetaG (SPAdes) (version 2) | ecosystem: Environmental > Aquatic > Freshwater > Lake... | reverse complement strand
ACATCGAACGAACAATAATTAAGGCTATTAAAAACGACATTGCCATTTATGCCTGCCATACTAATATGGATAATGTAGCCCAGGGCGTAAATAAAAAAATAGCCGATCGTTTGGGCTTAATTAACACTAGTATTTTATGCCCGAAAAAAGGTGTGTTAAAAAAATTAGTTACCTACGTCCCCGAAACCCATCATCAAAAGTTACTCGAAGCTTTATTTAATGCTGGAGCAGGGCAAATCGGTAATTATACCAACTGTAGCTTTAACACCAGTGGTTCAGGTACATTTAAAGGAAATGAGCAAAGCAAACCTTTTGTTGGAATCCCAAATGAATTAAGCAGCGAAAAAGAAATTAAAATCGAAACAATTTTTGAATCCGCTCTCGAAAACACTCTGATTAATGCCTTAAAACAGGCTCATCCATACGAAGAAGTGGCTCTTGACATTTACCAACTTCAAAATACTCATCCAAATATAGGTAGTGGCATGATTGGCTATTTAAAAAAACCACTCAAAGAAGAAGAATTTTTAAAATTTGTAAAAGAAACCTTTAAATCCAATTGCATCAAACACACGGCCAAAACCGGAAATATGATTGAAAAAATTGCTTTTTGTGGCGGTAGCGGTAGGTTTTTACTAAAAGATGCCATTAAAAGCGGGGCTGATGCCTATATTACTGCAGATTTTAAATATCATGAGTTTTTTGACGTGGATAAAAACCTTATTTTAATTGATGTGGGTCACTTTGAATCAGAGCAATTTACCCCCGAAATTTTTTATGATATTATTCAAAATAAATTTCCTACATTTGCAATCCATTTATCAAAAATTAATACCAATCCGATAAATTATTTTTAATATTATGAGCGCAAAAATTAAAGAAAAGATAGATGCTTCGGTTGAAGGCAAAATTAGAAATCTTTACGAACTTCAATTAATAGATAGCAGAATAGATCGTTTAAGAACTATTCGTGGCGAATTACCATTAGAGGTTAGTGACTTAGAAGATACTGTTGCAGGCTTACAAACCCGATTAACTAATGTTACTGACGAAGTAGCCGAACTTGAAAATTTTTTAAACGAGAAAAAACAAGCCATCAAAGATTTTCAGGCTAATATTAAAAAATATCAGGCTCAACAAGGTAAAGTTCGTAATAACAGAGAGTACGATGCCATTACTAAAGAAATGGAATTTCAAAATTTAGAAATTCAGTTGGCCGAAAAGCGAACCAAAGAGGCAAAAGCAAATATTATTATAAAAGCCGAATTACTTGAAAAAAGCAAAATTGAGTTTGAAGAGCGTAGCAAAGATTTAAAAGCAAAGAAAAGTGAATTAGACGAAATTATTGCCGAAACCGAAAAAGAAGAACAAGACTTAATTAAGCAAAGCGATAAATCATCAGCAAGTATTGATGAGCGCTTATTAAATGCTTACAAACGCATTAGACAAAACTCGCGTAATGGATTAGCAGTTGTTGCTGTTGAGCGTGATGCGTGTGGCGGTTGTTATAACAAAATTCCACCTCAACGTCAATTAGATATTCGTTTAAATAAAAAAATTATTGTTTGCGAGCATTGTGGTCGTGTTTTAGTAGATGGAATGCTAATTCCAGATCTAATAGAAAAAGCATAAAAATAAATGTTTAAAAATTATTTTTTTATCTTACCTTTACATTCTAAAAAAAATGGGAGCTTAGCTCAGCTGGTTCAGAGCATCTGCCTTACAAGCAGAGGGTCACTGGTTCGAACCCAGTAGTTCCCACATCAACAAAGACAGGCCTTTCAGTAAACTGAGAGGCTTTTTTGTTTAGGTTTGGTGTAAACATAGTGTAAACATTTTTCTTTTAAATAATAAGATTATTTAGATATGTAATAACTTATGTTGTTATTATCTAAATAAACTATAAATTAGATAACCGAAACAAATCTTCGCCATGCTATCCAAAATTGGGTGTATATGGTAATGTTTGTTTCGCATATATACAAGTTAGCACTAACAGCGGTCTTGCGATCATTTTTTGCGGGTTAGCGCTCAAATGTTTAACTTGGACTTAGCAAAAAACGGCGCAATGCCGAAAAAAGTTAGCACTCATAATAAAAGACGACAACAATGTATCTAATCGACAGAGAAAAAAATAGAATATTGAAACTAAAGAATAGTATTTAAAACTTATTTATTAATAAAATTTAAAAAATCATGATTATTTTAATGTCAGATGCAGATGCATGGGTGATACCCTTTATTATTATGGGTGCATTATTAGTAATTGGATTCCCATTTATAATGCGTGCTAGTGGTACATCAGTTACTAACAGTTCTGGGCTTTTTGGCCCATCACGAGATTTTATGGAAAAAGTGGCTTATGAAAGAAATATGGAGGAATTAAAAAAAATGAATCCTGAAATTGTTAGACAAGCTATATTAAATATACAAAAAAGCATGTATGCAAATACATCTGATAATATTTTACGTGAGGCGAAAAAATTAAAAAAAATCATGGAAGAGGGTCCTCTAGATTTAAGAATAAAAAAGAAATTTCAAGACTTTAAAATAAAATTTAATTTTACTAATACTTCAATTGAAAATTTAGAAGCACTTGAGAAACTTTTTAATCTTAAAGAAAAGGGTATAATTTCAGAGGAAGAATTTGAAATTCAGAAGAAAAAATTATTAAAATAGAAATAAAAAAATTGATGACAAAAAAATCTTCAAATTTAAAAATGAAAAATATATTATTAATTATCATTTTAATTACATCACCAATTTTATTAAAAACCTATAGTCAAACAAATCTAAAAATTGACAAACAATATGGGTTTTGTAATTTTAAATTAAATGACTCTTTTGAAACATGGCAAAATGAAATAATCAAAGATAAGAACCCCGATCGGTATTCATATATTGGAGCAAATTGTAATTCCATATACGGATGCGATATTTCCAAAATATTTCTTGATTTTAAAGATGATAAGTTAATATCAATTACAATATTTTTAATTCCTCTCAATTCAAATGAAATAATTAATTTAGAAAAAAACATAAATAATAACTTAGGTTCATCAAGCGATTCAGAATATATTGGTGCCATTCAAGAGAAAAGTACTTTTTGGAAAGGTGATAAAAACATTTTAATTTTAGATGTACTCAACCCCTCTAAAAAATTTGAAAATAAATCAATGGTTTATTTAATGTTTTCTTTTACTAAGTTTTTTTTAATATTATAAATTTAAATCTCATAAACAATGAAACATTTAAAAATATCAATTTTAATACTAACAATATTATCAAGTAGTAATTTTCTTGTAGCTCAATCAACTAAAAAGACTACTGTATCCAAACAACCTGAAATTTCAGAAATCGATAAGGTGTATGAAAAATATAAAGGATTAAACAAAATAGATATTCCTACTACTTATGGTAATATTAAAGGAGACATTAGTATTAAATTTAATAGCGTAAATAAACCTACTTCAATTATTATAATGCAAGAAACAGATAATGCAAGAGCTTTATCTCAATTTTTAAGTGATTTAATAAATCAAAAAATTATCAATGGATATGAGTCAAGTGGGAATATTGAACCTAACCAATTTGACTTAGTCATTATAAAAGACAATTTATTAAATAACAAAAAAACAGAATTATACTTATTTAAAGGTAATATGTATTTCAAAGTGACCGCTTATAAGCTCCGTGATTATGACGTGGAAGAAGCTAATGAAGCAATAGAAAATTCAAAACCACTGGAAAAACATCCTTATTATTTATACAAAATTGAAACAGGAGATAAGTTAAGACTTGGAAGTTCAAATTTTGAGTTCTAAAATTTTTACTCGACTTAAAAAAATCAGCTAAAAACCGTTACAAGCAATATTAACAAACATTTTCATAGATAAAACAAAACGACAGAAAATGACTTTTGAACAATTTAAAAACCAGCTTGACAAAGCCAAAACGGAAGAAGATGTTAAATCGACCTATGCGACATATTTCAATATAAAATATAATACTTCTAATCATCACGACCTTTATACACCTCAAGTTTTGTTTGAGTTTAAGGCAGACAAAAACTTTCACAACCTAAAAGCACTTGCGACAATTCTTGCTCAATCACTTTACTACATCAGGCGACTGAAATATATTGAAGTTGAAAAAGCAATTCCGTTTTTCATTTGCCTTGCTGACAAAAATGAAGCAACCATAACTGAAACTCGTAAGTGGTCAACTTACTACACAAACGACAGTTACGATTGGGAACGACGTGCAAGCAAGCCAGACCCAAAACTAATTGACCACTTAGTTAAAGAACCCGAAACGGGAAAAATTCACGTTTACTCCGTAACCAAAAAGCAGGAGCAAGAAGCGTTCAAGAAAAATCTTGACAATGCCTTGCATCCTCAAATGATTATGGACTTTGGCGACAAGAAAGTAATCAACGAAGAAAACTTTGAAGCCGTTTTTGACCATTGGAAAAGTGTAATTGGACCTTACATAGTAAACGGCTACAAGCCGTCTTTTTATTTCCTTGCTAACATACAGCGAGACAAAGTAATTATTGACCAAGACAACAGCCGAGTAGTTTTCACATTTGAAGACAAGAACTCTAAAACGCAAAAAGTCTTGATGAAAGACTACGATTATTTTTGGAGTGTTTACGACTATGTTACCAATGCTGAAACCATAAACGGTATTCACGCAAAACTTGACCGATTAACAGACGAAAGCCAAAGAAGATTTGAAGGCGAATTTTTTACTCCTTTGCGTTTCGGACAGAAAGCAGTTCACTACTTAACCGAAGTCCTTGGTAAGAATTGGTTTAAATCAGGCAAGTATAGAATTTGGGATATGGCTGCCGGAACCGGCAACCTTGAATATCACTTGCCTGCCGAAGCCTACAAATACTTGTATATGTCAACACTTCACGGAAGTGAAGCCGACCATTTAAACAAAGTATTTCCAAATGCAACTTGTTTTCAATACGACTATCTCAATGACGATGTTGAATATGTTTTCAATAAAGCAAGTTTGCCATTTGTTCCCAATTGGAAACTCCCCAAAAAATTAAGAGATGAACTAGCCGACCCAACTATTACTTGGATTGTTTACATCAATCCGCCATTTGCAACTGCTCAAGTTGGTGGAGCAAAAGGTGACAGCAAAAAAGGTGTGAGCAAAACAAAAGTTGAAATTGCAATGGACAATGAAGATGCAGGACACGTAAAACGTGAGCTATTTGCACAGTTTATGTTTCGTGTTGCTCACGAACTTCCTAAAAACACATATTTAGGAATGTTCTCAAAGTTGAAATACTTGAATGCACCTGACAGCATTGAATACAGAGACAAATATTTCAACTTCAAATACGAAAAAGGATTTTTGTTTAAGTCAACAACTTTTCACGGTGTGAAAGGAAAATATCCTATCGGATTTCTAATTTGGAACTTATCAAAACCAAGTGAAAAAAAATCGGTTGAAATAGATATTGCAAATGAAGATGCTCAAACTATTGGTGTTAAGCATTTACAGCTAATTGCAAAAAAGGACGTTTTGAATAATTGGTTTACAAGACCACAAAACTCTAACGAATTTATTTTACCTCCAATGAGTAACGGAATAACCGTTAGAGATGGCAACACAGATACAAGGCACAGAGCAAGACCTGATTTTTTGGCTTCCATTTGCAGTAAAGGCAATGACTTTCAAAACAACAATTATGTTTCTATTCTTTCCTCGCCAAGTGTAAGTGCTGGAGCGTTTACAGTTATCAAAGAAAACTTTGAGAAAGCATTGACACTTCACGCAGTTAGAAAAATTCCAAAACAAACTTGGCTCAACGACAGAAACCAATTTTTAATTCCGCTTACCGAACCAACAAAAGAGTTTCTAAACGACTGTGTTGTTTGGAGTTTGTTTGCTTCTTCAAATGAAACGACATCACTAAAAAATGTTTCGTATTTGGGTAGCACTTACCAAATCAAAAACAACTTCTACCCTTTCCGACTTGAAGAACTAAAACAATGGGAAATTAAAGACCCAGATTTTAGACAACAACTAACAAAGGACGAAAACAGATTTGTTGCAGACTGGCTTTCAAAAAACGACTTGTCGGACGAAGCGAAAGATGTAATTGAAAAAGCTAAAACAGTTTACAAACTCTTCTATGCAAACCTTAACCAAATGGCGACAAACAATTGGAAAATTGACACTTGGGACGCAGGTTGGTATCAAGTTAGGCGTTGCTTGACCGAACACAACTTGGCGACAGACGAAATAAAAGAATTGAGCAAGGCAAACGAACAACTTGCAAACAAGATTTTACCACAAATAGAAACGTTCGGCTTCTTGGACAAAGACGAGGTGTATGATTAAATATAGCAGTAATTCTTCCGCTGGTAACACAGTTTTGACAAAAGTGGCGCATCAACATTTATGATGAAAATCGCCACCTTCGCCAAGCCCGAAAACGTTAGTAGTAATTTTTAAAAACACACAGATGAAAAAATCATTAATTATAATAGCTAATAAACTAGAATCACAATTAGTTGGTGTTGCGGGAGAATACCTAGTTGCAGGAGAATTAACATTAAGAGGTTATTTAGCATCTATAACATTAAGAAATAGTAAAGGTATTGATATCATTACAAGTAATTCTGATGCAACAAAATCTATAAGTATTCAAGTTAAAACTAATAGTGATGGAGGAAATAGCTGGATACTAAATAAAAAATCTGAAAATTATTGTTCAGATAGTCATTTTTATATATTTGTTGCAATTAAAGAATTAGGAACTCGTCCATCTTTTTTTATTGTACCTAGTAAGGTAGTTGCAGAATTTATTACCAACGATCATTCGCAATGGTTGCAAAAAGATAAACGCGATGGTTCAAAGAGAAAAGACACAAATATGAGAAAATTTTATGATAAGAAAAACATCTATTTAGAAAAATGGGATGAGCTTAAATTATAAATTTAAAACATATAGCGACTATCCGAAATTAAAAACGATTAAATGATTCGCAATCCGTTATAAGTAATTTAGAGAAGGAGTTACTGAAAATTTATACGAAACGAAACAAACAGTACTTTTACGAACATCTAAATTTTATTCTTTATTTATTAAATTATTTATTTTGATTTTATAATTTTTTGTTCTAAATTTGTAATACAAGAAAACAGTTTATGTTTTATCCTCTAATTTTATTAGGGGATTTTTTTTGAAGTATGGTACAAGAAAACAATTAGCCGTCTTTCCCTATTGGTTTATTATACTTAGTAAAACTTGATACTTGCATTCTTGTCTCCTTTAAAAAAACATTAAACCAAGACTACTTTTTTAAAAAAGTTTAATCCAAAAATTGATAGTTTAAAAAATATAAATCCTGTTAGCTTTTCTTTTACAGAAAATAAAGGGCAGGTTCATGATCAATTTTATAATCCAAGGCCTTAACACAAAACCTCGAACTTTGCATAAATGCAAATTATAAATCTCGCATTATCACTGCGTTACTTTTGAAAGATGATAATGAAATATTGGATATGTTCAACTTTAATACTTAATGAATTATTTAAAGTTTTTAAAGAGATGGATTAATTCTATGAGCCAAAAAATTGGAGTATTTAGATTTATAAAGTTTCCCAATTGGAATAGCTGTTTTTTCATTAATGATAATGCGATTTTTTTCAAAGGCAATAACGTTATTTAAATTTATAATATAAGAACGATGAACTCGCATAAATTTTTTTGCAGGTAAAAGGTTTTCTAAGTTTTTTAATCTCATAAATGAAATGAGATGCGTATTATTTTTTAAATTAAATTTTACATACTCATTCGTACTTTCGATATAATCAATATTGGATAAAATTAATTTAATGAGCTTTCCTTCCGATTGTATAAAAATGGGTTCATCTGTGAATTGTTGGGATGCAAGCATTTTATTAGTACGAATGACTTGTTGAGCTTTTTCAGTCACTCTTAAAAAATCAGAATATGCAACGGGTTTTAATAAATATTCAAGCGCATTTAGCTTATAACTTTCTATGGCATACTGGCTGTATGCAGTGGTGAAAATAAAAGGAATATTGGGAGATAGTTTTCTCACAAAATCAATTCCTGAAATAACAGGTAAATGAATGTCAATGAAAATTAAATCAATAACTTGCTCATTAATGATTTTCTCTGCTTCTACACAGTTTTTACATAACCCAACTAATTGCAAACAAGGCGCTTTATTAATATAATCTTCCATCTGCCCTAGGGCATAAGGTTCGTCATCTATGGCTATGCATCGTATTGTCATGAACTAATCTTAATTGTATTTGTACTTCATTCTATTGCCGTATTAAAGGTGTTATATGGGAATCTTCAAGGTTACTTCAAACTCGTGTTGACTTTCTTTAATATTGAGTTGATATGAATTATTGTATAATAAAGTCAATCGGCGTTTTGAATTTGTGATGCCAATAGAAGTATTGCTAATGTGTTCGTCTCCTAATTCCGATCGGCTATTGGCTACCGAAAAACACAAGTAGTTTCCATCAATAGTGAAATTAATATTGATGTAAGATTTACCTGTTAAAATAATCCCGTGCTTAAACGCATTTTCAATAAAATTGATAAATAAAAATGGAGGTAATTTAAAATCATTAAAATGTTTTGGGAAAGAAAAATCAACATCTACTTGGTTGTGAACTCGAATTTTCATGAGTTCGAGATAATCACTAATAAATGTAATTTCTTTTTGAAACGTATAATGCTCGGTTTCGCTTTCGTAGAGTATAACCCGCAATAACTTAGAAAGTTTAATAACGGTGCCTTTAGCTAACTCTTTGTCGTAATCAATTAATGCGTGTATGTTATTAAGAGTATTCATTAAAAAGTGTGGACTTGTTTGGTTTCTCAAAACTGATAATTCATTTTTCAAATTTTCACTTTCCAAATTGTTATTTCGCTCTAATTCTTCAATCCATTTGAAATACATGTTAATTGCATTATCAAATCCTAAAATTAAAATAGCAACAATTGAGTAGTTAAAGGTTTTATTAAGAAACCACATGGCATCCATTTTTGGAAGTAAGTTTGGTGGCAAATTAATACCTAATGCTTTTAGAGAAATCAAATGCAATGAGCTTAAAAAACCAACAAATGCAATCAATGGAATGCATGCACTGAAATACTTAATGTATTCTTTTTGTTGAAGCAAACGAAATAATAAAACATGATTGATGATAAGCAATAAAAAAAAAGGAACAAGTCGGAGTAACTCACTTAGTACTCGCAACCAATCAGTACCTTTGTTGTTTGGCGACAGAATAATAACACAACTAACAATTACAATCGCTAAAATAGAATAAGCGATTTTTTTTGAAAAACGTTTTATGTGTTTGTTTTCATTCATAAAAAAGGTAAGTCAAATGTAATGAAAAGATAAAAACTCACCAGTTTGAAGCAATTTATTTTAATACAAATTAATTGATGCGACTGTTTACTGAATAAATAGAGACGTTTACTGAAAACTAAAAAGCTATGTACTTTATTTCTTGTAAATTTGTTTGTGTAAATCAATTATTATGAGACCCAGTATTTCAACTATTTTTCATGTATTAAATAAAAAATTAATACTTGCTTTTTTTATTGCCGTTCAATTAATTAACGTATTGAATGCCCAAACCAAATCGATTGTTCTGGGAAGACCCACCAATAATTCGATAACAGCAAGTGTGTTGTTTAATCAAAATGTGAATTTTTATTTTGTTTACGGAACCACTTCAGGAGTATATACTAATACTACAAGTGTTTATAACAACACGGCAAATACGCCAGATGAAATTGATTTTATCAATTTAAATGCTAATACTCAGTATTACTATCAATTAAAATACAAACTAAGTTCAGCAAGTGTTTATTCAACCACTCCCGAATACTCATTTCATACACAACGAGCCGATGGAGAAGAATTTCGGTTTACCATAGAGGCCGATGAACATTTATATGACAAAAAAGGCGTTGCTAGTATTTATAAAATATGCTTAGCCAATCAGTTGAAAGACAAGCCCGATTTCATGCTCTCGTTGGGGGATATTTTTGGCGATGATCACAATCCATACAGCATAACTTCATACGAATTGGATACATTGCATCGATACTATCGTTCATATTTAGCTAATATATGTCACTCTGTGCCTTTTTATGTGTGCCTTGGCAATCACGAGGGAGAAAATGATTATTACATGGGACAAAATCCACCCAACAACTTAGCCATTTGGGGCACGCAATGGCGAAAATTTTATTACCCTAATCCTTTTCCTAATAGCTTTTATTCGGGCAATACAGATAACGAAAATTTTGGGATTGGTAATCCTGAAAATTATTATTCGTGGACATGGGGAAATTCCTTATTTGTGGTACTAGATGTATATCGAGACCAATGCGATTCGTCGGGAAAACCACAAGGTTGGAATTGGAGTTTGGGTTTGCCACAATACACTTGGCTTAAAACTACATTAGAAAGTAGCACATCCAAGTTTAAATTTGTTTTTGCTCATCACATAAGAGGGCAAGGACGAGGTGGTATTACGAATGCTAAATTGTATGAATGGGGAGGCTATCAAAACGCCACGTTGTCTAGTTTCACATTCCCTATTCATCGCCCAGGTTGGGCAAAACCCATTCATCAACTATTTGTAGATAATGGAGTAAATGTTTTTTTTCAAGGACACGATCATGTATTTGCTCATGAACAGCTTGATGGAGTAACTTATCAAGCTGTACCTATGCCCAGCGATTCAACTTACGAAATAGGAATGCTTGCCAACGCCGATGCTTATATATCTGATACTCTTGATGGTACAGGGCATATTCGTGTTACAGTTAATCAATCTTGTGTGAAAGTAGATTACATCAGAGCGTATTTACCTGCCGACACAATAGGCGGCTTACATCATAACCAAGAAGTCGCTTTTTCATATACCATTGGTAATTGTGGTCCTGCTGGTATTACTACAATCACGGAGAATGACTTAATTAAAGTTTATCCTAATCCTGCAAACAATAAGTTGTCTATACATTTTCCTGATGCGGCAAAAGATGTTAAAATAAAGGTGCTTAATGCGTTTGGGCAAATTGTAATACAAACCTCAAACACCGAATTAGATATCAATTCAATAGCTAATGGCGTTTATTTTGTGAACATCGAATCAGAGAAATATCATGTAAACAAAAAAATAATTATTCAACATTAATACAGTTCCATCCTCATGAAATCTTTTTTTTTCACAACAATTATTGTTCTCTCTGTGATAACAAGCTTCAAATCGCAAACCGTTACTTACAAAGAGTTATTAGGTCGTCCAACCGATAATAGCATTACCATTCAATTATTTTTTAATGATACCGTAGAAGTTGCAGTTCAATATGGCACAACATCTGGCGTATATTCTAATCAAACCAGTTGGCAAGCATTCACTAAAAATAGCCCAGTAGATATAACACTTACAGGCTTACAACCAAACACCAAATATTATTACTGTGTTAATTACCGTTATCCAAACACAACCAGTGTTACCAATCGCCCAGAATACACATTTCATACACAACGCCCTACTGGTAGCACCTTCTCATTTATTGTGCAGGCCGATCCTCATTTAGATTCATCGAGCGATACTGCTTTATACCGTAGATGTTTAAAAAATCAATTAGAAGATAATCCAGATTTTACGGTTGATTTAGGAGATTTTTTAATGACTGATAAATTAAAAAATAGTTCTAACGTAGTACCACATGATACCATTCCATATAGATGTCAACTATTACGTTCGTATTATGAAACCTCAGGACATTCAGTTCCCTTATTTATAGCGCTTGGTAATCATGAGGGAGAAGCAGGCTGGTATAATAACGGAACAGCAAACAATATTGCGGTATGGGATTCGCAAGAACGAAAAAAATATTTTAATAATCCCTTTCCAAACACATTTTACACAGGCGACACAACACATAATAATTACATTGGGCAACGCGAAAACTATTATGCTTGGCAATGGGGAGACGCATTGTTTATTGTACTTGACCCTTATTGGTACACTAATCCAAAACCTACAGCAACAACAGGTTGGAGGTGGACGCTTGGAAAAACGCAATACGATTGGCTTAAAACAACTTTAGAAAACAGCACTGCAACATATAAATTTGTTTTCTCACATCAAATTATTGGTGGCGACCCAGATGGGCGTGGCGGCGTGGAGTTTGCTGATTTATACGAATGGGGTGGTAATAATTTAGATGGCACACCAGGTTTTGCTACTAACCGACCAGGTTGGTATAAGCCTATTAAAGATTTATTGACAGAGCATCGAGTATCAATTTTTTTTCATGGACACGATCATTTTTTTGGTAAGCAAGAAAAAGATTGTTTAATATATCAAGAAACGCCACAGCCTAGTTTGCCTATATTTACTGGCACAACAGTAGCCTCAGGTTATGGCTATGTATCAGGGCAAATATTACCCAATACAGGACACTTAAAAGTAACCGTTGCTCCGAGCGGTGTGCAAGTAGATTATGTAAGAGCCTTTACACCTGCACAAGAAACAACTAATAGACATAACAAAGATATATCAGCAACCTATTTTATTGGACCAGTTAATTGTTATGATACTTTAAGTTCAGGCGTACCAATTATTTGGAATAGTAATTATGATGATGAACTCATTTGCCCTAATCCATTTGCTAATGAAACTAAAATTGAATTTTCATTAACTAAAGCAGAGAAAACTAACATCACAATTTTCAACGCCAATGGAATATTAGTAAATCATCTTCTTTCAGAAACGGTTGTTCCAAAAGGAAAGTTTGAAGTAATTTGGGATGGCAAAGATAACAATGGAAATGCTTTAGCATCAGGCGTGTATTGGTATTCCATAACGGGCGAAAGTGGAAAACCAACAACAGGAAAAATAATACTTTCAAAATAATTTTATAAAACTAAAGATGAAAAAAATAAAAACTCACTTCGTTTTTTTGTTGATGATCATTGGGTTATTCAGCACTAGTTTAATGCAAGCACACGACGCAAACGAACAACACCATGCTTTAAAACATTGGCAAAACAACAAACACCAGCCATTAGCTGAAGGTTCATTTTACATGTATAAAAACGGACAAGTGTTTATTGAAGATGCTCAGCACCATATTTTAAAATTTTCATTAAACGATTTATCGAAAGAAGATAAATTGTTTGTTTTACAAAAACAGCAAAGCATTAATCAATTGAACCAGCAATTAACCACAAATACAACTAAAGTTGAAACAAGTAGTGTTCATGCGTATTTACCACTATTATTAAACCTTAGCATTGGTTTAATCATGAGTTTAGGTATATGGTGTTTGTTTTTCAAAAATCGAAAAACTATGTCTGTTATATCAACTACCCTTATTGTTGTATCACTCACATTATTTGGATTTAAAAAACACGTTTTAAAATTACTATCGGTTACTACAAACCCTACAACTATGGATGCTGCCTTTATCCCTTTTAAACCTAATATTCATACGTTTTGGGACGCAACTTATTTTTATGTAGAATCAAATGGTATACCAACTACTCATACCATGATGGTTGGAATTTCAAATCATGGTTGGCAACAACAAGTGCCAATTTCGCAATGTTATATAGGTTCAAATGCTTGGCCTATTCCTTTAAACCCTGTTATTTCAGCAACACCAGTACCTGTTAATGCAGCTCATTTTTCAAGAGGAGCAATAGCAGTTGCCGTTAACGGCGTAGCAATTTTTAATCCTTATACTAATACAGGAGTAGACGCTTATTTAGATGGTCAGTTAGATAATTATGGCGGACATTGTGGTAGAGCTGATGATTATCATTATCACACAGCTCCTATGCATTTATATAGTGCTACATCTGCTACACTTCCTATTGCTTATGCGTTAGATGGCTTTGCAGTATATGGAAGTACTGAACCTAACGGAACTGCAATGCAAACCTTAGACGCTAATCATGGACATTATGGAACAGATGGCGTTTATCACTATCATGGAAGCGCAGCAGCCCCTTATATGATAGCCAATATGGTTGGACAAATTACGGAGGACGCAACGCATCAAATTATTCCTCAAGCAGCAGCACAACCTGTACGTCCATCATTAACACCACTTACTGGAGCTTTGATAATTAGTTGTATACCTAATACCAATCACAATGGCTACAATGTTACTTATACCAAAGGCACTAATACCGATTCGGTTGTATATAGCTGGACTAACACTGGCGTTTATACTTACAAATATTACACAGCAGGAATATTAGATAGTACTAAAACTTATAATAAATCAGCCCCTTGTACAGTGCCTAATGCATTAAATGAAATACCTTATTTATCAAATGCAATAACTATTTATCCAAATCCTACAACAGATTATTTGAATATTAATCTCAATAATGACATAAAACCAATTGATATTAATGAAACAAATCTCTATAATTTAAAAGGAGAACTTGTTTATCATTCGGTAGAATTTAAAAAAAATATTACCGCTAAACATTTTGCAAAAGGTGTTTATCTTTTAAAAGTATCAACTAGTAAGGGGTTAGTCATAAAAAAAATAATTATTGAATAAAAAGTTATGTTGAATAAATCTTATACTCTTATTGCTTTTGTATGTGTTAACTTTTCATTGCTTGCACAAAGTGTTACTAAAACCATGAAACGCATGCCTGATACAGGGCAAACAAGTAGTTATACTAATACTTTTGGAGAGGATAATGATTACTCGATAAATGCTCCCTATTTTATTGTACATACAGATGGCATAGTAACCGATACGATTACAGGCTTGATGTGGCAACAAACAGATGGTGGAGAAATGACGATTGAAAACGCTACGGCCTATTGCAGTACATTAACATTAGCTGGTTATACCGATTGGCGTTTACCCAATGCTCACGAATCGTTTAGTATTCTTAATCAACAAAATGTGAATCCATCCTTGGACAATCTTGTTTTCCCAACTTCTCTTGCAGAGTATTGGTGGACAAGCGATAAACAAGCAAACGATAATACTAAAATATGGGCAACCAATGCTGGAGGAGGTATTGGCAATCATCCTAAAACGGAAACGATTAGTGCAGGAGGTACCAAGAAATTCCATGTACGTGCAGTGAGAGATGTAGTTACTCCTATAATAATTCCAACTCATTTTACAAATAATACAAATGTTACTGTTACAGATAACCTAACAGGATTGGTTTGGCAAAAATATACTAGAACCGATTCTTTAACATGGGAAAACGCGCTAATCTATGCTGATACATTAACAAGCGGAGGCTTTACAGATTGGCGTTTACCAAATATTAAAGAATTGCAATCTATCAATGATGAAACAATGATTAATCCATCCATCAACACTAGCTATTTTAGCAATTTGAATATTAATAAGTATTGGGCTTCAACAAGTTTACCAAACCAAACAACCAAAGCATGGTATTTAGATACGCACTATGGCATTACTACCTATGATGTAAAAACGGCTAAACATCCCGTAATTTGCGTAAGAGGAAACAGTGCAAGTGCATTAGCTATTCAATTCTACAATATAGAAAACTCGACAGTTGTTTATCCCAATCCTTTTATTTCCTCAATCAATGTAAAAAACGAATATGCTAATAATTACTATGAATTATTAAATTTAATAGGAGAAATTATTTGGTCTGGTAAAAAGATAGGTACTCAAGATTTCTCAAATTTAGAAAAAGGGGTGTATTTTTTAAACATAATGAATAAAGACCACGTTAAGATTAAGTTGATTAAGAATTAGATGTAAACTTATCTGCAATTAGAGGCTTTAAGATAGTCTCATGCAAATTATAATACAAAACATTGTTATATTTTTTTAAGGATTATTAAATTTCACATCGGAAATTCAAAATGTAATTGGATTTGATGGTAGAAGTAATGGTTCAATTTATACAGAAGTTTTAAAATACTCTACTTTGTTAGCAAGGGCAAGGCAACGAAATAAAATTTTCCTTGAAAAATTACAAGCCATTCATAAATAATTTAAATCTAATTTATGCGCTCCATGAATCTAATTTACAAAAATGGTCATTTTTATGAAAATGGAAAGCGCATTGAAATAAAAGATAATGCTAAGGTTTGTATCGTAGCTAATGAAAATGATTTTATTTTAGTTCCTGAAGATTTGTTTTGTAAACCAATCATTCGGACTAAAGCTCAACTGGAACATGAAATTCAATCTGATGATGAAATAGAATCAAATAAACTGTTTTTTAATTGGGGAAAAAATTGTATTTTTCTATTGCAAAGAATGAAATGAAACATGAATTTGAAGTTGAGTTATTTGAAAATTTGTACTTTTTTTAAAAGAAAAACGCTAAAAATGATGAATTTAGACTTTATGATTGTGCTTGTGTGGTAAAGAAGAATATAAGCCTCAATAGAGTTTTTTGAGGAAGTTATAGCCAAATCATTAAATGAAGTTTATAAAAAAACCTACGTTCATTATTTTGGCAATAAGGGTAATCCTGCCTGTAATGCCATAGATAGATTTTACGAACAAGCTGGTAACGATGAACTAAATTTAAGAAGATACCGAGATTAGCCCGCTTACCTTATATTAACTTCCATAACCTCATCAAAAATCTAATTTATAAACTAAAATTCACCCTTATCCTTTGTCTATCAACGCTTTAAGAGAACAAAGTACCTTTAATTCTTCTAATTCTTGGTTCGGGTTTTGCTCAACAAGGTCCACTACCTCTAAAGCCTTATAGATACTAGTCTATAAGGCTTTTTTTGTTTAAAAAACTTTTAAATAAAATGATGTTTTTAAAGAACATTAAAACACAAAAAGCAGAATTGATGAATCAAATTAATCTAAACGCCATTGATAAAGGAATTTATTTTATTAATGTAATGGAAAATAATCAATCTGTTTATAGAGGCAGTATGATTAAACAATAAATTTGTTTTTTAGATTTATTAAATCCCTCTTTGCTAAATGCGAAGGGGGATTTTTTTTGTTAGTTAAAATCTAATAGAATTTCATACCAATTAATGCGAGTAGATAGTTGGAAGGATTATACAAATGAATATAAGCCCATGCGTGAAATAAAAACAAGATTATTGATTAGAGTAATATTTATAGAATTTATATTGATTGGATTGGTTCAAATAAAAACCTGGTTTAAAAAAAAGGGTTGAACGGTTTCAATAATCCCACCCTCTTGAGCAATTTCATAACATTGAGGTAAAGTTAAACTATCATCAATCCATTACTTTTACACTGTTTTTTAGTAATAAAATGAGCAACCTAAAGGAATTATTTTAGAGATAAAAACCCTTAACCGCTATTTTAATTTTTGGAATTAAAAGGAAGCAAGCAGGGACACTTGTACTTGTTTTTAAATAAATTTAACTATAGATTTACCTTAGAATTCTAAGGTATTTTAGCACTATATCTTCCTACATTAAATGAAAAAATTAGCATTTATATTCCTTATCATAATTGCAGTGAATAATTCGTTCTCTCAAAATAAATTTACCTGCATCTTAAAAGACATTGCAACAAATGAGTTATTACCCGGTGTAAATATAATTTTGGATGGAACAACCAACGGAATTGCAACGGATGGCAATGGGAAAGGCATTTTAAAAAACATTCCTGATGGTTTACATACACTTCATTTTACTTACATCGGTTATAAATCAATAAAATTTGTTTATTTATTTCCCTTAACTGACAGTTCAAAAATAGATGTCGTTCTTCTCCCTGCCGAGAATGAAAATTTAGAAGAAGTAGTAGTATCATCATCACGAACAAACTCACGTATTGATGATTTAAATACGAAGGTTGAGGTATTAGGTCAGGACGATATGGATGAGGAAAGCACAGTTGTACCAGGAAGTGTTACAAGCATCTTAGGCGATTTGTCAATCATTACGATACAGCGAACAAATCCTGTAAACGGGAATGAAGCAATTCGTATGCAAGGACTTGATCCTCGTTATACACAAATTATGCGTGATGGATTGCCTTTATACGGTGGATTTTCCGGTAGCATTGGCGTTTTGTCAATACCGCCATTAGATTTAAAGCAAGTAGAAATTATCAAAGGTTCGGCTTCAACACTTTACGGTGGTGGTGCAATTGGAGGATTAATTAATTTCATATCCAAAGCACCAAAGGATTCAGCACAAACAACATTAACATTTAATGCTACCTCATTAAAAGAATACAATCTAAACGCTTTTACATCAAAAAAAACAGGCAAACTTGGTTTAACCTTATTTGGTGGAGCAAACATTAAAACACCTTATGATGTGAATGGAGATGGCTTTGCAGAAGTGCCTGAACAAAAAAATGTAACCCTACATCCGAGAGTATTTTATGATTTTAATAAAAAAAACAAACTAATTGTAGGATTAACTACTTCATACGACACCCGCTTGGGTGGTGACATGAAAGCGATTCTTTTTAAAACAGATACCTTACATACTTTCCTTCAAAAAGAAAAAACATTTAGAAATACATTAGACGCCTCATTTACAAGCCAACTAAACGACAAACATTTAATAACTTTTAAAACAGCAGGAAGTGCCTTTGAAAGAGCAATCGATTATTCAGGATTCATTTTTGACGGAACACAATATTCAACTTACTCTGAGT
>Ga0209597_1000985_pt1 | contig 18733 bp, 21 predicted proteins | sample M_140625_MF_Meta_FD_187316 | JGI IMG/M metagenome (GOLD analysis project Ga0209597, IMG submission 187316) | Freshwater microbial communities from Lake Montjoie, Canada to study carbon cycling - M_140625_MF_MetaG (SPAdes) (version 2) | ecosystem: Environmental > Aquatic > Freshwater > Lake... | reverse complement strand
TTGGGACGATCGAGATCTTCGCACAATTCACTCTCGTGATCTTCGCTCCCAAATCGCTTTGGTCAGCCAGGATGTAGTCCTTTTTGACGCATCGGTTGCGGAGAACATCGGCCTGGGTCGATTAGGGGCCACCCGCGCTGAAATAGAGGAGGCGGCTCGGAAAGCTTTCGCCTACGAATTTATCAAAGCTCTTCCCAATGGCTACGAAACCCGGGTGGGTGAGAGAGGCGTTATGCTTTCGGGCGGCCAAAAGGCTCGGATCAGCCTAGCCCGTGCGTTTTTACGGAACGCCCCTATCCTTATCCTCGACGAAGCCACCGCCGCCCTGGATGCCGACTCGGAAACGGAAGTTCAAAAAACCATCGACCAGCTTGAAGAGGGTCGCACCGTTCTCTGCATCGCCCACCGGCTTTCCACCCTCGCCAATATGGACGAAATCGTGGTCCTAGATGCTGGTCGAATTGCGGAACGTGGAACCTTCTCTGCCCTGATCGCCAAAAAAGGTCTTTTCGCTGGGATGGCCGCCCAACAAGGCATTAGTTCTAACTAACCTCAGATGGACATTTCGATCGTCACGCCGGTCTTTAATTCAGTCCGTTGGATCGAGCTGTGTGTCCAGTCGGTTCGTCACGCCCTCAAAGGACGAAACTACGAACATATCGTGGTGGATGGGGGCAGTACGGATGGAACTCTGGAATACCTGAAGCAGCAGCAAGATATCCGCTTCATTCCAGGACCCGACAAGGGGATGTACGACGCTTTGAACAAGGGCATGGCTACCGCACGTGGTCGGATCTTCGGGCACTTAAACGCCGACGAGCAGTACGACCGCGCGGGCCTAGCCCACGCCCTTCAAAAACTTGATCAAACTGGGGCCGACGCCGTTTTCGGCCCCACCATCATGCTCGATGAACACCTAAATTTCCTATATCTCTTCAACCAGGTCACTATTCCCCGCCCGATCGACGCCGACTACCAGATGCCCGTCCAAACCTGCTCTCTTCTCTACCACCGCCGTGTGTGGGAACGGGAACCTTTTCCTTCAGAATTCCGCATGGCAGGCGATCATGTCTGGATTCGCCGTCAGTTTAAAAGAGGATGGGGACTCACCGTATCTCGGCGCCCAATCGGCATCTTTGTTTGGCACCCGGATCAGCTGGCCCCACGCCACATCGGCGGAAAACGAGAAAACCCCAATCCCGACGTGAACCGAAAATCCTTTTCCGTTAAGCTTGCTAAACTGCTCTATCGCTTCCGAAATCTAATCAACGGATCCACCATCTCTCCCCGCATATTGTATTATGAAACGATGACATTCTCCGGGTTTGCTGAACTTTGCCAGCAAGCATGGCCCCGCCTAAAAATGGCACGAGAATTCAAAAGAGAGCTGGCCGCTTCTCGAAATTAGTTTTTTGCTTTTTTCGGAATCTGAATCCCGCCATTGCCCTCAAGCAGGGCTTCTGCCACCAGCCGATGACCCTCCTCATTCCAGTGCGCATCGTTCTTCCAATAGTGCTTTCGAATCACCTGCTCGGCTGACTCCTGATTCACAAAAACAGGAAACAGAGTGATGAATTGGGCGTTACTCGACCCGCTAAAATTCATTGGCGGTGTTACATTCCGCGAAAAGGAAAATAAACTCTAAACTTTTTCTCCACAGACTGGGGATCAGCCTCTCTAATTGCGGGAATGTATTTTTTTTTTCGCAGCAGCTCCATCTCTCTTCGTAATGGCCTCCAATAGGCCCTGTCCTTCGTCCTTTCTAGATCTTCCTCGCGACGCAACAGCTTTTCCAATTCTTGAACCGGTTTTTTGGCAACGGCGCGAAGGACTCTTCTTTTCTTCGCTTCCTGCGCGAACTTAGCGGGAAACTCCCTCTTTAGTTCGATAAGGATTTCAGGGGAGCGAGCCTCTTTGAGCCAAAACCCGATTTGCTTAGCACCCGCTTTTCCCCGATAGGTGAAGTAATCCGCCTCCACCAAGCGGCGAATCATTGGCCAATCCTTGTCCCTCTGGGTTTTTTTTGCCCGCACCAGATCGGGCAGAGAAAGCCCCGCCACCTCCAATGAACTGCTCAGCCTCCAGATTTGCCGTCGTCTCCAGAGAATAGGAAAGCCCGATAGACCCCTGAGTCGCGCCATCAAGTCCACCCGCAACCCCGCGCAACCTCTTGCCTGACACCGAAAATGGACCGCATGACCCTTGCGAAGGTACTTTACGTCTAAAGGAGGGACTGCGATTGGCCTTGCTCGCAGCTCCTGCAAGGCTTTGCCCAAGCGTCGGAGATTCGCCGGGTCAGCTAGGATTGCAAAATCGGTATCGCGACTGAACTCAGCGGCGCCGTATAGAACGCACGCTTGTCCGCCCATCAGCAGGGACCGTACCCGATACTTCTGGAAAATAGAAAGGACTTTGTGTATCGGGCTCGGGATCAAGTTTTCCTCCCATCGCTAAGTACTGCTGCCAAAGTTTTCGGCTCTCGCTCCAGCGTTGGGTTGGGGTGAGGCGGTACCATTCCGCCCACTCTCCTCCCACCGCGACCTCGGCATCCAGCATCAAGTGACTCTCCCACTTTCTCAGCAAATGTCCATCTCTGAGCGGGTTGCTTGATCACAGCCCCTCATGACGAAAACCCCATCCCCTTGGCCAGTAGGCTGTACGGCTTCACTTGGCACAAAGCCGATATTGCCAAACGCCTTGGCGGATGCAAATCGCACAACGCTTCGGATGCGGGTCGCCAAACTCTCGTTCCGGTTGAAACACATCTTTAAAGGCGGCCTAATTCCTCCTTCTAAAATTTGTTTTGAGTTTTTTAAAACCAAATCCCGAGCAGAAACCAAGCTCGTTTCATTTCCTCGGCTGGGTCTTTGAGTCCGCCACAGCTTGTTCTGGAAGCGGGATTCCCCCATTGGGCTGCAAAAGGGCCTCCGCTACCAGCCGATGCCCCTCCTCGTTCCAGTGCGCATCGTTCTTCCAATAGTACTTTCGAATCACCTGCTCGGCTGACTCTTGATTCACAAAAACAGGAAACAGACTGATGAATTGGGCGTTATTCTCTTGAGCCCAGCGTGACCACTCCGTTTCGCACCGAGAGGGTCGAGTCCCTGCTTTTACCTGCTGCGGCCAAGGATAGACCACCAGCGTCAAGGGCACTCCCAACTTCTTGAGCTCTTGGGCCAATAAGGTCATCTCCGATTTGGTTCGAGTCAGGCCTTTCTCGACCAATCCCTCATACGGTCCTCGGTAGTCCGGCCAGTTATAGGCCCAGTCGGGAATCGCATCGTACTCCACCACCCCTGTGGAACTGGCATGTCTCCTCCAAGTAAGCCGGCTATTTCTGATAATCGCGCCGAGAATAACAAAATTCTTCTCTACACGAGTTTCCAACCAGTCGCAGATTGCGTCTGCCCTCTGCAGCTTCTTCGCTTTCTCACGGAAAGGTCCATACGCAACCTGCTGGACCTTCCCATCCGCCCCCTCCTCATAGTAGAACTCGTCCTTTAAGTCGGAAATATCTAGGCACAATACTACTCGATCAACCTTCAGTCCCTGTGTCCTCAGCAAATACCGCAGTTTCACCCTCTCCGTAGTAGGGCAGTAAGAGGCCACGCCTGCGTTTAGGACCTCAATGCCTTTCGGTTTCAGCCCGCTGGCAACCCTGCCGACAAACGTTTTCTCCCAAGGAATCGGCCCTGACTCGGTAAAAGAGTCTCCAATAAACAGAATTCTAGGAATTTCTCCGACAAGTGGGACATTTCGAATTTCTGCATCTCGTAATCCAAGCGAGTTGCTAAAGTACGGCGCAGAGTAGGGGCCAAAAATATCCACCCCTTGTGAGCTTGGCTTAATTCCATGGTGAAAGAGAGGATCAGGGATTCTCAACCCAGGCTTGTCCGCGGGTGGTTTTTTTCGAATCTTCACATAAATCTGCCGCACCCCAAAATCCAGTCCCAGCGCCACCACTACCCCCAGAAAAATCGCTAATCTCTTATGCGCTCGATTGGATGGGCTCACGATGAGGGAGGCGTAGATATTAACCGAAAAGTATCAGAAGAGTGTGTAGATGAATGGCGCCGCCCCCGTGCCACCAGCCAGAAGAAGCGCTCCCATCAGTAAAAACGCCAAGAGTATAGGTAGAAGCCACCACTTTTTGTTATCCTTGAGAAAAACCCAGAATTCGCTGAAAAATCCGCCTCCGGCTTCGGCGGCCTGCTTTTCGAAATCGGACGGTCTTTTCTGGTTCATTAACTTTGCCGAAGATAGCGGGTGGCGTCCGTTTTGCCAATTGAGGTCTTCCAGACCGAATTTCCACTTGGTTTTTTCAATTGCAGAGGATCATGCCCACTGATCCTTAAAATTAAACCTATCGGAGTCACCACCCCGTAAAAGATTAGGCCAAGAAGCAGGTGAGAAACCACCCAACCGATCGGAAACGTCAGCAGAATCAATCCAACAAATATCGGCCGTATCAAAACCGGCAAGACAAGACCCCCAACCGAGAGCACTCCTGCGAGAACCCATCCGATCTCTACCTCACTCCAATGACCAGTCTTATGACCTATCGACCAGCCCACCAAGGCGCAGAAGGCCGGAAACCAGATCCCGGCAAATTGCCTGAGCTGCTTTGTTGAGGGATTCCACTGGATAGCGATCATAGATTAGTCCAACTCGAATCCTTTGAGATACTCCGCTCTGGCGGACGCACTCGCAGTTGCATTCTCTTCTTTTAAAAGCAGAAAGTTTCCGATCACCAGTGCATCCATATCCGTGTTTAGAAAGCATCGATAGGCCTCCTCGCCCGTGCAGACAATCGGCTCCCCCCGCACATTGAAGCTTGTATTGATGATCACTGGGGAACCCGTTTTTTTCTCAAAGGCCTCCAAAAGTTTTCTATATAGGCTCCCTTGTCTCACCGTCTGTAAACGTGCGGAGTAATCCACATGGGTGATGGCCGGCAGACTGGATCTCCTCTCCTTCACCCGATCCAATCCTATCTTTCCGTTGCTGGATGATTGCTCCCTGTGCTTTTCTAAAACCGGTGCGACCAGCAACATGTAAGGACTGCGATGTTTTGGGTCGATTTGGAACCAGTCAGCCGCCTTCTCTTCCATCACGGAAGGCGCAAAGGGACGAAACGACTCCCGAAACTTGATCTTCACATTCATCTGCATCTGCATTTTTTCACTGCGGGCGTCGCCCAGGATGCTCCTGGCGCCCAAAGCCCGCGGCCCAAACTCCATTCTTCCATTCACCCATCCCACCACTTTCTCCGAAGCAATCAGCCCTGCCACTTCCTCGCACAATTTCCCTTCATCAGAAAAATGCCGGAATCTCGCGCCCTCTTTTTCTAGAAAAGAGCGGGTTGAATGATCCTCCGGCTCCGGCCCCAAATAGGATCCCTGCATGGAATCCTCCTTCATTACTGTGCGAGGCTTATCGAGAAGTTGGTGCCAGGTAAAGAGAGCAGCTCCCAGAGCCCCACCCGCGTCCCCCGATGCAGGCTGAACCCATATATCCTCGAATGGCCCCTCCCGCAGGAGCTTTCCGTTCCCCACACAGTTGAGGGCCACCCCACCCGCTAGACAAAGATGTTCCATTCCCGTCAGCTGATGCGCGTGTCGAGCCATCTTCAGCATCACCTCCTCCGTCACCACTTGAATTGAGGCGGCCAGATCCATCTCCCTCTTTCCAATAGGAGACTCCTTCTTTCGAGGCGGACCACCAAAGAGACCATCGAACTTTTTAGAGGTCATCGTGAGCCCCCCCGCGTAGTTGAAATAGGACTGATCCATCCAAATCGACCCGTCGTCGAATATTCTGACCAGATGCTCCCGGATTAAGTCGGCGTAAATCGGTTGCCCGTAGGGCGCCAACCCCATCAGTTTGTACTCTCCCGAATTCACTCGAAATCCACAGAAGTAGGTGAAAGCCGAATAAAGAAGCCCCAAAGAGTGCGGAAAATGAAGCTCCTTCAGTAGTTGGATTTTGTTTCCTTTGCCGACTCCAATGCTGGCTGTGGCCCACTCCCCCACTCCATCCATCGTCAGAATGGCCGCTTCCTGAAAGGGGGAGGGGAAAAATGCACTGGCGGCATGGGACTCGTGGTGACTAGGAAAAACGAACCGCTTTGTATATCCGGGAAGATGCTCTCTCATCCTTTTTGAAAGAAACAGCTTGTCCTTAAGCCAAACTGGCACAGCACGAAGAAAAGAGGGAAACCCAGCAGGCGCTAAGGCAAGATAAGTTTCTAAAAGCCGATCAAATTTCAAAAGAGGCTTTTCGTAAAAGGCGACGTAATCCAGGTCCTTCGCTTCGATTCCGGCTTCCTTCAAACAATAATCCACCGCGCGGATCGGAAAGGATTCGTCATGCTTCTTCCGGGTAAACCTCTCCTCCTGCGCCGCGCCCACAATCCGCCCGTCCACCACCAGCGCGGCGGCAGAATCGTGATAAAAGGCGGAGATACCCAATACTTTCACAAACTATTGTTTAGACGCCTTCCGCACTGAAGCAGATACCATTATTTCTATAATTCGCGGCACCAAAGCCTTGGCCACGAGACGGTTGCCTTCATCATTCCAATGAAAATCCCCTGAGATAAAATACTTTCTGTAAGTCTCTTCTGGCACTGTCCCCTTCTCTAGAAATTCAGATGAGAGGTTCGCCAAATCAACGCCGGTTTTTGCAGAAAACTCCTTCCAAAATCTTGTGTGTTCGTTTTCAAACCAAGAATGCGCCATCATCACCGGATACGGATAAACGACGAGCAGCACAGGGAAGTCGTGCTCCTTCCCCATCTGTAAAATCCCTTCGACTGCCTGCCCTTCCTGCGTCAACCCATCTCTTAACCAGGTTTTTGCCTCAGGCTTTTGCAGCCACTGGAGCTTCCAGCTGTTTCCTTCCTGCGCCATCTCCCAATCGGAAAGTGTCCGTTTTTTTAGAAAAAGAAACCGATGGAGGGCAGTCACCGTCTGCACCGTCAAGCTGTACTGGTACCATTTTAACCGAAAAAACCGGGGCTTATTCGAAGGTCTCATCTTTTGACGACCCTCGATAAAATCCTTGTATTCATGAGTCTCTTCCCAGGCATCTCCAGCATCAATTAGCACAACCGCCATGTTCCATCGGACACCCGACTCCAGAAGCTTTCGCATCCACTTTTCTGTTAATGAGGGGCAGTAACTCACCACTCCAAACCCCAATACCTCGATTCCCTGAGTTCCCATCTCCTCCTGCAGGTGCCCGGGCAGGCTTTGCTCGTAAGACAATCCCCACCCTTCTGCGAAGGAATCCCCAAAAACCGCAATCCGCGGGTTATCGTCCACCTTGGCTACTTCCCGACAGGAAGCATCTTTTCCCCCAAGTGAATTGATATAAATCATCCGACGGAGCGGCCCGTACTGTTCCAGTTGGCTCTCCAACGGTCGAAACCCGTGATGCGTGACGGGATCCTTTGTGCGCACCCATGCTTCAGTCCGAGTGATCTTCCAAGCAACCACCGCCCCACCAGACAGATCTAGAAGCACCCACAGGACCAGGGCAAAAAGAAGTTTTTTCCTAAGGTTCATAGGCGCAGAGCAGAAAGCCGGAGGATCTCGTCACTTCGGTCGCTCGGAAAGGGAACTTCACCTGATTGCCGGCTAGGGAAACGGATCCCACGGGAAGGGCAGCAGGATTGCCTCCCCTGATTTTTGGACGAGGACCGAACCCGAACCCAACCGCAGAGGCTATCCAATACCATAGTAGACGCTCCTGCCTGAGAACATTCTTTCCAAAGAATCTGGTGAATCACCTTTATTTGAAGGAGATTTTCTGAGTCGAGCTTGATCCATCCATTCAAAGGTCCGGGTTTTACCGTTTTTTGTTGCTGATAAAAAGATCCCAGCCGGTACTTCCAAAAAGAGCCAAAGAAACGCACTTTGCTTGGAACAGACAAAACCCATTCAACGACGCTGCAGCGACCGACTGAATAGAGACGGCGATGAATTTGTGAAAATGAGCCGACAAAGTACATAGGATGTTAGGTGTACCCCAAGGGAAGTATTTTCAATATGAAGAAGAGGCTTCTCGGTTGTTTATTTAATGCCACTAATCTACTTTAGAGATCTCAACTTAGATTAAAGTAGCAAGTCCAATCTGCCGGCTAATGTAGACGGGTGGATCAATGTCCTGCATTTTTCTGATTTATAGAATGCAGTTATATGATTAATATAATCTCGATAACGACTTTCTGTCATATGCCTTATGTACTTATATATGTCGGAGATATTTTTAAAGTCGGTCATATGAATAAAACATTCCTTGGGAATAATTTGATCTACGTTTTCAGCTCCTAAATAAATAGGCACTGTGAGATTTCTAAAACAGTTGTACATTCTTTCCGTTACCCATCCGTTGGAATACATTGGTTTATTTGTATTTTCCGGACAAAAGCAAAATTTGTACTTTTTTAAGGTATCCGATATTTCTCCGACTCTTTCCCCTTTATATACATACGGGTACATCGGCCAATCTCCGTAAAGATGGAAATCATCAATTCGATTGCACTCAAAAAACCTTATAATCTCATGTCTTAAACTATACAGATTATACTTGTCTTGCAGTCCGAAGTTTTTGTTTCCTAATATCATACAAGCCAGATTTTCCTTTTGAATATTATTCGAGAATCTTAAATTCAGATTTTCATCTAACATGTCACGGTTCCACCAAATAAACCACCATTGGTGAGGCAGATACTCAAAGTCATGTTTCTTGCAAAAAAGTTTATTCCAGCAAAAGGTAATTTTATTAACACTTAACTGCTTGATTTTATCCCACTGCCTGGGATTAACTTGATAGGGTTCGAATATAAATGTGATGTTATCTTTTGCGAATGCATTCGAGCCGTCGAGTCCCAAAGTGAGATCATGCTCACCGTCTACAACAAATTTATGCTTTTTTGATATCCGATTCAGAACCTTCGCCATAAAGATGCTGGCATTTGTAAGATTCCCGCTTTGTTTATCGCCAAGATATATTTTAATCCTCACCTAGTTAATTTACTTTTCTGAGTTTTCCGTCAAGTTTCTGCAGGGTTCTATAGAACTCCTGCGAGTATCTCACCAAGCATCTTGCTCAGCCGGACCGGGTTCCAATCCTTTTCGGCTTTTTCTCGACAATCCAGCCTCATCCGGTTGATGTTTTCTGGTTGTCTTAGGCATTTCCCCAACTCCTGACTTAACGAATCGCTGCTTATCTCTTCAGCAAAAAAACCTGTTTTACCCGGACTAATCATTTCTGGAATTCCCCCTACTTTAAACGCCAGCACGGGAGTCCCACATGCCAGAGCCTCCTGGATCGTGCAGGGAGCGTTTTCCATACGAGCGGGATGCACATACAGATCGGCTGCTCGGTAGGCATCCGCCATCTGGGCCTCCGACTCGATCGGTCCCAGATAGATCTGCCCCTTCTTCGTTTCCCCATTCCGGCCAAACAGAGCCAAAGCGGCCTGTCTCTCCGGGACCCCAGACCATGCCTCAAACAAAAGGTCCATCCCCTTCCGTTTATCCTGCAGGGAATCTGCACCTGCCAGAACAACTAACCCACTGCTTTTTATCCCAAGCCTGCCCCTCGCTTGCTGACGGTCCCCTGGGGAATAGATGTTTAAATCAATTGGGTTCGGCAAGAAGTGGCATTTTGACCCTGTAAGTTTTGAGGCAAGATTAGCCAACCACTGAGACGGCGCTGTCAGCACCAATCGATGCTCAGCTTTCATATTCACAACACCCCGTACGGGTGAACTTTCATACTTTCCAGCCTTCTCACTTTCAGCCCAATACGGGTCCCCATCCCCCAATGCCCACATATCATGCAAAGTCCAGATCACCTGCGCCTGCGCCAAGGCTTGGCCTACCATTTCCTGCCCCCAGCCCCATTTTATTCCCCCAGCAATATTGTGAAACCAAACCGTTTCAGGCAACTCTCCTTCTAATAAGGCGCTAAACTCGCGCTGCACTCTACCTTTCCGAAATGCGTCTCGTCCTCTAAGACACTCAAAAATTCGCCATAATCCTCGCTCAGGTTTTCCACTCAGCCGGCGAATTCCCTCGCCCATCTCATCTCCAACGGCTTGGACAACGAGATTACCCGATCCACGCATGAGCTGCGCCCAACGCCCAGACGCTTTAGCTGCTCCACCCTGTTTATGGTGATCCTGCAGAATTAGATAATCAGTCGATGGCATCTCGTCCCTTCCCCACCCAGCCCAAGGCAATCTCTTGGTACTTAATAAATCCTCTGGCGAAAGAGGAGTCGGATCGGTTTGATTCGAAATATTTGCATGGTGATTAAAAAACAGAGCCCCCAAATATCCCACTTCCCCAAACAATCCCGAAAACGATGCCAGACTTTAAGGGTTTTCGCTCGTTTATACCAATCCAAGCTTCCTCCAGTACTAATGAGTGCTCCAACTAGAATTTGCTGTTTGATCTTATCCGCGGTTTTCTGATCGGGCGCAAGTTCATCAGCCACCTCGCGATATCGGTCGAGAAAGACTAGGGCATTCGATTCTACAGGAGGTGGCGCTGGCACCGAGGTCGCATCACCTGCTTTAGGCTTGGGTGGAAACATCCACTTCATGTGCAGAGTGTAAGTGAAGTAAGTCGCCTCGGTATGACAAAAAGAACTGGTTATCGTCAGTCCCAGAACCCAAGGATACTCGAAGTACGGGGAACAAGTATACCTAGCCATCTCCATCAATCTCGGATCCACTCGGGATAGTCGCAACATGGAGTACAAATAAAACCCGGAAGCACCAAACATAAATCTGCGAATTTTTTGACCCTCATTTAGCTGGCGCGTCGACCATAATTCACTGTCCTTTCGCGGCCAATCTACTGGCACCTGGTCATCATCCAGGAAGCTCATCGCCGTCGAACAGAGACTGCATTCTGGGTGCCGATCTAGTTCGGCGACACACTCCGCCGCAAAGGAGGGGGCGTGCCAATCATCCCCCGACGCGAGAAAGAACATTTCGGTTTGAGCATTTTTGAGAACGAACTCGAAGTTTTTTGCTTGTCCGAGGTTTTCGGGTTGACGGACATAGACGATTTGCGGGTATTTATTTGCATATCTTCGGCATACATCCTCTGTTTCATCCGTTGAGGCATTGTCTGAGATCAGTATCTTGACATTCGGGTGGTTCTGTTCGAGAAGATTTTCAATTCTTCTTTTCATTAGAGGCCCCATATTAAAAACAGGAACGCCTGCGGTTACTGAAGTTTGTTTCATAAATAATATTTAGGATTAGTCATTAGATATTAATTATTTATGTCCATATTTTAACTAGGCGCAAGCTATCTTAGCCAGTTCTGGAAGTAGGCTAAGAGGTCTCCACCCAACTTGCTTTCGGGCTTTTTCCGTTCGTAGTCCGCCGTAACGAGGTCGGGGAGCTTTAGAGGTTGGTTCTACGGTCGGCTTGGGATGAATGAGCTTCGCATCTAACCGATAGTTTTTGGCAATTTGTTTCGCCACCTCACTCCGTTTCGCATTGGGTCGCCTGCCGGCAATATGATAAATTCCACGTTTATTTTTTTCCAGCAAGAGGCAGATCCCTTGGGCAAGATCAGTGGCACAAGTTAAGTTGCCTCGTTGATCATCGGGAACCACGAGAACCTTCTTTTTTTGCAAATTCCGAATGACCGTATAGAGAAAGTTTTTTTCCCGGGGCTCATAGCCTACTACCCCCATGGTTCGTATAATCAGGGCACGCTTACCGCCCTCTTGCCGAACCCTCTGTTCTCCTTCGAGCTTTGATTTCCCGTATATCGAAAGGGGGTTGGGGCGATCCCTTTCCGAATAGGGCCCCCTCTCTCCGTCAAAAACATAACTAGACGAAAGATAAACTACTTTTGTCTTATGCCTTCGACATAACTGGGCGATCTTTCCCGGCAAAATACTATTATATAGCCTAGCCTTAGCAGGTTTATCTTCACATCCGTCGACCCAAGTAAAGCCGGAGCAAATCACCAGCACATCAAATTTTTCGCGCTGGAGAATGAAGGAAAGGCCCCGAAGATCGCTCATGCTCAGTCGAGTCATTCCGAGGACCACCTGCTTCCAGCAGGTACCCGAAACACTATGCCCCCTTTGGCGAAGACATGCGACCAAATGGCTCCCCACCAAGCCAGACCCACCGAGGATCATTACTTTCATACTCAAAAAGGGGAAACATAGTTTCCCCAGGATGGCAACTGCTTGTCCCGCTGGGAAAGAATTGGATTTTTCACCGGCCAGACGAATCCGAAACTTTTTGGGTGAATTCCCGCATCTTTGGCGGGACTGTGCCGGCGGTTCGTAAGATAGCAAACCAGACTGTCGTCCATCAGGGAGAGAAAACCATGAGCACAGCCTCGTGGGACGATCAATCCTTGGGGACGATTTGCACAAAGCTTGAAAACTTCATAACACCCAAAAGTCTTCGATCTCCTTCGCATATCAAAAACAACATCTAGAATTTTTCCCTGAATACACGAGACAAGCTTGTCGTGATCGAAGGGAGAAAGTTGATAATGCATTCCGCGTACAACATTCTTGGCCGAGCGAGTAATAAAGATCTCTTCCAGTTTTTTTGCAGGAAAGATGCTGCGGAAAGGATTTGGGGTAAAAAGCTTGAGGAATTCACCACGAGAGTCTTTTGCCAGATGATAATCAATACAAACTAATCCCCGTATGGTTGTTTTTGATAATTTCACTTTTTCGAATGTACAAATTCATTGATTTTCCCAGCCATTTGGTTGATTTGATCGACATCAAGACCTGGATAAACTCCAAGAAAGAGGGCCTGACCCATAATCTCATCCGCACCAGGGAGAAGTAGTTTAAGAGCTGAATCATTCAGAGGTTCAGAAGATTTGTGGCCAACAACACGGAACGAGTTTGGTTGCTCACGGCGAAGCTGAACAAAAGCAGGTTGGCGAAGAAGGTTCCCGCCAAAAAGCATGCGGTTTCCAATCTTTTGCTCATCTAAAAAGGACGCCAGTTCTCGCACGGTGAATTTTGCTGTGGGACGAACCCGGAGCATAAAACCGAACCAACTGGGTGCTGTGTAACATTGGGAGGCACCCCAATGGAAAGTTGAGCGGGCAAAGGAACTATCAGCCATGGGTGGGTAGGGCGTATAGACTTTTCCTTCCAACTCACTTGGCTTCGCCCAGCTAGCCGCGTGCGTCGGAATCATAAATTCAAAAATTTCTTCCAGATCTGCTAATCCTGCCCGCAATATTTCCCAGTTTATTTTCCTCGCGTCGATAAAAGTGTGGAGTTTCTTTAGCTGTTGCCTGCCAATCGCTGCCTGCAAATCCAATGGCTTCAGGTTATAGCCAAGATGACTGTAAATGTATTTATGGTCGTAGCCCTTCGGCAATTCCCCAAGCTTCCAGTCGAATCGCTTCCCGCAGGTGTTGTCCACCCCAGAAGCACACCAGCAGTCCCGCCCCCAATCTCGGAAACTCTCCACAAGTTTTTTCAAGGGCGGATGGGAGACAACATTTACCGCACCTCCCTCCCCCATGGTCATGTGGTGGGGGGGATAAAAAGACTGGGTGGAAAGATCTCCCCAGGTCCCAGTGTAACGGGTGATGTGAACTCCATCCGAAGGAATGCCGGGTGAATTTTCTGCAAAACCCAGCTCCTTCGCCTTACCTAAAGGAATTGAGTATGTGCTTCCCAGTGAATCGCAGTTGTCTTCGACGAGCCAGAGGTCGTATTTCCGGCAAAACGATAGAACCGCTCCCACATCGAAAGGGTTCCCCAGCGTGTGAGCCAGCATCACCGCCTTGGTCTTCTTCACCGAGTAAGCAGCTTCTAATTGATCCACTCGTGCATTTCCGGTCATGGGATCGTTGTCGATGAAAACTGGCACCAACCCGTTCTGCAAAATCGGCGCCACCGTGGTCGGGAAACCCGCCGCACAGGTAATGACTTCATCACCCGCCAACAGTCTTTTCTTTTCTGGGATTTTCGAACTGGTCAGAGCCGATAACGCAAGCAAGTTGGCGGAGGAACCCGAATTCACCAGCAGAACATGTTTCACCCCAAGAAATCCAGCCAACTCCTTTTCAAACGATTCTCCCTCTGGGCCTAGGGTGAGCCAAAAATCAAGAACTGAGGAGACTGCAGCCTCCACCTCATCCTCTGTGAAAACACGACCGGCATAAGGGACTACGCTCTCGCCAGGAACGAAGGGAGACCGGGCGGCATCACCGCCTGGCCTCTGAGCAGTATGCACAATTCTCGAGTAGTCGCGGGTGAGGCGAAGAATTTCCTGTCGGATCTTTTTAGGGTCGTCGGTCTGGCTCATGGGTTGGGAGATTTTGAATAATCTTGGATTTGCTCCTGACAGGCCCGATAGGCATCAAAACCCGGCCGAATCGAAGCACGGTACCAATCCATGGTCATTCCCACGGACTGGGCAAAGCTTAGGCGGGGCTTCCATCTCAGATGTTGCCAAGCCTTGCGGTTGTTAAGCTGCAATCGACCCGCTTCGTGGGGAGGATTTTTTTCACGGAGTCGCTTCCATCGTCCCGGCCATTTTTTAAGGATCTCTCGGACAAGAGCGGCCACCGTCTTCTGGTCGCGTGGAGATGGGCCAAAATTATAGGCTCCGTCTATTTTCCTCTTTCTAGATAGATGAACCGCCAAAGCTAGATAGCCCGAAGTGGGTTCCAAAACGTGTTGCCAGGGTCGGATCGATTTAGGATTCCGCACCGGAATCCCTCGCCCCGACCGAAGTGCACGAAATGCATCCGGCACAATACGGTTTTTCGCGTAATCGCCACCGCCAATTACATTTCCGGATCGGGCGGACGCAATCCGAACCGGGTGCCTTTGAAAAAAGGAGTCCCGATATGAGCTGATGAGAATTTCGGTGGCCGCTTTGCTGGCACTATAGGGATCCTGTCCTCCCAACGGATCCCCTTCTCGAAAGGCATGCCGTTTCTCCTCGTTTCGATAGACTTTATCCGTGGTGACGAAAACCGCCGCGCAGGGCTGCCTCACCTCGCGGAGTGCCTCCAGCACGTGGGCAGTTCCCAAGGTATTGATCTCGTAGGTTTCCAAAGGGCAAAGATAGGAATCCCGGACCAGAGGCTGTGCCGCAAGGTGGAACACAAAATCAGGACGGCATCGAAGGATGGATTTCCGAACTTCCCCGGCATCGCGCAGATCGCCGAGTTCGTGCCTTAGCCGATTCTTAAGTTTCAGCTGCGAGAAAAACGGGGTCTTTGGAGCCAAGGAGAACCCCGTGACTCTGGCGCCCATGTCCGTCAACCACACTGCCAGCCAGCCTCCCTTAAACCCGGTGTGACCGCTAAGCCATACGTGCTTATCTTGGAAACCGCGTCGCAAGATCACCAGTTTTTCCAAGGGGCCTTACCTGCAGCCCAAAGCTCTTCAAGCAACTGCTTATCTCTCATTGTATCCATCGGCTGCCAAAATCCTTGGTGGGCGAAAGCTCCCAACTGCCCCTCCTCCGCCAGTTTTTCCAATGAATCCTTTTCCCAGTTCGTTGAATCGCCCGCGATGTACGAAAAGATTTCAGGCTCTAAGACAAAGAAGCCCCCATTGATCCAGCCGCCATCCCCTTGGGGTTTTTCGATGAAATGGTTCACCTGCCCTGCTTGCACCTCCATCGAGCCAAATCGCCCCGGCGGCTGGACGGCCGTGACTGTCCCGACTTTTTTGTTTTTTTGGTGAAATGAGATAAGGTCCAGGATGGCTACATTCCCCACCCCATCCCCATAGGTCATACAAAAAGCCTCCTTGCCGACATACTGCGCCACCCGCTTCAATCGACCTCCTGTCATTGTTTCTTCCCCTGTGTCCACCAATGTGACCTTCCATGGTTCTGTATGCTGATGATGAACCTCCATCCGATTCTCTTTCATGTGGAACGTAACATCAGAAGTATGAAGAAAGTAGTTAGCGAAATACTCCTTGATCATGTAACCGCGGTATCCTGTGCAAATAATGAAGTCATTGATTCCATGGGCGGAATAGATCTTCATGATATGCCAGAGGATGGGTTTGCCTCCAATTTCCAGCATGGGCTTCGGTCGGGAACCCGATTCTTCAGAGATCCTCGTACCCAACCCTCCCGCTAGGATCACTAATTTCATTGTACTTTTAACCCTGCCAGCAACCCCGCGCTCATAAAAGCCCTTTTGCAGATTCCCTCGCTCTATGAACTCTCTTTTCCAACGAACGGATGAGCTTGCGCCAGAATGAAAGTCTTCCCTCCATCCGCAGATAATGATTGCGAAACACCGCCTCGTCCGCCGCGACGTTCCTGACCAAGCAATTCGGAGCGGCGTAGGGCGAATGTAAACTCCCTACCCTTTCAATTCCAGGTTGAATCTCTGGGTCCTTAGTGTTGGTTGCCCCCTCACCAAAACCGGCATTTTTCACCAGATTGATCGCGGGGGTAATAGAAAGAAGCCGGTGGGACCACAACCCCATCAACCAGCGATAATCCCAAGTGCTCAATTCCCCTTGATACACGCGATCCAAGACACACTCCCAATATCGAACTTCTCTTCTGCTCATATCAGGCCAAAATGCATAGATCCCACCCGCCCGCGGCCACTGCTTGCTGCTGTTATCATAAGCTTTCCAAGCACGCGCCCAGGTCGCCCACCCCCAAATTTGGGGATACCTAGAAAAAAAGTAAGAACTTTCCAGCGAAAAATCAGAGGGCAGAAAGCAGTTTCCGGATATACAGCCGATTTTTTCCTCGTTTTCGTATCGCCCCCTCATGGCCTCTACAAAGGAAAAGAAATCAGGCTCTGGATGGCAATCCTCCTCGAGAATCATGGCGAAAGGAACCTCGGAGAACACCCAATCCAGCCCAGTCTCCAGCCTCCGCCGTAAGCCCATGTTTTCTGGTGCGTAATTCGTTCGAACATTCGCCTCCCACATCACTCCTGATTCCGCCTCTTTACGAGCTGCCAAGCAGTTTGCCTCCAAAGCTGGGTCGGCCCCCACAGGCGGCCCATCGGCAATGATGAAAATTTCCTTGGGCTGGTAATATGCTATCGCCTTCATCAACTGCCTCACCAACGCCGGTCGGCGATAAATGAAAATAACGGTGGGAATCTTGTTCAACTTTGTCCTTTTCGAAGCATCTTTTTCAGCATGCTTTCGAGCGGTCTTATGACTTTCCGGTCCAGCCGTAAATCGTAAATTCGACGCCACCAAGGAAGTAGATCGGCTTTCCCTCCCCACTCCCCTCTCCCGTGATGAATCGCCACAGGGTCAACACCTAAAGCAGCAGGTAATCCACCACCCTCAGAACCAAAATAGTCACGATGGTAAATCCGGACCTGCGGGGTCTCTAAATAATCAAAGACCCCGCCTTGCGGAAGCTCCTGACCTAGAAACAGCGGCAGAATCTCATTCGTAAAAAAGGTGTTATTGATAACCGCACGACCAAGCCCCTCGTAACGGTCTCGGATTCTCCGCAACAACAGAAAATCTGCCGGGGCGGCGATCCAGCAGGTGGCCAGAGCACATTTACGCAGTCGGTTCTGCACAGAGTGAAAACTCACGATTAGTTTATCTCCCTCCACCAGCGAGTCTGGGTCTTGGAGTAACTCCACATCCGTGTCCAAGTAAAGCCCTCCAAACTCAAGCAGCGCCTGCAAACGAATTAAATCCGATGCAAAAGCAAACTTTCCCTCGTTCATCATTTTAGCCACAAAGGGATGATTCATGGGGCTGTTGGTCTCATCCCATCTGCGGATCTCCCAGCCAGGCAAATGTTTTCTCCAGCTGGCTAGGCATCTCATCCCAAGTGGGGACAACGGCTTTCCCCCCAGCCATACGTAGTGGATGATTTTCGGGATCATAGTCAAATTCCCAGGAAAACTTTTTGGAACTGCCTCATCACAGGTTCCGGAGAAAAGTGTGCGAAGTTTTGCCCATGCCGAAAACTGTCGGCCGGTCGTTTCAAAAGTTCTCTCAGCTCTCTTTCGTTCGCATAAGGCAACCCCGCCTCCCCTAAAATCCCAAGATGGGCCAACTCTGGGGAGCCCGAATAAGTCAGCACCTTCCGACCCGTACTGGCAAACTCCAGACAGGCGAGGCCAAGCGTTTCCCCGCGTTCCCGCCCGTGAATCATCGCGTCACAAGTATTGAGAAAGGCTCGTTTGCGGATCGGGTCCGAAGAGGCTGGAAGAAAGCGGATATTGGACACTCCCCCTGCCCCTGGAAATTCCCGAGTATTCATAAAAACAAAGCATATATCAGAGTTCTTTCGGGCTGTTTCCACCAGAACCTGTTGAACCCAAGGAATGTCGAAAGAATCGTCCCCGCCATATCTCCCAAAGACACAAACTTCCGGAGAAATTCCTAACTCCGTGCATAAGTTCACCTGGTTTTCGTCTAAACGAATCATCCAAGGGGCAACGGGTGCTTTGCCATAAGTCATAACATCGGAAAGCCATTGCGAAATATACGCGTAGACATCCCCGTGAAACTCCGATTCCCGAAAGATGGCATGGATTCCAGTAGAAACTTTTCTTGAAACAACCCCGTCATTGAACCCGTTCTTGATGCAGAAAAAAAGATCCGCCTTTTCTTCTGCAAGAATTCCCTCTCGCTCATCCTGGGTCCGATAAAAACGGAGGAGTGCGATCTCCTTCATTTTAAGGGCCACCGGATGGAATTCGGCTCCTTCTCTCCATGGCAATAGAAAGAA
>Ga0209597_1000980_pt1 | contig 18749 bp, 25 predicted proteins | sample M_140625_MF_Meta_FD_187316 | JGI IMG/M metagenome (GOLD analysis project Ga0209597, IMG submission 187316) | Freshwater microbial communities from Lake Montjoie, Canada to study carbon cycling - M_140625_MF_MetaG (SPAdes) (version 2) | ecosystem: Environmental > Aquatic > Freshwater > Lake... | reverse complement strand
GCCTGGACCATTGCCGACCACGGCTTCGAAATGGGCCTGTCGCCCAGGGTTCCGGCCCTGATTGCGGCCCGGTTGGCCCCCTGGCTGGATGGCTGGCTGGCCGCCCAGGGGCTCGATCGGGCGGCCATCGGCTCCTGGGCCCTCCATCCGGGCGGGCCCCGCCTGCTGGAGGCGGTCCGCGATTGCCTCGATCTGCCCAACAGGGCCATCGAACCCTCCAGGGAGGTGCTGAAGGAGTGCGGCAACATGTCGTCCGCCACGATCCTGTTCATCCTCGATCGCCTGAGGCGTGCCGAATCACCCCTGCCCTGCGTGGCCCTGGCCTTCGGCCCAGGCCTCTGCGTAGAGGCTGCCTTGTTGGGGTGAGGAGGCTGGGGGCGGTGAACGCTGTGGCAGGCAATTGGTAAATTGAGCGATAGGTCGGCGGATAGGAAGTCAATCTCTGGTGGCAACAAGGCTTCGGGTGCCCTCGCCAGTTCTTATAGGGATCGTTCGCGGGAAGGAAGGGCTGGGGGGTGGTGGTTCTTGGGGTCGTCCAATCATGAGTTGATGGTATCCCACTGCGAGACAACAGCTTCGTCCACGCGTTGAAAGTCGCCTGAATTCTCCCCGCTGGAGCCGAAATAGGGCACAATAGTAGCAATTATTCCAAGCTTCCCATGCAAGGCGTTATCGCATTGTTGCTAGGTAGTGCAGGAGGCCTATTGACTTGGGCGGTTTTGGCCCAGAGAAAGGTATCTAGGCTCCGCAGTAAGTACGCACCCATTGCCAATGCTGAGGAGGAGGCTGAGCGAATCAGAAAGCAGTCTTCCCTTCTACAGGAACAGAGCAAGAAGGTTGCGGATTCAATTGTAGCGAAAGGCCAAGCCGAGCTGAAACATCTCGAGCAGGAGGCCGAAAGTATCAGGCAGTCCTTATCCTCGCTTGAAATGAAGCGCGAGGCGACACAGAATGAGCTTGATTTTATCAATCAGTCTATCGCCCTGAAAAACGACGATGTTCATTTGCTGGAGGTGGGATACTTCGAGGCTAGTTATAACTTTGAAGATCTTCCAGCTTATGAAGCGGCTCTAAGGAAGCTCTGATCAAAACGACTTAATCCATAAAACCCAGTCTCATTCTCGTCAATGAGACGTTGTTGAGCAGGTTTTGCCCTCTATTGGATCTCAGCAGTCCTTGCAAAAGCGTTCAGACAGTTTCCTCTATGCGTATTGCCTGGATTTCTGGATATTTTTCGACCTGAAGGCACACTCAACCCTGTACTACGCAGGATCAGGTATTCGCTCCCGTACCATCCAGAGATTTGCCAGGGCACAAAGCAGCTTCAGTTTCAGGTCGTTCTTACAAATGCCTCGGTAGAAGATTTTCCGAAAGCCAAACTGGCATTTGATGACCCGAAAGGGATGCTCCACTTTGGCGCGGAAGTGGGCTTTCGCCGTCTCAATCAGATTCAGAAGCCTGCCCTCTGGTGTCTCTGGAAGCACTCTGCGTTGGCCGGGCTTCATGGCAATCCTGAACTCAGCTTGGCAGTCCTGGAAATCGTCACGTTTCTCGATGCCGATGTGGCCTGCATCGCCATAGATGAGGCGTTCATCCCCATGAAGCCGGTCTGCTGCTGTGTTCAGCTCATGCACATTGGCAGCGGTGCTCTCAACGGAGTGGACCAGGCCAGATGCGGCATCAACTCCAATGTGGCAGCGCATTCCAAAGAACCATTGCTTGCCCTTGGCCACCGAGTGCATTTCGGGATCCCTCTCCTTGCGCTTGTTCTTGGTGGAACTGGGGGCATTGATGATCGTGGCATCAAGGATCGTGCCTTCCCTCAGCATCGCCCCTCTCTCACTCAGCATCTGGTTCACACCCTCGAGGATCTGCTCGGCAATCCGGTGCTCTTCCAGCAGATGGCGGAAGTTGAGGATCGTGGTTTCATCAGGGATCCGCCCTTCCATCGTCTCGATCCCTGCGAAGCGGCGGAAGCAGGGCGTATCGATCAGCATCTCCTCCATCAGGGGGTCTGAAAGCGTGAACCACTGCTGCAGCAGGTGGATCCGGAGCATCACCTCCAACGGAATCGGCGGACGACCTCCTTTGCTGGACGGCTTGTGATAAACGGGTTCAATCAAAGCCAGAAAAGCCTCCCAGGGAACCGTGATCTCCATTTCTTCCAAGAAGCGCTGGCGACGCGTCTTCTTTTTCGCGTAGATCTGCTCGTAGTCCGTGAAGCCCAGCTGGAGAGGGACAGCCATCCGGTCCAGTCTCAGTTCGAGAACTTGGCTGATTTTAGCGGGTTTTTCAGGGGTTCCTTAGGCTGGGGAGGCCAGGAAACCGCCATGACAGACCAGCTTGGGCGCATCACCATCAACCCTGAGATCTGCCATGGAAAGCCAACCATCCGTGGCTTGCGTTATCCCGTGGAAATGGTGCTCGAGCTGTTGTCAGCTGGGATGAGTGCATCTGACATCCTTGCCGACTACTCTGATCTTGAGGCTGAAGACATTACGGCGGTGCTTGAGTATGCCACCCATCTTTCCCGAGTTCAGCGGATTGATCCCGTCTCTGCATGAGGATCCTGCTGGATGCCCAGCTGCCTCAAGCTCTCGTTCGGCCGCTGGAACGATTGGGTTGCGACGTCCTCCACACCCTTGATCTTCCAGAGGGGAATCGCAGCGCCGACAACCTGATTTGCTCCATTGCCGACCGCGATGGACGGGTAGTCTTCAGTAAGGATACTGATTTCCTCCGTGGTCATCTCTTGCACGGCACTCCCGCCAAGCTTTTGATCGTGGCCACCGGCAACATCGGCAACCGGGATCTCACCACTCTACTGCTACGTGTTCTGTCGGAGCTGAACCGGCTGTTTGAAACCCATGTCCTCATCGAGCTGAATCGGAAGGCATTGGTTGTAAGGCACTGAACGTCAGTGAACTCGGCGCCGATGAACCGTTTGCCCACATGAATCATGTGCATCTGCTTGGCGATCGGCTCCACCACCGCGTTCCATTCCGGCTGGTGCAACGCCAACCCATCGACCCCATGCCGCCGCGGGATCACCAGGCACCCAGGATCCGCCGGGCAACGTCCTGCGCGGGGGCTGGGCTGGCTGTTGCCTGGCCAATCCGTGGCCCAGGAGCTCCACGAGCATCAGGGGTTGGTCAACGTGGCTCATGCGCATGCGCTTGGCGATGGTCTCGCGCAGGCGCTCGTCGGTGGGGGAGGGGGTTGGGGGCATGGGGGGAGCTTGGGGCTGTGGGGGCCAGTGCTGGGGCGGGGGGTGACAGGGGGTGGCACTTGTAAGAGGAGGAACACAGGCCGCCATGTCAGAGAGTGATCGCCTTCGCCCGGTCCCACTGCCCGGCGTGCCTACGTCCAGCGGGGGTAAAGTAACGGTGTGATCAGGTCGTTTCGTTGCCGCGACACCCAGGCCCTCTTCGAGGGGAGGCCTGTGAGGCGGTTTGGAGGCTTCGCTCGCGCGGCCTTCCGCAAGCTCGCCATCCTCGATGCCGCGGGATGCCTCATCGATCTGCAGATTCCACCAGGCAATCGCCTGGAGCCGCTCAAGGGGAACCGCCATGGCCAGCACAGCATCCGCATCAACGACCAGTTCCGGCTCTGCTTTGTCTGGTCGGAAGCCGGGCCAGAGGAGGTCGAAATCGTTGATTACCACTGACTTGCTGCTGGTGCATCCGGGCGAGGTGCTGCTGGAGGAGTTCCTCAGACCGATGGGGATCAGTCAATACCGGCTGGCGCTGGCGATCGGCGTACCGGAGAGCCGCATCAACGCGATCGTGAAGGGGCGGCGGACGATCAGTGCCGACACCGATCTGCGCCTGTGCCGTTTCTTCGGCCTCAGCGAAGGCTTCTGGCTGAGGCTGCAGGCCAGCCATGATCTGAAGCTGGCCAAACAGGCTCTTGGGGGGGTGCTGCACTCCATCGAACCGTTCCAGCCCACCTGATCTGGTTTCGGGATCGACGGCCCGCATCCACCACCGCGTTCCATTCCGGCTGGTGCAACGCCAACCCATCGGCCCCATGCCGCCGCGGGATCACAAGGCACCCAGGATTCGGCGGGCTACGTCCTGCGCGGGGGCGGGGCTGTCTATTGCCTGGCAAATCCGTGGCCCAGGAGCTCCATGAGCATCAGGGGTTGGTCAACGTGGCTCATGCGCATGCGCTTGGCGATGGTGTCGCGCAGGCGCTCGTAGGCGGGAGAGGGGGTTGGGGGCATGGGGGGATCCTGGCGCTGTGGGAGCCATTGCTGGGGCGGGGTGTGACAGGGGGTGGCACTGGTGGGGAAGAAGCCTTGCTGCCGTGGTCTTGATCCCTCCCACCCCCTTGACCACCATGGAGAGTGCCTACGCTGGGTTCTCAGCCGTTCCTGGTGGCGATGGCACCCGTGTCTGACCTTCTTCAGCTGCCCCAGAACGAACGGCTTGCTCTGGCGATCGCCCTCTGGGACAGCCTCGATGACGAGGCCCGAGATGGGGCGCTGCCGATCGATTCTGCCCTCTGCGCTCAGCTGGATCGGCGCTGGGCGGCCCATCTCGCCAACCCTGGCGCAGCAGTGCCCTGGGATGAAGTGCGCAGCCAACTCGGCCTTGGATGACGCTCCCCTCGGTTGGCTTCCTGCCAGAGGCGGTGGAGGATCTTCTGGAAACCCAGCGCTGGTACGGCGCGCGTGAGTCGGCGTTGGCCCAGGACTATGCCGAAACCGTTGCTGCTGCGATTCAACGCATTCTCGTCTCTCCTCAATCCGTTTCCCTTGATCCACGGTCAGATCCGCAGGGTGGTGCTGAGTCGATTTCCCTATGCCGTCTATTTCCGCGAGCAGGGCACTGAAATCCTCGTGATCGTTCTGCACGGTCGCCAGGATCCCCGGCGCTGGAAACAGCGCACCTGAATGGGCATCGGCGATGCAGAGTGCCTGAGGTTGCTGAGGTCGCCTGTGCCGCTCTGGTTCCGGGGCACGATGGGGTCTATCTCCAGGGCCCGCTGGTGCGGGATTTGCCGAGCAACAGCCCGCCCCGCAGCATTCGCAGCGGCCCTTGGCGCATCGGTGAACCCCATCCCCTTGCCCTGGAGCCGAACAGGCGCACCTCCGAGCCTGGGATCACGCCACGGATCACCGCCGAGATTCCTGCAGGCGCGTATCGGTCGGAAGAGCAACCGTGGTTCTCATGGTGTGCATTCTGATGGTTTGCGCTCGCTGTCCCTCAGCTCTACTGCTTCTCTCCGAGAAGGCTGCGCCTACGCAGAAGCCTTCGGTTACGCCGCCCACAAGGAAGTAGGCACCCTGTTCGAAGCGGGTAATGCCGTTGCCGGGGAAGCACTTCAACAACCCTATCATGCCTTCTTTGCTTCCCATTCTGTCGTTGCTGGAGAGGAAGATGGTTGGGCTGTTCTGGCCATCCCATGGGCCCCGCTTGCACGGATTGGCCATGGTGGGCTTTGTTCTCCTCAGTCTGGCCTTTGATCTCCAGGTGGCCATCGGCCTGATCCGCTCAGGCGGACAACATTGGCCGACCATCGATGCGCCTTTGGCAATGATCGCGTATCTCATCTGCGGTATGGCCGGCGGCCTGGCTGCTGTTGATCTGGCCCTGCTGCGACGGCGGGGGCTGCAACGGCTGGTGATGCTGGGGTTGGGCCTGCAGTTACTGATCCTGGTGCCCGGAGTTGTTCTCACCAGCGGACTTCTCCCTAACGTCCTGGTCGAGGCCCGGGCGATGCACAACCTGGGCCTTGCGGCATTCGGCGGCGCCTTGATCAGCCTCCTGCCCTTGCTGTCGAACAACCGAGGCCAGATGCTTGATGGCGGTGATTTGCGGCCTGAGGGGACAGCACTTCACCGGCCGGAGGATTCCTTATGGGAAAAGATCACCGATGTGGGGGTCTACGTATTCAGCGGTCTGGCAGGGTCCGCTCTCATGCTGCTCACTGGACTTGCACTCTCATCAGCACCAGCAAGCACATTGGCGGGTTTGCTGGAAAGGAATCCGGATCTGGGTAGCTACTTGTCGATGACCTTCTGCAACGGTGCCCTTTGTTCCGCCTTGGGGGCATTTGCAGCCACCTTGCGAAATCGGAAAGTGATCTCAGAAACCGGAGAGAAGATCATGATGACCTTGCCCCTACTGCTATTTCTCCTCCTGCCGTTGGTGATTCTGCCGTTGCTATGGCAGCCGCTGCATTGGCTGCCCATCGTCATCGAATCCCTGCTAGGGAATCTCTGGGCAACAGGGGCTTGAGAAGCCGCAGAACGCAACACTCCAGCATTGGTCTGAAATTTGACTGAGCAGAGATCGCTTCAGGTCTCTGTCGTTCATTCCTCCCCATATTTTAGTGGATCTGAAAGCCAAATCAGGGCGCCTGAAGACACAACTACCACGATCATGTCGCCAATAGCAACTGCCGGTGAGCACCCTGCCCACCATGCGTGGCGGATCCGGCGGGCCACGTCCTGCGTGGAGGTGGCACGTGTTGGGGGAGAAACCCCGCTGCCATGTCTTGCTCTATCCCCTAAGCCGGGGCAACGACCATTATGTGTAGACACCTCACGACGAGGTCACCCATGGCCACGAATCTCGCCCTCGATCAGGACCTGCTTGACCACCCCTTCCATGTGAGCGGTGAACCCACCAAAAAGGCCGCCGTCACCCGCGCCCTGCAGGAGTTCATCGCGCGCCGGGAACAGCGCCAGGTGGCGGAGCTCTTCGGCAAGCTCGAGTGGGATCCCGGCTACGACTACAAGGCGGGAAGGGAACGCCAGCGATGACTCTGCTGGTCGACACTTCCGTCTGGTCGCTGGCTTTTCGCCGTGATGGCCAGCCAAGCGCGCCTGAGGTCAGCGCTCTCCGCGCTGACCTCCAGGGTTGCCGACCAGGTCTTGATCACAGGATTGGTCCTTCAGGAGGTTCTGCAGGGATTTTCCGGTCCCAAAAACCGAGATCAGCTTGTGGAGCGCCTCTCTGTGCTCGCCTTTCTCCAGCCCGATAAGCAGGACCACATCACGGCAGCTGACTTCGCAATACTTGCCGCCGCCGAGGTGTCCAGATCAGCACCATTGCTGCCCTGCTCATCCAACTGTGCCAGCGCTATCAACTGACGCTGCTGACAACGGACAAGGACTTCTATGCGGCTTCTCAGCACGTGGATGTCCCGTTATGGTCGATGGGGTGGAGAGTTGTCTCGGCAGCGAAGATCGATCCGTCCATGCAAATGAAGACATCGAGGCGCTGGCGGCACTGCTCGCATCGGGGGATGCCGTTGCCGGTGAGCACCTTGCCCACCATTCGCTTGACGCGTTTGGTGTAGTCGTCGATCTGGGTCACGTCAGCCGCACCGAACTGGAGGCAGACTTTCCCCAACTCAGCAGGCAGACCCTCGACGACGCCCAAATCCAGGCCCGCCTTGCCAAGCCTCCCGGCCGCCCCCGCCAACGGCTCACCCTGCTCCGCGGCTCAAGGGCCAGCAGGCAAAGGAGACTGGACCCATGATGCGCACACCTTCACCACCCCCCTCACGCCCTAGGTCCTGATGCCCATGAATCAAGAACTGGAAGAGCTGCTATCGCGACCCGTCGATCCTGTGCCCCTGAGTGATCGCATGCCCCCAAAACATGCCCATCGCAACCCACGGCCTCCCCGGAGCGCTTGCTCCGCTCTACGGAGTTTTGTTGCTGATCAAGAGGCGGCAAGAGGTAAGGCCTCAGTCAACCAGCAGGTGATGTCGTGAGTCGTCAGATTGAGCGGCCTGCTCAGGGCTTTTCGGTGAATGGCATCATCTCGGGTGTCATCAATGGAGCGATGCAGATCCCCCTTTGCATTGCGCTTGCTTCGGTGGTTTTTTCAGGCACTCTCAGGCCTTTTTTCCCCCTGGGTATCGGTCTTTTTCTGATTGGTAATGCGATGGTGAGTGCCGTGGCGTCCCTGCAATCGAGCAGTCGCTTCGGCTTGGCATCGGTTCAGGATTCCACGCCGGCAATCGTGGCGCTGATGACCATCAGCATCGCTTCCAGCACCCATAACGGTGCTAGCACCCTGCCGACCGTGGTGGCAGCGATCGCTATCTCAACACTTGTGATGGGAGTCACGCTGTATTCCTTGGGGCACTTTGGGCTGGGGATTGGTGCTCGCTTCTTCCCTCCTTCTGTGGTGAGTGGCTTCCTGGCGGGTACGGGAGTGATCCTGCTTCTGGCAGGGCTGGGATTCTTGATGAATACCAACCTGACCATGTTCAATCTGGATCAATTGTTCTTAGCTGGGGCGCCTGGACGATGGCTGCCTGGGGCAGTGTTTGGTATCGCCTTGGTGTGGATCCATTTGCGTTTTCCCAAGGCCTGGGTTTTGCCCACACTGCTGTTTACGTCAGCCCTAATTTTTGCCCTTTCATTACATATTTTTCATATCAGCACCCAGGAGGCCATCGCCCGGGGCTGGATTGAGGGTGGCTTCCCTGCTGGCAGGCTATGGCCTCCGTTAACCCTGGCGCAGTTGAGTCATATTGATTGGAACATTCTTGGCCAGCATATTATTCACTATCTGATCATTGCCTTTGTTGGCTCCCTGGCACTGCTTCTCAATGCTTCAGGACTCGAGCAGACGACTGAGGAGGAGATCGATCTGGACAGAGAGCTGAGGGGCAATGGTCTGGCCAACCTAGTGGCCGGAGCAATGGGTGGTGCCAATGGCTATCTTTCCATCAGTGGTTCAGCCCTCTCCCATGAGATGCATGCACCAGGACGCCTGCCGAGCCTGATCAATACAGCGATGTCCGTGGCAGCCCTGGGATTCGGGATGTCGCTTCTGCAAGTTTTCCCAAACTTTTCACTGGGTGGTCTAACGATATTTCTTGGCCTTTGCATGCTCAAAGAACCATGTTTCGACAACTTCAGCCGCTTCCCTCGGGTTGAGTACGGGTCGACCATGCTGATCATGGCCGTAATTGCCTACTTTGGCTTTATCAATGGTGTACTGATTGGGCTCCTAGCCTCGTTCGTTTTCTTTGTGATCAGTTCCTCCAGGGTTAATCTGGTCAAATTCACCGGCACTTGCCGGACGATACAGAGTCAGGAGGTTCGAACCAGGTCGGCCGCCTCATTGCTGTGCAGTCGGGGGGATCAGGTTCAGATCTTCGCCTTGCAGGGATCGGTCTTTTTTGGGTCTTCATTCAATCTCTATCGGCGCCTGCGGCGTCATTTGATGGTGAGAAGAGCCGCTCCCCCCGCTTCCTATTGTTAGATTTTCATGATGTTGTTGGCATTGATTCTGGCGGCATGACCTGGATCAGTCGCCTTAGCAAGCTAGCTCGGGCCCGCAAGGCGATTCTGGTGCTCAGTGATCTATCGCCGCAAACCCAGCGCCAGTTCTTACAATTTATCGGCGCAATCGATCCATCAGAGCCGGATCTTACAGAGTCAACTCACCTGGCCACAAATATGGATGAGGCCCTGCAGTGGTGTGAAGATCAACTGCTGGCTGGATGCTGTTTAAAGGATGATTCGCCTGATTTTCCAACAGAGTCTGAGGTCAAAACACCGGCCAGCCTGGATAACGATGCCCAGGAGTGGACAGCTCAGTTCATCGCCAAGGCAGGGGAGTATCTACAGCGCGAGAGCTATCCAACGGGGGCCATCCTCTGGCGAGACGGCGATGATTCCAGTCGTCTATATCTCGTGGAATCAGGAGAAATCGAGCTGGATTCAACCTCGGCCAATGGTTCGCGCAAGCGCTATTTCAGCGTCGGATCAGGTTCTGTCTTTGGCGAGGTGTCTTTCTTCCTTAAATCACCTCGTATCGGCTCGGCAATATTCAAACATGATGCCGTGCTCTATTCCCTAACCAGGGAACAACTTGATGCCATGGCCAGACATAATCCTCAACTAGCCTTGGAATTGCAGAACCGAGTGCTTATCATGGAGTCGATGCTGATAGCCGAAGATTTTCACTCAGTGGATTTTATGATGCGTTGACCGTATCGCCCTCCCAGGGGTCGAGACAGCCCACCGCGAACTTCATCCCAGCTAAACCCTTGAAGACGGCCTGATTCCCGCTCGCATTTCAGTCCTAGAGGTCTTAGAATTAGTGCCCACCGTTAGGGATATCAGAAGCAGATTAGCTGGCGTCATCAGCTGCATTTCGGGCGTTGATCCTGGCTCCTCAGAAGAAGCAACGGCCTGTCTGAGAGGGGAACGATCATCTCCGCGCCGAGCTTCCCCCCCCTGGCGAGCGGGCTGACCAGTGATGGCCCGTAGTTGAGGCGGGCGAACCCTCGGCCCACCGCCCGCAACCACGCCGACCTGGACTTGTTAGGGAGCCACCTAGAATTCCAATTGCTTCTGCTTTCCCGTTGCCGATGCGCACTGTTGCCTTTGCCAATGGCGACCAGATGCCCCTGCTCGGCCTGGGAACGTGGAAGTCGGACCCCGGCCAGGTGTATGGCGCCGTGCGCGAAGCGATCCGGCTGGGCTATCGCCACATCGATTGCGCCAGCGTGTATGGCAACGAGCCGGAAGTGGGCCAGGCGATCTGTGGCGCCATCGACGAGGGCGACGTGACCCGCGAGGAGCAGCAGCGTCCCGCCGAGTGGTGTAATTCCTGAGGACCAGCACCGGCTACGCCGGTGCTGGCGGGTCGCTACTCAGATCCCTTGCAGGGCAATGGGTGGGCCGGTCTGTGACCCTGGTTTGAGTACCACCTCCAACCTGAGAACCAGACCATGCCCATTTCTCATTCTGCCGCCACTGAGCTGGAGCAGCTGCTTGGCAGTGGCACTGCCGGCGAACTCATCCCTGAACTGGTGCGCCAGGGCTTGCAAGCCTTGATCGAGGCCGAGGCGACAACTGCCCTCGGTGCCGATCGCCATCAGCGCACTGACCAGCGGCGCGGACACCGCAACGGCAGCCGTGATCGGCTCCTGACCACGACAGCCGGTGACATCCAGCTGCGCATCCCACGCTTCCGGACGGGAAGCTTCTTCCCGTCGCTGCTGGAGCCCCGCCGCCGGGTGGATCGGGCCCTGTGGGCCGTCGTGATGGAGGCCTACGTCTCCGGCGTCTCCACCCGCAAAGTGGATGAGCTTGTGGCGGCGCTTGGATGCGAGAGCGGCATCTCCAAATCGGAGGTGAGCCGCATCTGTCAGGGCCTGGACGTCCAGGTGCAGGCCTTCTTGAACCGGCCGCTGGAATTCAGCCGTTACCCCTACGTCTACCTCGATGCGACCTACCTGCATGGCCGAGATCCGGCCCGTAAGCAGGTGATCTCCAGGGCCGTGATCGTGGCGGTGGGCATCACGGCCAGCGGCCAGCGCGAGTTGCTCGGCATCGAAGTCGGCGACAGCGAGGACGAGGCCTTCTGGACGGCCTTCTTACGGCGTCTGAAGGAACGGGGCCTGACTGGTGTGAGGCTGGCGATCAGCGACGCCCATGCCGGCCTCAAGAAGGCGATCGCCCGCTGCTTCCAGGGCTGTAGCTGGCAGCGCTGCAGGGTCCATTTTGCGCGCAACCTCCTGGTCAAAGTGCCAAAGGCCAGTCAGGACATGGTCGCTGCAGCCCTGCGTTCGGTGTTCGTGCAACAGGAGGCCACAGCGGTTGCGGTGCAGTGGGATCAGGTGATCACCATGCTCACCGAGAAGTTCCCCGCCGCTGCGGCACTGATGGCCCAGGCCAAGGACGATGTCCTGGCATTCCGATCCTCTCCACCGGAGCACTGGCGCAAGATCTGGAGCACCAACCCCCTGGAGAGGCTCAACAAGGAAATCAAACGCCGCACCCGCGTCGTCGGGATCTTCCCCAACGACGCCGCCATCATCCGCCTGGTGGGAGCCCTGCTGCTCGAGCAGCAGGAGGAGTGGCAGTTGGAGGGGCGCCGGGTCTTCTCTGAACTGTCGATGGCCAAGCTGGACAGCAGCAACGATCCGGGCCAAGATCAACTGACAGCTGCACTTACTGCAGCTGCCTGACGACCGATCTCAGATCAGGTCACAGACCTCGGGATTTACACCACTCCAGGGGACGCTGCCCGGCCTTGCATCTCTTCTCGCTTCTCGAATCCCTGGTAGCCAGCATCCGCATAGACCACGGTTTCCTCGCCGTGCAGGAGATCAGCGGCTGGGGTGAGGTCATGCACATGGGCAGCCGTGGTTTCCACTGAGTGGATGAGGCCGCTTTCGCTATTCACACCGATGTGAACCTACCGCTTCGCATGCCTGCGGCTACATCCCGAAGTACCACTGCTTGCCCTTGCAGGTCTGGTGCATTTCCGGATCCCTCTCCTTCCTCTCGTTCTTAGTGGAGCTGGGTGCCGCGATCAAGGTGGCATCAATGATCGTGCCCTGCTTCATGGCCATGCCGTTGGCCTTGAGGTGGGCTTTGACCACTTCAAAGATCTGTTTGCCGAGATTGTGCTTCTCCAGCAGGTGCCGGAACGTGAGAATCGTTGTCTCATCAGGGATCCGATCGCTGATCATGTCGATCCCCGCAAATCGGCGCATCGTCGGCACCTCGATCAGCGCATCCTCCATCGCTGGATCGCTGAGGTCGTACCACTGCTGCAGCAGATGGATGCGCAGCATGGTCGCGAGCCGATAGGGCGGACGACCACCCTTGGAGCTGGTCTTGGGATAGTGGGGCTCGATCAGATCGATCAGTGCTTTCCACGGCACAACATTTTCCATCTCGCCCAGAAATCGTTCTCGCCTGGTGCGCTTTTTGGCAGTGGACTGCTCGTAATCACCGAATCCAAGCTGCTTACTGCCCATGAACCCAGTCCTTACCTGTGATTACACGGGTATTTTCGCGCGGATGGCTCGGGTTTTCCAGAGCCTCCCTAGGGACTGCTGGGAAGTGGATTGTCTGGCTGCTGCCTACCCTGGAGTAATTTCTCGTAGGTTTGACGAGCAAAACTGTTGTTCAGTTTGATCGCTCCATGATGGACAGCCAGCAGTCTTCTGTCAAATCTGCTGACCAATTCGGCGACGGTTGCTGGACTGCTCAGTGGGATCGGTGGCTTGTCCGACGGCACTGAAGCACCAGGCTCCTGGGTGATCAGCAGTTGATTGTTGGCCAGGCTGCTCCTGAATTGAGAAAGCAGCTCAATTCCCATTTGATGGTCGTCCCAATTGGCCTTGACATGCTCATCAGAACCACCAAGTGTGAGAGAACAAACGGTCAGCACCAATAAAGACAGTGAAGAGGTGAATACAGCTTGTTCGCAACGTGAAATTTCCCCAACCCCCCTCGGCAAGCGGACCACACCCATGATCACGAGAATAACAGCGGCTCCGGTGGCGACTGCGCTAAGGGCGCCTAACTGAATTCGGTAATGACGCGCCAGATGGCATTGCCTGCTCAACCTCATTGTCAAACTTGCATTCAATTGGTTCAATATCAGCCTTTGACCCTTAGATGCTCCTTGTAGTTCTCGAATGAGTTCTTCATTCATTCGATAATTCCAGATCAACATATTGGTCGCATCTCCTCTCTTCAGTATAGTAAGGGAGTCTAGGTTGGCTGTTTGATATCCCTTTTGCTCGAGCACCGGACAGAATTGGAGCCTTGCAGCCGTGTAGCTGGTAAACACATACGATGCCACATAGATGACCAAGCCCATCAGACCGATGCTGCCTGCCAGGAGTGCCTGGCCCCAACGGGTCAGCCTTTGCTTGGGTTCTTCCGGTGCGCCGTCAACAGGCACAACTTCTATCAGGCGGGGAATCAGAAGACGGAGGACCTTCTCCATGATCCCAGGAAAGTTCGCTTGTGTAGTTTCTGCCTCATCCTATCGGCTTTTTCTGTTGCAGCAATGGCCTTGTCCTTGCGTGCCAGCTCGGCCAGTTGCTGCCGAAGCTCGGCAAGACGAATACGGCGTGGATCCGGTTCTGGCATCGTTTCACCTCAGCGCCTCACAAGCCTCTCCATCTCCATCACCATCCAAGTACGTGTGCCCCTCCCGCAGCAGCTGCTGGGCCCGCTCCCAGGAGTCGACATTTGCGCAGTACCACCGCCGGCCTGGACTGGACGCGGGAGCTGTCCTGTCGTTAATGATCGTCAGCGTCACTGGGCGCTGCGAGGGCTGGCGCGGGGTGCCTCGGTTGACTGCTCGCCAGTCCCAAGGGCGCTGGATTCCGCCGTCGTACCTCCAGACCCCTACGCGATATCGCTGAGCCAGCTTCTCCCGATCGAGATAGGCCCATTCGTCGCACTGCTTCAGGTACTGGCGGTAAGCAAAGGCGTTGCCTTGCTGCACCAGGGTCAGGCTGAGGTGGTCTGGCTTTTCTGGACAGCCCCCATCGTTAACCTCTGAGGCGGGGCAGCGCCCCTGAATGGGGGCTCCCACCGATGAGCAAACGCCGCACCCACAGTCCCGAGTTCAAGGCCAGGGTCGCCATGGAGGCGAACAGTGGCCGCAAGACGATCCAGGAGTTCGCCGCCGACCACGCCATCGGGATTGCGCCATGCAGCGCACCTTGCGGTGCGACCCGATCCAGGTGAGCCAGTGGAAGCGGCAGCTGCTCGATGGAGCCAGGGAGCTGTTTACCAGGGGCAAGCAGACCAAGGACAAGGAGGACGGGCAGGCCAAGGAATCAGAGCTTTTCCAGCAGATCGGCCGGCTGCAGATGGAGCTGGAGTGGCTCAAAAAAAGTCTCAGCTGCTCTGATGCCCATGAACTACGCAAGCTGGTCGATCACGACCATCCCGAGCTCAGCGTCAGCCGCCAAGGCTTGCTGCTGGGGCTGCCTCGATCCACGCTGTACTACCGGCCCACACCGGTGCGGGAATCGATGCTACGGATCATGGCAAGGATCGATGCTCTCTATCTGGAAGATCCCTGCAGCGGTAGCCGCCGGATGGTGGCCTATCTGGCCAGAGATGAGATCCCGATCAGCCGTGATCGGATGCGAAACCTCATGCGCCGCATGGGGTTACGGGCGATCTACCAGAAATCCCGCACCACAGTTCCCGGGGATCCCTCCGAGCGTTTTCCATGTCTGGTGGATCTCAGCATGGTCACGGTACTTGAGGAACAGCAGCCAGGAGGTCTGCTCCGTGTAGTCGAGCTCGGTGCCGCAGCCGGCCTCCTTGCGCAGGCAATCGTCGATAGCGCGAAACGCCTGCTCGAAGGAGCTGGGAGCTGAAGCCGCGCGGGAGCCGTTGGGGGCGCGGCTGCGGGGGGCAGGGCTTGGGGCCTGGCCGTTGCCGGAGGCTTCCCGCTCCGACCCATCCGCTAGGGCCACCGATCCACCGCGGCCACGGCCGGACACGATCAGCCGGCGGCTGAGCAGGTCTGCCTTGACCGCTTCGTAACTGGCTTCGTCCCACTCCAGGGTTTCCCGCAGGCGACCGTTGCCCGCTGATCCCCCCAGGGCAGTCAGCGCACCGAGCAGCTCGTCGGCAAGGTCGTCGTTGCTGCCGGCGTCGCTCAGTGGGTTCTCAGCGGCGTAGATCAACGGGGCGGGCAGTTCGTTGCCCTCAGAATGCCAGCAGACATCCCATCGGAGCAAGGCCGGTCGGTGATCGCCTCTTCCCATGGAGGGGCAGGGTGATTCATGCAGGGTTGAGCCTCTCGAAGAGAGAGGTAGGAATAGTGCAGTGGGCTTTGATATATGCAGCTAACGCTCCAGATCAGAGGCGGGCAGTTGACTGCGCCACGGAAGGTATGGAATGCTCCCGACGGCTGAATCTTGATGTTATACGGGCTGCTTTTGCAATACTAGACTTCTTAGAAACTCTGGCGCCAAGTCAGCACCATTCGGCCAGCAAACTGTGCGAAGCTCAGGATCTAGGTAGGCCTCGCTGAATCTTTCGGGATCAAGAAGGTCTTCAAAGATTGGACCTACGAGCTCTGCAGCAACGTCAGCTTCTCCGTGAGTTCCATCGTTGAATTGAAGCAACAGTCGGTGCCCTGTAAGGACTTGAGCAGATGTGACGTGAAGCATGATGTACTCGAAAAGTGGGACTACTCTAAAGGGGGAATCGGCGATAGAGGCTCGTGGCGGCGCGCTTGCTCCCAGTCAAGCATCAACTCATCGCGATGCTGCTGGTACCATTCCAATACGTGAGATAGAGCTCTTCTTGGAAATTGACCATTGACAACACCATCTACTATGTTGACTGTGATCTCATACTCGCCATAGATTGCATGGAAATGTGGTGGATCATGATCTCGATATAGGATGGCTATCGCGATCCCAAGGAAGCGGCTGACAGCTGGCAACTATAGCGTCAAACTGGCAAGTTGCCAAAGGCTGCGAGACAGCGATTTCGTGTGCAGGCCCCTGCCTTAGGCTCCGTATAACGCTGCCCTTGAGTGGCAGGCAAGAACTGTAGATCTGTAGCAGGGAGTTGGTGGTGGCCTGTCCACTTGAAGGGCTTGTTCGAAGGTCGTTTCGCCACAGGCATGGCCTGCATTACAGATAACACTAATGCAAGCTCAGCCTCCCATCAAATAATTGCAGTCACTTGATGATTTAAAGCCGAGTGCATTTTCAAGACCAGAACTTGGCTCCTTTTGAAGGGAAGATCATCACAACATTAACATCAGATGGAAATACAATTTCAAGAGTCCCTTATGTTGTCGTCGAGAAATTGCTCATTGCAGCTATTGAGAAAGTATTAAACTCCAAAATCAAAGTGCGCTAGTCCGGTGGATAATACAACATCGGACTTCCATCCCACAAATGCCACACTTTCTCATCTCCTGAAAAATGCCACCCGCGATCGGATTCATACATCCAAGCCCAAAATGTCTTGCAAAATGACAATGGATAATCAGGCGTTTCAAGAAAGGATGTCGCCAAGATGGGCGTCTGATATCCAATGACCCAAAATCCATTTGAACATTTACTATCGAGGTGCACCGCAAGAACACCGGAGTTTGTTGCTCCAATAACTAGTGCAAAGCTGTTGTTGTTCCCATTGTAAAAAGAAACCTGATGAAGGATCTGCCCCACCAATTCCCTCGGATTCAAAGGAATAGCAGAAATGGCACCTCTTGATTTGTGAATGCCAACTGCCTCAGCATATCGCTCAGCTAGATATTGGTCCTTAAGGGTCAATGAGGCACGGGCACACCAACTCGCAACGTCTCCAGAGTCAGCTAGCTGCAAAATCCAACTCTTGGTTTCAGCAAAACGTTTCACTTGCGGAGAATAAGTTGAAGAGGTCACGAACAGTCCACGGTTTGCACCCTCATCTGCCAGCACTTGAGCAAAAGAGCGTACCGCATCAATCTTCACCGGATTATTCCGATTCTGCCGCTTCGCTTGAACCAACGTAAGTGTTTCGCTAACAGCATCATGGCTCCACAATCGGATATCTACGCCTCCGTCAGCGCGACCTGGGCCGAGAGCCACCCGAAAGCCATTGTTCTGTAAGACAGATGCCAAGAGCTTCTCGAATTCACGCCAATGAATCTCTTCCAATCTGCGAGGATGCTGTGCGAAGTATTCATAAAGCTCCTGATGAGCTGAGTCATATTCAGAGGCCAGCAATTTCTGAAACCATTTAAACCTGAAGTAGTCAGTAAAATCTTTCTGAAGATCAGAATCTGATGAGTAGATATGGCTCGAGATATTGTCATAGCCTTCAGCGTAGAAGGAAGTTCCTGCGAGTGCTTCATCAACCAGTCTCTCATGGAGATCAAGTCTTCCAGCAAGTTCATTTTCATACCAGAAACGTAGTATTGTGGCACCGTATGGACTAGGCTCACTGTTCCCAAAATGGTCAGCATGTGAGGAAAAGCCATAATCTTGCCCTAGATCCTCACTCTTGATCCATGAGGAGATACGTACCTTGATATCTCGAATCATCGATTCAAGTTCCGAATCTTGTCGCCGATTTCGCCCAATGCTACTGTCTTTCAATTTCACACCAGCAGATATGATAATTCTTTATTAGGGAAGAAATGCTCCCCGTCTCGCATTTTGACTCAGCTACTTGGTTTTTAGTAGGTGTAATAAATCCAGTCCATAGTCTACCCCTTGTCCAAGTACTACAACCTGGCATGTGGCTGGATATCCTGTTGTTCATGACGTGGCTGTGATCATTTCTAGCTCGTTTAAGCATAGGTATGGTTTCTGGCCGATCCCACATTATCATGAGGGTAATTGACCCAGTTTGGATTTCCATGTAAGCTATCGACACAATTGAAGGTGTGAGCATCAATCCTGACGGGATCAATCCTTCGAACGCTACCTTTCAGTGGTGAGCAAACCGCAATAAGGGGTGAACATGATTCTATAGGGGGCTCATCCACTGCAAAGGCCTGTTAGATGCCATTTCTTAGTGCCTCAGCTAGATTGTCATCTCCATGCTTGCTAATAGCTATTCTTTCTAGAGTGTCCGATAGATTCTCGGAGTTGCCGCTTACAGTCATGCCAACTCCTAGGCGAATCTGCTCCTTTTCGAGCTCAGCGACTTGGTCAGAGACTTCGTGTTTAAGGGAATCATATGCATAGGCGACATCAAGAACATCCTTTGTGGCAATCATGCTAATAATATAGCGGTGGATAACCCTGTTACGCCTATCATACAGATCGTTGAGCCGGTCATAGGTCTCCTTGGTGACTATTCTTTTTGCAAGTGATCTTTTGTAGATCTTCCTCTCCGAGATCCCCTTCTCGTCTTCTTCTTGATACAGAAGCTCATCCCCCCTCTGCCAGAAAAGATGACGCCTGTTGATCCCGACCACTTCAACCACCAGGGGGCTTGATGGAATCGATCGATGCGTCGTTACAGCGAGGCCGTCAAGGCTGAT
>Ga0209597_1000979_pt1 | contig 18774 bp, 16 predicted proteins | sample M_140625_MF_Meta_FD_187316 | JGI IMG/M metagenome (GOLD analysis project Ga0209597, IMG submission 187316) | Freshwater microbial communities from Lake Montjoie, Canada to study carbon cycling - M_140625_MF_MetaG (SPAdes) (version 2) | ecosystem: Environmental > Aquatic > Freshwater > Lake... | reverse complement strand
CAACTCGCGCAATATGTTCTGTCCCTCTGGCTGGTTTAAGTCGAGGGTGACGGATTGCTTGTTACGAGATTGGACTTCCCACCACACAGAATTATTTTGGCGGAGCATGCGCCATTTACGCAAAGGATCCCCTTTACCAGGCGGTTCTATTTTGATGACCTCGGCGCCAAAGTCACCTAAAGTCTTGCCAAGAAAAGGGCCGGCAATCAACTGACCAAGCTCAATAACCCGCACGCCTTGGAGAGGACCGTTATTCTTGATTGGCACGCTAGCATCCACCTGATGTATTCGACGCTTAGATATTCAATGCTTAGGTATTATTCAATGCTTAATCGGGGCCTGCATCTTGGAGTGCTCAGCTTGGAGCGCACACAGCGTAACCCCTGAGCGCTATGAATGAACGGCCCCGCCCAGTTTACTGATGTGACAAGCGTGAAGCAGCCTGCTTAACCGCCTTCACAATATTGATATAGCCAGTACAGCGACACATATTGCCCTCAAGACCATGGATGATTTGCTCATCAGTGGGTTGCGGATGATCTTTTAGGAATGCCGAAACCGCCATAATCATCCCAGGAGTGCAAAAACCACATTGCAGCGCATGACATTGGGTAAACGCTTCTTGCACTGGATGCAGTTGGTCCCCGTTAGCCATGCCTTCAATCGTCACGATAGTCGCGCCATTTGCCTGAACCGCGAGCATAGTGCACGATTTGACTGCACGGCCATCTACATGAATTGTGCAAGCGCCACACTGGCTGGTATCGCAGCCGACATGAGTGCCCGTCAAATGCAAAGTATCTCGCAAGAAGTTAGCCAATAGTACGCGATCTTCAACCTCCGCGCGGTGTTTGACGCCATTGACGGTCATTTCGACTGTTGCCATTGCAGAGTTTTCCCTTAGTTAGTCTGTAGCCATAATGAGTATTGAGGTAAGCGCGACAGATTCAATCGCCTCACCGTGAATCGTTGCGATCAAGTAGACATTTGCGCAATTGCGCGTTTTGCCATCACTCGCACCAGCTGCCCTCGATATTCGCTAGTGCCATGAATATCTGCATTCAAATCGTCAGTCGCCAGCGCGGCAGTCGCAGCCACGCCAGGATTGAATGATTGACTCAAAGCATGCTCTGCTTCGGCCCAACGAAATACGCCTGGGCCAGCGCCTGTGACCGCCACTTGAATGCCGGCAGTCGTCTTTGCGATAAAGACACCCGCCATAGCGTAACCCGAAGCTGGGTGTGGAAACTTGGCGTATGCAGCTTTACTCGGAATTGGAAAGTCGATACGAACAATCAACTCACCGGCCTCTAGCGCGGTGGCAAACATGCCCAAAAAGAAATCAGCTGCAGCAATTTGACGCAGGTTAGTGACAATGGTTGCGCCTAATCCGAGAACCGCTGACGGATAATCAGCAGCCGGATCATTATTAGCAACCGAACCGCCCAAAGTGCCGCGATTACGCACTTGCGGATCACCAATCTGACCGGCTAAATCCGCCAACGCAGGAATCGCCTCGCGCACGATGTCAGAACTAGCCACTTGATAATGCCGAGTCGCAGCGCCAATGCTTAACGTTGCGCCTTGATGGAAAATCCCGGACAACTCAGAAATCCCTGTAATATCAATAAGTTGCGTTGGAGCGGCGAGTCTAGCTTTAAGAGTAGGCAACAAAGTCATGCCACCCGATAAGGGCTTGGCCTCTGGGTCTTTAGATAAAGCTTGCGCTGCAGCGGTGAGCGATGGTGCTTTGTGATACTGAAATGCTTGCATGATCAGTGTCCTTTCTTAGCGGCAGCAATGGCTTGCCACACTTTATTGGCCGTCAGCGGCATATCCATAGGCGGCACGCCTAGCGGGCGCAGCGCATTCATAACGGCATTAGTTAGCGCACTCAGTGAGGCTGTGCAACCCGACTCGCCCATACCCTTCACCCCAATTGGGCTAACCGTGCCAATCGTTGTGTGTTCAGCGATTGTCATCTCCTTAATCCAACCAGCCTTAGGCATTGGGTAGTCCATAAAACTACCCGTTAGCAACTGACCGCTATTCGGGTCATAAATCATTTTCTCGCCAAATATCTGACCCCAACCTTGAGCTACAGCACCGTGCATTTGCCCCTCAACAATGGCATGGTTGATGACCTTGCCACAATCGTCGACAGTCACGTATTGCACGAGACTCGTCACCCCAGTATCCGGATCAATTTCAATCTCAGCAATATGACAGCCGTTGGGGTAGGTTGAACCAAACTTACCCTCACCTTTTGCCGTTAAGGTTTGTTTGTCTGCTAACTGCCCCAGAGTCACCACGCGATCTGAAGCGTTCGATTTAAATTCACCGTGAGCATAAGTCACTTGTGAAGGCTCTACCCCAAGGCGCTCTGCCGCCAACGGAATGGCGATCTCAATCAGCTTTTTAGCCGCCAGATGTCCCACGGTACCGGCACCAACCATAGTCCGTGAACCGCCGGTATGGTTACCAATGAGCACACGCTCGGGCGCGCCCTGACGTAAACGAATACGCTCAGCCGGTATGCCGAGCGCATCACCAATAATTTGCGCAAAAGTTGTCTCATGACCCTGACCTTGCGAGTGTGCGACAGTAAATGCAGTAATCACACCATCACTGGCCACTTCTAATTGAACCTCATCTTTGGGATACATACCCGCACCGGAATTCTCGATCACTGTTGCCATACCAAGGCCACGAATCAAACCTTTAGCTGCTGCTGTTTCTTCGCGCGCTCTAAAACCATCAACATCAGCGAGCTTAAGCGCTTTCTCTAATACTGCAGGAAAGTCTGCAATATCATAGACTGAGCCAGTTGGCGTTTTGTAAGGGAACGCTGTGGACGGGATAAAGTTGCGGCGCCGAATTTCAGCCGGATCGATCTTCATTTGCGCTGCCGACTCATCAACCAAACGCTCAATCACAAACGCAATCTCAGGACGCGCTGCACCACGATAAGCAGATACTGGCGTGGTGTTTGTTAGCGTCACGCGCCAACGACCAAATAAATTCTGGGTCTTATAGACACCATTTAAGCAAGTCACTGGATTACGCATCGGACTCACCGGACCACCCGGATGTAGATAAGCGCCCATATCGGCAATCCAGTCCAAGCGCATAGCTAGAAAATGACCATCACGATCTAGCGCCATTTCGCCAAACACATAGTTTGCGCGGCCATGCGAGTCGGCTAAGAATCCCTCGCTACGAGTAGACACCCACTTCACTGGCCGGCCCAGCGCTTGCGCGGCCATCATCAAACTACAATACTCAGAATACGCAATGCTACGCTGCCCAAAACCACCACCGACATCACGAGTTTCTACAGTGATTTTGTCTTCGGCAACGCCAGTATATGCGGCTAATTGCGTACGCATCATATTGACACCCTGTACTGGCACGTGCACAGTAAATGCGCCACTCGCTACGTTGTAATCGACCAAACAGGCTCTAGGTTCCATCGGATTTGGCGCCACACGGGTGCAATCTAATTGCAAACGCGTGATATGGGCTGCACTGGCAAACGCTGCCTCAACAGCGGCCGCATCACCAACTTCTTGCTCAAACACCAAGTTATCGGGAACACTGTCATGAAGTTGCGGCGCGCCCGGCGCCAGTGCCAAGGCTGGATCAATCACCATTGGCAAGTCTTCATATTCGACTTCAATCAATTCAATCGCGTCTTGCGCTAGCAAGGCGCTCGTAGCCACCACCAAAGCAACCAAATCACCCACAAAGCGCACTCTGCCATCAGCCAAGGTTGGACGGTCAGGAAAGCGCCCCTTCATCCCGTCTTTACCAGGGAAGGTCAATAAGTTGAGCGGCCGCACATGTCCAGCAGCAACAGCATCTGCGCCGGTATAGACCGCTAACACGCCAGGTGCACTAAGCGCAGCATCGGTATTCATCGAGAGAATCTTAGCGTGAGCCCGATCAGAGCGTAAAAAACACGCATAGGTCTGATTCGGCAAGTCCCAATCAGCGGAATAGCGACCCTCGCCTTTGATTAAACGTAAGTCCTCAAACCGACTGACTTTGGCGCCGCCAATAGTAAACAAAGCTTGATGATGTTCTGCATGATGTTGATCCATAACTGTCCCGAGTGCCGCATAATACTGATGTGGCTACCCCTGCTCCCCTGAGTTGGAATTTGAATAGGATAACGCAAAAAGTCACCTGACAAGCAAAGTTCATTTAGGCATCACAAACAGATCTGACCACGATATGAAAGTAAATGCTAACCATACCCCATTAACTTGATTTAAGTATCTAATATTAAAAGCTTTTTCAATTACTACATTACCAGATTAATTCCATGAAAAAAGATACGTTACTGACACAAATTGGTCGCAATCCCGCTAAAACGGAAGGCACCGTCAATACACCGGTCTATCGCACATCAACCGTAGTATTTCCGAACCTAGAAGAGTTCGAGACTCGGGATCATAACGACTACAAAATCATGCGCTACGGTATCTACGGTACGCCCACAACCTTTGCCCTAGAATCAGCAGTAGCCACAATGGAAGGCGGTTATGCGGCGGTTGCACTGCCATCTGGTCTGGCGGCCATTACTGCAGCGCTAAGCGCGCTGCTCAAACATGGCGATCATCTACTCATGACGGATAGCACCTACGGACCAACCCGAAACTTCTGTGAGACTCAACTTCGCGCCAATGGCATTGCTGTAGATTACTATGACCCTTGTATAGGGTCGCAGATTGCCAGCTTGATTCGCCCCAATACCAAAGTCGTCTATTGCGAAGCCCCGGGATCGCTGACCTTTGAGATGCAAGATATTCCTGCGATTGCGGCGGTTGCACACAGTCATGGCATTCCAGTACTGGCAGATAACACTTGGGGTACGCCCTATTTTTTCCAATCGCTAGCCCACGGCGTTGACATCTCAATTCATGCTGCGACTAAATACATCGCCGGCCACTCTGATGTAATGATGGGTATGATTGTCACAAATGAACGCTATTGGCTACCAATACGAAAAGCCGTTGCCGACTTTGGCTTTTGCGTCAGTCCTGATGACTGTTATCTCGCACTCCGGGGGTTTCGTACGATTGGCGTGCGCATGAAGCAGCAAATGGCAAATGCACTCTGTGTGGCGCAATGGTTAGAGCATCACCCTAAGGTCTTACGCGTGCTCTATCCTGCGCTTGCTAGCGACCCTGGGCACGCTATCTGGCAGCGCGACTTTGAAGGTGCTGCATCACTATTTGGGGTCATACTTCAGCCTTATTCACGCGCCCAAGTCACCACCTTGGTTAACGCCCTAGCCTTATTTGGAATCGGCTCGAGCTGGGGAGGTTACGAGAGCTTAATCACCGCACCAAACCCAGAAACAATACGCACAGCCAAACCGTGGCAACCTGGCGGACCTATATTACGCTTACATATCGGTCTAGAAGATCCCAGTGATCTGATTGCAGATTTAGAACAAGCGCTATCTACCTTGTAATCTAAACGACTAATCAAACTTTAAATTCAACTGTCGTACTATTTTCGTCCACTTCAATAACTCGGACTGACGGATAGTATCCAATTGATTGGCATTAGCTTGCGCTGGTTCAAGGTCTTCAGTGAACAAGCGCTCCTTGAGTTCAGCAGTGGCTAAGGACGCTTGCACTTCAGCATAAATTTTAGTAGTCACCTCATTCGGTAGACGAGGCGGCCCCAAAATTCCATACCACGCACCAAACTCATAGCCTTTCACTCCGGCTTCAGCCAAGGTTGGCAGATCCGCCATGATTCGCGAACGAGTTGCACTGGTCATGCCCAAAGCACGTAGGCGTCCAGCTTGAACGTGCGGCAAAACCGTTAAGGATGGGGCAAACATCAGTTCCACGCGACCAGCCACTAAATCAATAATCGCCTGACCAGTACCCTTATAGGGAATATGCACAATATTTAAACCCGTGATATATCGGAATAACTCCCCGGCTAAATGGGCACCCGTTCCAGAGCCTGGTGATACAAAGTTTATTTGTCCAGGTTTGGATTTAGCTAATTGCAGTAGGTCACGAACTTGATGCACACCCAAATTAGGCGTTGCTACCAACACCGAACGATAATGTACTAATTGAGCAACGCTACTAAAGTCACGAATCGGATCATAGGGCAAGTGCGCCTTTAATAATCCCTGTATGGGATGGCTACTAGAGACCACCATTAAAGTGTAACCATCGGGTGTCGCTCTAGCGACCAGTTCAGCAGCCAGATTACCACCTGCTCCAGGACGATTATCAATAACAACAGCCTTACCTACACGCTCTGATATCCGCTGACCAAACAAACGAGCCATTGCATCATTACCACCACCGGGTGGAAATCCTACGACTAAGCGAATTGCTTTTTGCGGATAAGGTACGGCTAGTACGTCTAGCACTACAGAAAAAATGCCTATTATCAACAGCCATACACTGCAGGCTATTAACGATTTACAGCACTGATACCTACTAAAAAAATTGAATACAGTAACGGCGAATAACATATTAACCTTCAACAAAGTAGGTGACAAAAGCGATAGGGGTTTAATTCGGAGCGGCAATACTTACCCATTGCTCTTCGGCATTCAATTGCGTATTAAATTCAGCAGAGAGTCGACTAATACGCGCCAGGGCATCACTTTCATCTTTTACCAACGGAAAGTAAATCTCGCCGGAATCACGCTGTCGAACCAAGCTAAACTTGGCAGACTTAACCTGCTTTGCTTCAATTTCAACCTGCGCTGCCATCCCCACCCAACCACGGTGTACACGCTTATTGCTACGTATAAAACATAACATACCAAGACCGTAATAAATGGGTCGCTGACGATACATTTCAATAGCTAGCGGAAAGTGCGGGCCATGTCCCATCACAATATCAGCGCCAGCATCGATCGCCGTATGCGCTAGCTCACGTTGATATTGCAACACCTCCTCCGCATAACCCCAATGATGAGAAGAGATCACAATATCCGTCTGCTCTTTAAGCGCTGAAATGTCTGCACGTAATTCAGCTAAATAATCAGGATCAACCCAAGTCACTACTTTAGCCGGCGCACCAGGTCGATTAGGTGGAATTTTGTTATCTTTATAGTATGGCGGTTGATAAGCTGTGTAAGCTTTCATGGTCGCAACACCGGCTGCGCGCTCACCAGCTTCGTGATTATTCGGCCAATATTGCGAAGTGCGCTGAATAAAACCAATACGCACACCATTGCGCTCGATAATCACCGGGGCTCGTGCTTCCTGTTTGTTGCGACCCGTACCTGCATGCACAATACCTAATTCATCTAGGCGTCGATTTGAAGCAAGAATTGCCTCCGCGCCATAGTTTTGGTTATTCGCATTACCAATCACTTGCACACCTGCGTGACGCAAAGCCTCACCATTTTCTGGTGGCGCATACAAACCCTCAAAACCAGACTGGTCATCACGCATCATCTCGCGCTGATCCACGGGCGCAAACAAACAGCATTCTAAATTCGAAAATACAGCGTCAACACCTTTTAAGTGGGGAGCAATGGCCTGGAAAGTCATGCTTGGATCATCAACACCTAATAAATTAATATCACCGGTTAAAATAATTTTTGTAGCGCTCATCTCAGTTGCACCTTAATAGCAGTTTTAACAATATATTGATTTTAAAAATCAAGGCAATCACATCAGTCCTGTGGCGCCCTTATTAATATCTAACCAATACTTAATCATTGCGATAGCGCTGTAGTTTGTCTTCATTAATGACCACACCCACACCAGGCGTTGCAGGCAAATAAATACAACCATCACGCATCTCAATCGGTGCGCTATTCAGATCATCAAATTGTTTTACGTAATTACCCAAATCTGCAGGCACCGTAAATAACTTAGCAAAGCCAACTGCAAAATGCACGCTCGCCAAGGTACCAATCTGAGACACCCCTTGCGATCCCATCCAACACGGCATGCCATAAGCTTCGGCAAGATGCACGATTTTGCTGGACTCCCAAATTCCCGTGCGTGGCGTTTTCAAACCCATCACACCCACAGCGCCAGCATCAACTTCCCGGCGCGCATCAGCCAATGAAAATAAACTGTCATCGCCTAATATCGGCACGGGGATGTGATCGGCAACATGCTTGCGTTGTCGACCCAAAGATACGGCCACGGGCTCCTCCACCATTTGCAAACCATACTCTGCCATCACATTAATAGTACGAATCGCCACCTCTGGTGAGTACATTTGATTGGCATCAATAAAAATAAAAGCAGATTCGCCCATTGCTTGACGCAACTCTTTTACACGCTCTATATCAAGAATGGGATCAGAGCCAGCCTTGATTTTCCAAGCATTAATTCCATATTTCGATTGCATCTCTGCTGCGCTACTCAACATCAGATCTAGAGAACCTAGGGGCAACATATAACTGACTGGCAACGGTGCTAGCTGCCCACCTAAGAATACTGCCAGCGGCAATTCACAACCCTGGCTGACCAGATCATGTAAAGCCATATCAATGCCGCCCTTGGCTGTTGGATTCCACTGAATCGAATTTAATTTATCGTGTATCGCTTGTCGATCAAAAGCATTCATGCCTATCAACATTGGTGCAAAGTGCGCATCAACAATATGCGTGAGAGATTTCTGAGTCTCACCATAAATAGAAGGGCGGGGCACTCCCTCGGAGATGCCCACCAGTCCTTGATCCGTGTAGATTCGAATTAATACATGCTCTGCAGCATCCCGCGATCCGTGAGCGCCCCAACGAGATACTGCCTTTAATGGGATGCTGAATGGTATTGCTTCAACACGGGTAATAATTAATGACTTCATCATATGAAATACGCTACCTAATTAAAAATGGGTTAATAAAAACTAAAAAGAATAAGCGTCCTTGACACAATATGGTCATATCAAACGCCATATAATACCGCAAAGTGAGGTGATAATCCGAACAACAATTCCTTGTAAAAAATAGCGTTCATTATTATGCGAATAGCCTATCTTAATTAGCGTTTGGACTTTTTCCGTGTATGACGAAATGTATTAGCCCTATATCCCTAAATACTAATAAGACATTTCATAAAACATGGTACAAAAAATCTGACGTCTTTCAACGCTTTTGTGTAATTCAGGATCTTTTAGAGACATAGGAATCTCTTTGATAGAATAAGTTATAGTTTTAATTAAAAAATCTAGCGCCTTAAAATATTGATAGCTTATTTTAAAAATACAAAAGACAACTAATTACCTTTTTTAGGTGCTTTTAACCAACCTACAATTTGGGCAAGCACATATATTAAACAGGCAAATGCTTTGGGCGACAGCAAAAAAACAAAAGAAATAGGAAAAATATATAAAATTTTACCTACATAGACCCCATAACCACTGACAACTAATGAGCACATAATAATGGCGCGCTGCATCGGGTCTATTGGTAACCAACTACTTTTTAATTGTTGATTCAAAACCGCTTGAAATGCCATTGCATTGCGATCTGGCTCTGATAGATTTAAATTTGATTGATTATGCTCTGGTATAGTCATTTAACCTCCTTCAAAGCAATCGACTGATTAATGGGCTGATAGTGGTTTAAGCCACGGACGTTCGCGATCGTAATGGGCATGGAATGCTTGCGCAGCATCAGCATACTGCTCGGTTCTAGCAATATCATCTAGTCCTTTTAATAAACATAGCTTACGAACAGGGTGAATGTCGAACTGAAATACTCTGCCGTTCGGGGCAGTCACTGATTGCGTCGCTAAATCTACTGCAATCTCTGCACCAGGCTTTAACGCTAATTGCTGATGCAACTCTAACACTTCAGCCTCTGACAATATGACGGGTAACAACCCATTTTTGGCACAATTATTAGCATGAATGTCTCCAAAACTAGTGGCAATGACACAGCGTATACCAAACTCATACAAAGCATAAACTGCACTCTCTCGAGACGAGCCACAGCCCCAATTCCGATCAGCCACAATAATTTGCGCCCGATTATAAGGATCAATATTTAGCAAATGCTCTTTTTCAGAACCATCCAAATTAAAACGTCGATCATGAAACAATACCCTTGCATACTCGGGACCTCGACTCACCTTATTAAAGCGAGTGGGGCAAATCTGATTAGTATCCACATTAGGCTCATGAATAGGAGCTGCGACCCCTTTAATCTGTGTAAATGCTTGCATGGACTTACCTTAATAGTTCTCTGACGTCTACAAAATGACCATGAATTGCTGCAGCAGCCGCCATCGCCGGGCTCACTAAATGGGTACGACCACCAGTGCCTTGGCGACCACGGAAATTACGATTTGAAGTAGAGGCGCAACGCTCGCCTGGCTTTAATTGATCGCCATTAATTGCTGTGCATAAAGAACAACCAGGCTCGCGCCATTCAAACCCTGCTGCCACCAGAATTTGATCTAGCCCTTCCTGCTCGGCCATGCGCTTCACAGACTGAGACCCTGGCACAACCCATGCAGGGACTTTTGCACGACCCAATTTTGCAATCGATGCAGCAGCACGAATATCCTCTATCCGACTGTTTGTACAGGAGCCAATAAATACACGATCCAATTGAATATCTGTAATTGGCATACCAGGCCGAAGGCCCATGTAATCAATCGCAGAAGCATACTCAAGGCTTAAATCGCTATCGTCAATGTCTTTAGGGTTAGGAATAACATGGTTCACCGCCAAAGATTGCTCAGGGTTTGTACCCCAACTAACCATAGGCGCAATATCTTCTCCGCGCAAACTGACTTCTTTATCAAAAATTGCACCTCGATCACTAGGTAATGTTTGCCAAAACTCTAACGCCTGCTGCCAAGCAGTGCCCGACGGCGCACGTGGTAAACCGTGCATATAACTGTATGTAGTCTCATCTGGCGCAATCATCCCCGCGCGAGCGCCTCCTTCGATTGACATATTACAAACTGTCATCCGCTGCTCCATACTCATTGCAGAGAATACCGCCCCAGCATACTCAATGACAAATCCAACACCTCCTTGAGCACTGATTTTGGCAATAATAGCAAGAATCACGTCCTTTGCAGTGACGCCCCAACCGAGCCTGCCATCTATAGTAATCCGCATAGTGCGGGGTTTTCGTTGCCAAATTTTTTGAGTGGCCATGACATGCGTCATTTCAGAAGCACCCACACCAAACGCTATCGAACCAAACGCCCCATGCGTAGAAGTATGAGAATCTGCGCCACAAATAAACATACCTGGCTGCGTGATGCCTAACTCGGGCGGTACAACATGTAAAATACCTTGTTGCGGATGATCAAATCCAAATACATGATTACCATGCTTTGCAGAATTCGTATGCAACTTAATGACCATGTTTTTAATCGCAGGATCTTGAATACTGTCTAAACCATGAGCACGACTGGCAGTTGGTACATAATGATCTGTAAACGCATACACTTGCTGTGGTTTGGCCATAGAAATACCACGCTGAGCTAACTGCGCAAATGAATGTGAAGAGCCCTCATGGACATAGGCACGGTCAACATACATGAGTAACTCCCCGTCTTCCTCAGCAATGGTGTGCGCATTCCAAATTTTTTCAAACATTGTTTGTGGGACTGTCATTCACTAAACCTTTATTCGTCTATTCTCAGTATTTTAATGGATTACTAAATTCACTGCGGCATGCATAGTCAGCACTGTAATAATTAATCTGATGCGCCTGTATACGTATAAACAACTTTTTCAAGAATAATCTGTGCAGTTGTAATGGATCAGCATCCAATGGCCAGTATTAGATCGTAGCTAGTTGAAAATATATGTTAAGTCAGCTATAGCGCTATTACTGCGCGCGATTTGCAATCCATGGCACTGACTTGCCCGCAGTAGTTATTGTGCCTTCAATCCGATTACCGACTACTTTTCCAAGATATCGGCTGTCTCCAGATTTAAAGCTGATTTGAGTGCCGAGCATACGCCCTTCTAATACTGGCATCAGCTTATCACCGCGACTGACTGCACCGTGGACCATTTGGTAGTGCTGAGCAAATTTAATATCGTCCTTACCCATAGTCCAACGACCTTCAACTTTAGCAGGCACCACCCATAAATACGCAGTACAAAAACTTGTGCAGTCTCCAGATGCGATTTCAGATTGATCGGCCTTCCAATCGCCCATTGTAAAAGAGTTGGACACTATACGAGTGCCCGGACTCATATCAAGAATTTTTGGACGCAGCTTAACATTGAGTTCAGGCAGTAAAAATAATGTAATTACTGTGGCTTTTGAGAAGTCAGTGAGAAAAATATCACCCAGAATAAATGTTGCCTGACCAGTTACGCCTTCTTTCTTCGCATTTTCACGAGATAGTTCAACCATATCAGGATTGTATTCAACCCCAAAAGCAACAGCACCCCGCTTGGCTGCAGTAATTACCGTGCGGCCATCGCCTGACCCCAAGTCGTAGTGAATATCCTTAGCTGTAAGCTTTGCCATATCTAACATACGATCAACCAAGCCTTGTGCGGTAGGCACCCATACAACATCTTTACCTGCTTGGCCTACTTGCGGCTCAAACCCTGCAGCTGCAACAGGTGTAGCTTGTACGGTGAACATACTACACAATACAAGTATTGCCATTGTCATTGCGGTAGTACAACGGTGAATTATTTCAAGCTTCATAGGTATCCTCTTATGAACAGTTTGGCCAGGGTTTATTCATGTAACTACACAGTTTTAATGCATATTACCAATATATCTGCATGTTCAATTGATAACCCTTTTCACATACAATTTAATATCAGTCCAAAATCAATCTATCTTTAGCCTGCGCCTAAATTAACACCTTCAGAAATATAGAAATTTGGGTTTAATCAACTAATTTCATTGTTTTTTCTGCGGAATTACAATCTGAGTTTGGGTGATAATTGCTACCAAACTCTGATCTAAATTAGCGATCGTGGTTTGCCATACCATTGTAGTGCGTCCAATATGCAAGGGGACAGAGGTGGCAACCAATTGCGGACCTTGGCCAGCACCAAAAAAGTTAGTTTTTGATTCTAGCGTAGTAGTGCGAAACTCTTCTGGCAAATTCGCTAATGTACCTAACGCACCGATCAAATCACCAATTGTCATTAAAATTCCCCCGCAGACGCGCCCACTGCGATTGAGGTGCTCAGGCGCCACCTGCATTGTGGCTTGCACAATCTTCTGGGAAATTTTAAGAATTTTAACGCCTAGTTTACGCGACATGCCACGACGAGTTAACGATTCCTCAATAATGCCACGATTGAAAGCAGGTAATCGATTAGGCGGCAAGACTGAGGCTTTAGCATTAACTACGGCAGGCGTTTTTTTTAACTTCACTGTTATTGGTTGAGCAACCGATTTCACAAATACACTCCTTAATTATTAGGATATATCAATAAATTTAATCAAGTTTTGCGCCAGATATTTTAACAATGCGTGCATACTTTTCCATATCGCGCCGCACGAACTGACTAAACTCAGCAACGCTACTACCCACAGGATCAGCACCTATGTTTAAAAATTGCTGACTCAACTCTGGAGATCGCACACTCTTGACTAACGCCAAGTTAAGTCGATCAACAATCAATGCTGGTGTTTTAGCAGGTGCGAACATACCATACCAATTCACCGCTTCAAAGCCTGGCACTCCCGATTCATGAATCGTTGGCAACTCTGGCATTTGTGGTGATCGCTGCAAGCTCGCAATGCCAAACACGCGGACTCGTCCAGTTTTGATATAAGACACAATTGGGGCAATCGAATTAAACATTAAATTCATATGCCCAGCTAGCACATCAGTCACTGCCTGTGGTGCACCTTTGTAAGGTACATGCGTGATCTCTGTTCCCGTCATCTGCTTAAATAATTCCATGGCCAAATGATTGGCCACACCATTCCCCGCGGATGCGTAGTTCAGCTTGCCTGGCTGACTCTTAGCCAACGCAATCAGCTCCTTTATTGATTTTGCTGCTACCGTCGGATGCGCCATCAATACAAACGGTCCCGATGAAATTAAGCTAATTGGAGAGAAATCTTTAATCGTGTCATAAGGTACTTGCTGTCTTAAGTGCGGCAAAATAGTTAATGCACCCGGACTGCTAATAAATAAAGTATAGCCATCCGGATTAGCCTTTGCAGCCAACTCTGCACCAATCATACCGCCAGCTCCCGCTCGATTATCAGCGACTAAAGGCTGTCCAAGTTGCTGGGAGATGCCCGGAAATACTAATCTCGCAGTCACATCGGGACTAGCGCCCGCCGGCACCGACAAAATAACTCGTATCGGCTTAGTTGGCCATGTTTCAGCCAAGACGCCACTCACACCGCTTATGAATGCCGTGATAACTATTCCAATGATCCAAGGGTAAGCATGCAAGTTATATTTCTCCAAGAATTTTACTAAAGCTATCTGTTTATTTGATAATTTGCATGGTATCGCGTTCAAGCCCTTACAGTAAATCGCTTTGTATATGGACTCTGCACCTCAAAAGCGCTGCTGGTAGTAGTGGATGACCTATAGTCAATGCTACTATTGGCATGTTTATTTTATTTCATACCTTTAGGACATTACTCATGCAAACCCTACAAGAATTATCTGGAAAAGTAGCGCTCGTTACAGGGGCATCACGCAACATCGGTCGTTGTATTGCGCTGAGTCTAGCTGCCGCAGGCGCTAAAGTCGCAGTAAATGCTCGCCACGCACAATCTGATGCAGATGCAGTTGTTGCGGAAATCAAGGCAACTGGTGGTGATGCTCAGACATTTATTGCTGACATTGCAGACTCGACAGCAGTGCAGAACATGGTAGATGGAGTACTAAAGACATTTGGTCACATTGATATTTTAGTGCTTAATGCTTCAGTTCGAAAAGAAACTGCATTCATTGATATGAGCTATGAGGAGTGGCGCAGTCTGCTTGCCATTACACTAGATGGCTCCTTCCACTGTACTAAGGCTTGCCTACCATCCATGATTGCCTCTGGCGGCGGCAGTATTGTCACTATTGGCGGCATGAGCTCACTGTCTGGTGCGAAGCGACGAGTTCACGGCTCTGTTGGCAAACATGGACTGTGGGGCATGACGCGCGCCCTCGCCAAAGAATTAGGCGAGTATCAAATTCGCGTAAACTGTGTCGCGCCAGGACAAATGAATACCACCAGAAGCGCAGATCGCTCAGAACGTCCTGCAGTGTCTAATGTACCTTTAGGGCGCCGATCTGATCCTGAAGAGATTGCCAGCACCGTACGCTTTTTATGTGGCCCCGGTGCTACCATGATTAGTGGTCAATTAATTTATGTAGATGGCGGTCAACAACAATTCTAAATATTAAACTAAGTAGTTTAGTGCACTGACTATTGGCCAGGTGTTGTCATAAATTGTAGTTGGGCTAAATGTGCATAAAATGGATCGGCACTCATAAGCTCATCGTGCGTGCCGATCGCATGGACATTACCGCGGTCCAATACAATAATCCGATCTGCATTTCTGACAGTTGCTAATCGATGTGCAATCACAAGCGTTGTGCGCCCTCTAGCCAAGCGCTCCAAGGCTATTGCCACTTTGTGCTCACTGGCAGCGTCAAGCGCACTGGTTGCTTCGTCTAGTAACAATACAGGACAGTCTGCGACTAGGGCTCTTGCGATTGCAATCCGCTGACGTTGGCCGCCTGAGAGTTGTATCCCACGCTCACCCAGTTGAGTATCAAGACCCTGCGGTAAGCGCTCTATAAATTCAAGCGCATGCGCAGCTTCACAGGCCGCATGCACTTCATCCAGACTGGATTGCGGTCTGCCAAATCGAATGTTTTCAAGAGCACTGGTCGCAAATATCACTGGGTCTTGAGCCACTAAGGCCATCGTTTGACGTAACAATAGCGGGTCAAAATACCTTATATCAATGCCATCCAGAGTAATATTTCCTGATTGCGGATCGTAAAATCTAAGTAGCAATGAAAATAATGTTGTCTTGCCCGCACCAGAGGGACCCACTAAAGCAATTTTTTCCCCTGATCTAATTTCAAAGGATAAGTTTTCGATGGCCGGCATCTGCAAGCGCGTTGGATAAGAAAAGCGAACCTGATTAAATCGTATAGCGCCAGTGACTGGTGATGGCAATTTAACAACAGGGTTGATTCGTTCTAGGGTTGAACGAGTATCTAGCAATGCCATGAGTCGTTCGGTAGCACCAGCTGCACGCTGGATTTCTCCCCAAATCTCAGACAAAGTACCAGCACCAGTCGCTACTAAACTGGCATAAAAGACAAACGCAGATAGCTCACCTGCGGATAGTTGTCCAGCCAGCACATCATGCCCCCCAATCCACAGAATCATCCCAACTGCAGAAAATGCAAACAGCATAACGATCGCAATCAGCCATGCTTTGAGTCGAATTCGAGCAACTCCAGCAACATAAGCTTCTTCTGTTGCGTGCGCAAAAATAGTTTGTGTCTGCGATTCATGGGCATAGGCCTGAATCGTACGTATTTCATGAATTGACTCATCAATGTGGGCAGAAACATCGGCCACACGATCTTGACCATCACGTGACAAATGTCGCACTCGGCGCCCAACGATGAGTATTGGTATCAAGGTTACCGGTATACCTAAGACAATCAACAACGCCAACTTAGGACTAGTCAAGAATAGCAGGATTAATGCACCTAGCATCATCAATGCATGCCGGATAAACATCGACAATCCAAAACTAATAACCTGCCGCAACTGATCGGTATCATTAGTTAAACGAGAAACAATATCACCCGTACGAACCGCATCATAAAAGTCTGCCGACAATGTCAGCGCATGATCAAAGACTGCACGCCGCAAATCTGCGATAACACGCTCACCTACCGTCATCATTAAATAAAATCGAGTAAATGATGCAGCTGCTAATATGACTGCAATTACAAATACACCAATAAGTGCCCAGTTAAGAAGCATTGGGTTTCGCGCACCAAAACCCTGATCTATAACCATGCGTAAACCCTGCCCCAGCGCTAGCACACAGGCCGAAGCAATCATTAGAGCAATCAATGCGCAAAGCACACGCCAACGGTATGGCAGTACAAAACGACTTAGTCGCCGCAACTGTGAGACATTGCCTGTTACTTGCTCAGCACCAGATTGAATCTTCATCTACAGCTTAGTACTTGTCTGATGACTAGCATCATTATGAATATTGCTTTAAAAATTTTAAAACAGCTTGATTAAAAAAATATGGTTGCTCTACATTAGACAAGTGAGCAGCTGAAGGGATAATTATTAATTCAGCGTCTCGCAAAGCAGCTTGCATTTGCTGGGCCATCCATGGCGTAGTAGCGTGATCATGTTCTCCTACCATCACTAGAGCAGGACACTCTATTTGATTGAGTTGATCTAAAACATCAATACGCGATATCGCATTACAACACCCAGCGAAACCATCTACTGGTGTATTACGTATCATGTTTCCAATCCGGTCCATCTCTAAGGGTTGCGCATTGCGAAATGGTTCAGTAAACCACCGCGCCAAAGTGGATTCCACTAAAGCCTCCATCCCCTCATTGCGTGCATTTTTTACCCGCTCAGCCCACATCTCTAATGCGTTCTCTGGACGCCTACTCGTTGTGTCTGCCAATACTAGTGTTTTTAAAATACCTGGATATGCGATTGCAAAAGTCTGGCCAATCATACCCCCCATCGATAAGCCAATGAAATGTGACTTGTGAATATTTAATGCCTGAAACAATCCAGCAAGATCAGTAGCCAATTCGCTTAAGGTATATGCACCTACGGGCGCGCTGCTGAGCCCATGACCGCGAGTATCATATCTTAGAACACTAAAGTGCCTAGCCAATTCTTCAGCCAATCCGTCCCACATTCCCAAATCACAAGCCAGCGAATGGGATAGCGTCACCCAGGGACCTGAACCTGAAATTTCATAATTACAGGTGATACCATTGATATTTTTTTTCATCACTATACGTTTCTAGTGCAATAGAAGCTCTTCGTTTAATTAAGCACTTCATTTAATCCAATATTAATCTAACACTATTGTGCTTTAATGTTTCCGGCTTTGGCAATTGTGGTGAATATCGCGATATCGCTTGCGATCAATTTGTCAAACGCTGCAGGCGTTGTTGGGCTTGGCTCCAAGCCAATCGGTGCCCATCGCTTACGCGCCTCAGGATCATTTAAAATTCGCGTCACTTCATGATTTAAACCCATCAAAATTGGCTTGGGGACCCGTTGCGCCGTAAGCAATCCAAACCACAATATTGACTCGAATTTAGGTACGCCGGCTTCCGCAATGGTCGGTACATCGGGTAGCAATGGGTCCCGCTTGACAGATGAAACACCTAAACCTAATAACTTACCCTCACGCACAAATACTACAGCATTCGCAATCGGTGACATAAAAAAATTTACTCGTCCAGTCAAAGACTCGGTTAACGCCTCTGGAATTCCCTTGAATGGAATATGCACTGCATCAATCTTTGCCATACTCTTAAATAACTCACCAGCAAAATGACTACCGCTACCTACCCCGGCTGATGAGAAATTAAATTGTCCAGATTTTTGTTGTGCGGCTTGCATTAGATCTTTTAAATTTTTATAGCCGGATGTTGGCGATGTCACCAATACATATTTAGATACCGCTGTTTGCGAAATTCCTGCAAAGTCACGCAATGCATTAAAAGGCAATTGTGAATAAATTGCAGGTGCAACAGCATGTGCAGAGGATACAGCTAGCAATGTATAGCCATCCGGATTTGCATTAGCTGCAATATTAGCAGCTAT
>Ga0209597_1000975_pt1 | contig 18788 bp, 17 predicted proteins | sample M_140625_MF_Meta_FD_187316 | JGI IMG/M metagenome (GOLD analysis project Ga0209597, IMG submission 187316) | Freshwater microbial communities from Lake Montjoie, Canada to study carbon cycling - M_140625_MF_MetaG (SPAdes) (version 2) | ecosystem: Environmental > Aquatic > Freshwater > Lake... | reverse complement strand
TTACCTGATAAATCCGTAACCTGAATACTTACCTCTGAAGGATTTGCAATATTCATTTCAAGGTTTACACTTGATGAACTTGGATTTGGATAAATTGAAACCCCAGAAATTTCAGTTGAATTCTCATTGATACCAATTGTAGGATCAAAATTTAAACGAACTACAGGAGTAGATGTTGTATAATACCAAGTATTATCTAACATATCTAAAAAGAAAGAAGTTTGTGGTTCAGATATTCCAGAATTTGAAATTTCCAACCCTGCTCCAAATGCTCCAACTACTGCCAAGTATGTTTTTCCTGCTTCAAGATCTACAAGGTCATTTAATTCCATCACCAAGTTTGTATTTAAATTTGCTGTAGCAACAATGAGTACAGCTGATTCAGTTATATAGACAGGATCTGCTGCTGCAGGATCCATCCAATAAAGTTTAGCATAAATTTCTGTTCCTACTACAGTACCATTAGCGCCACCTAACAAGCGTACATTAATTGCTTTGCATGTTTGATTTTGAAAAATATCAAATAAATTTCCAGCTTCAAATCCATAGTCTCCATTATTTTGTGAGCCAGAGTAAGAATTAGCTGCAGTTGTCCCTTTGTCACGGGCATAAATACTATTTGTAATAGCAAAAGAGATATTACTAATTGTATTATTAGATGGCAAATCGTCAAGAGAATCTGACGTAATTGCACTTGTCACAACAACATTTCCTAGTGTTGAAGCAGGTGTAAATGGAGTTGCTATTTCTAAAGTTGCCGTATCTAATGAAGCGATGTTTGCTGGAGTACTTGTTCCAGAATATGTTCCAGAAGTAACTGTGTAGACAACATTTGCTTGGCTGTTTACACCACCATTGAATACTTTTGCAGAAAAATCAATTGGTGCAATTTGAGTAAGTGGAATTTGAGCGTAATTTAAACCAACAGAACCCCAAGTTGAACTTGTAACAGATAAATCATTCGTAGAGTTTGTTACAATTTTTACATCATCAATATACCAACCATATGTAATCCAAACATTTGCGTTTGATGCTGAAGCAGGATAGTTAGTTGTCCAACTAAAACGAATATAAATTGGAGCAGGATTTGCTGACAAAACATTTCCTAAATTTATAGTTTTTGTATCAGCATTTGGGTATGCAGCACCTCCAGTTGCAGAAAGCACTGTTTTATCTAAATTATCACCAATTGTAATCCATGTTGTTCCATCTGTAGACATTTGAATCTCTTGTAAATCATTAAATCGTGCTCCATATTGTCTAAACGTTAAAGAAACTTGATTTGAACCACCTAAAGAAACAATATCAATTGGTTGTGCTGTTGTCATCGTATAAGTTACATCTAATGCTTGGTCGCCAATTGAAGCATCACCATTTGATAATTCCGCATTATTTCCTCCAGAACCGCCTGTTGCAGTAATTCCTGTAGTAAAATACCAGCCTTCATTAGTAGTGTTAATATTCCAACCAAAATTTGCCCCAGTTTGTCCTGAATTTTGAATAACCCAAGTTGATGGTGTATTAAAATTATCTTCCCAAAGTGTAACACCGACTGTTTTTTCGCCAGCAGTAACTTTTGGAGCTTTTAACTCAGTTGTAATCAAATCTTGGAAGGTTATTAATCTCGGTGCTTTTTGCCCGAATGCAAGCATTGTTAAAATTGCAAATGTTGCAGAAAGTAAAAGTTTTTTCATTTTGTTTAGTTTTAATTTTTTTCAAATTTAGCGAATTAATACTAATTTCCTTTATTTTTTATTAATTAAACTGTAAAAACAAGAAAAAATAATCATATAAACTAATGATTTATTAGCTTAATTCCTTAAAACAAAGTTTTGACCTAAATAAACTTTTCTTACTTGTTCGTCAGCAGCTAATTCTTCGGCTGTTCCGGATTTTAATATTTTCCCTTCAAATAAAAGGTAAGCACGATCAGTTATAGAAAGTGTTTCCTGAACATTATGATCAGTTATTAAGATTCCGATATTCCTTTTTTTTAGTTCTGAAATAATACTTTGAATATCTTCTACAGCAATAGGGTCAACACCAGCAAATGGCTCATCTAGAAGCACAAATTTTGGATCTGTAGCAAGTGCTCTTGCAATTTCTGTTCGTCTTTTTTCACCCCCTGATAATTTGTCACCTATGTTTTTTCGAACATTTAACAAATTAAATTCAGTGAGTAACTTTTCTAACTTTATTTTCCTTTCAGGTTTTTTTAAATCTGTCATTTCCAAAATAGCCATGATATTATCTTCAACACTTAATTTTCTAAATACAGAAACTTCTTGAGGCAGATAGCCAATTCCCATTTGTGCTCTTTTATACATTGGAACTTTAGTAATGTCTATTTCATCAAGGAAAACCGTGCCCTCATTTGGGCGAACAAGACCTACAATCACATAAAATGAAGTGGTTTTTCCAGCGCCATTTGGGCCAAGTAGTCCAACTATTTCCCCTTGATTTACTTCAATAGAAACACCGTCTACAACACTTCTACCTTTGTATGTTTTTCGAATATTTTGGGTATATAACTTCACAAGACAAAATTACATATAATTCAAGCTATTAGCTACTTTTTTTGTTTTTCGACACGCTTTGAGACAACTATCCCAATCTCGTATAAAATTAATATGGGTATGGACACAATTATTTGAGAAATAACATCTGGCGGGGTAATGATTGCCGCTAAAATTAAAATTATAACGATAGCATGCTTTCGGTATTTTTTTAAAAATGCAGAATCAAAAAGACCAATTTTTGTAAGCAAGTAAGTTACTACAGGCAAAAGAAAGAAAAGTCCACAATAAAAAACAGTAGATAGAATGGTGCTCATATATGAATTTACCGTAAAAATATTTTCAATTTTACTACTCATTTGATAAGAACCAAAAAATTGAATACTTAAGGGCGCAACAATATAATAGCCAAAAAGAATTCCAAGAAAAAACAGTAAACTAACATAAAAAACAATTCCACGCGCTAGATTTTTTTCTTTAAATTTAAGTCCAGGCTTTACAAAAGCCCAAATTTGATAGAAAAGATACGGAAATGTTAAAACTATACCGCCAAGAAAACTCATCATTAAGGCATATGAAAATTGACCTGAAACGGTCATACTTTGAAATTTTATGGGTATTTCAGTAATACAAACTCCAAAAGACTGACACATTATTCGAAAGGTAATAAACTCTTTCTTCGCCATAGAAAGAAAGACAACATTAATAATTGTTTCTTGGTAAAACCATATTACCGTGCCGACAATAAGGATAGCAATGGCAGCTCGAACAAGTCTCCACCTCAATTCTTCTAAGTGATTTAAAAATGGCATATTGCCTTGTTCTTCCATTCTACAAATTTAACATTCATTCTTAAATCATGAGCTTTTTCATGTTCGTAAATTGTTTACGATTTGCTCAACTACTTTTGTTCTATAAATAAAGAACACTATGAGAACAAGCTACGAAATTGAATCTTTAAGATTTAATAACTTAGATAGTACAGTAGAACTATCAGTTAAGGTGAGAGAAGCACAATTTACTTTTTCTTCCTCAATTCTAATGGATATGATTAATTTAAATTTAATCATTAATCAACTTCAAAAAAATAATCCTGAAATAGAAATTTTGGATTTACTTAATGTTCAATCTGCCGAAAATTTTAATTTTTACGAACTAAATTTGACAGATTTGACAGATAAAAGTGTTGATACTGAAATTCTAAATTATAAAGAAAAAGTTATAAAACAAATAAGAGCTTAAGGTTGTATGAAGACAGTTTCTTCATTTACTTTTTCTTCCTCAACTTTAATAATTCCAATTCCGCTCTTGTTTCCTTTTTGAACTTTAATACTTAAAACAGCAACACCTGCTTGCCCTGGCTTGTATAAATAATTATAGTCGAAAGTCGCCAGTCCTTCAGAATTTGTGTAAGCTGTATCAAATACTACAATTTGATTTGGTAAACCAGTCGTATTTTCACCATAAAGAACAACCATTGCAGAATCTACAAGCAAGCTTGCTTCATCTTTAACATAAATATTTGCTATTGTATCTGCTTGTTTTCTACAAGCACTAAGAATAAGTACAGTAAGAATAATTAAGGGAACTAATGTTATTTTCATTTCTTAAATTATTAATTTTCTAAATAAACAGTTTCAACTGAGGTTGAGTGTACTCGACATCTTGAATATCCAAAACCAACTTTCGAGTTATATTTAACAATGATATCAAAGTAACCTGTTGTATTGTCTGCCGAAGCAAAATAGTTATCCATATTTATAGTGGTAAAGCCTGATGAATTTGTGAATACAGTATCTACAAATGCTCCGGTTGGTGGAGTTGATTGCTGATCGCCGATAACGATAACTTTTGCACCATTAATAAGTTGGTTACTAGCTGAACGTACAAATACTTTTAAAATAGACTCTTCTTTTTTACAGTTTGTTAGTGTTAACAGCAAAAATAGAAGACAAACAAGCGATATTCCTTTTTTCATTTTTTAGTTTGAATTTCAAATTTACATTTATTTTTTTAGCTTTTAAAACTATTTTTTATTTATTTGGTATTCATTTACCGAATTAAGAGATTTTCATTTGTTTTTATTTCTTTTAAAACTCTTTTAACTTTCTTCCCCAAAAAAGAAATAAAACGATATATTTAAGATTTGCCTCTTTCCTCTTATTAAAAACAAGTTATTTATTTTACATTTGTAATACTCTTTAAAAGATGAACAACATAGAACTATTAAACGCTCTAAATCAAATAAAAGTTACACAAAATAAGTCATGAAAGATCAAATTGACCAAGTTCGAATAAAAATGACTGAATTTGTTATAGATTCATCTTTGTCATTGGAAGCTTTTAGAATTCAATTTCTAGGCTCAAAGGGGGTAATGAAGGAATTATATGCGCATTTAAAACTTGTTCCTAATGATGAAAAGCGATTGATTGGTCTCTTGCTTAATGATTTGCGTGCTGAAGTTGAAGCCAAAATTGAATTGGAAAAACAAAATTTTTTACAACTTGGAGTTCAAGATAAATCAAGTGACTTATCAAAATCTGGAGAAGACGCTGCTATTGGAAGTCACCATCCATTAACTTTGGTTAAAAGAGAAATTATTTCCATTTTTTCTCGAATTGGATACACTGTTTCTGAAGGCCCCGAAATTGAGGATGATTGGCATAATTTTTCTGCTTTAAATTTCCCCGAAGAACATCCTGCCCGTGATATGCAAGACACTTTTTTTATTGAAAAAGGAGAAAAAGAAATGGCGCTCAGAACACACACAAGTTCGGTGCAAGTTAGAGTGATGGAAAATTCAAAGCCTCCAATTCGCACAATTTCTCCTGGTCGGGTTTACAGAAATGAAGCAATTTCCGCACGCGCTCATTGTTTTTTTCACCAACTTGAGGGCTTATACATTGATAAAAATGTCTCTTTTGCCGACTTAAAACAAACCTTGCTCTTTTTTGCTCGTGAAATGTTTGGCGAAAAAGCTCAAATTCGCCTTCGGCCGTCTTATTTTCCGTTTACAGAACCCAGTGCTGAAGTAGATGTTTCCTGCACACTTTGTAATTCAAAAGGTTGTAATGTTTGTAAATATTCTGGCTGGCTTGAGATTTTGGGCTGTGGAATGGTAGATCCAAGTGTTTTAGAGGCAAGCGGAATTGATTCCAAAATTTATTCTGGTTTTGCTTTTGGAATGGGAATTGAGCGAATTGCGCAGTTAAAATACCGTGTAACTGATCTTCGGCTTTATTCAGAAAATGACATTCGATTTTTAAACCAATTTAAAGCAGTAATTTAGTTATGGGATGGATCCAACTTGAGCGAACAGAACAATTGGCAGAAATAGTAGATAGAAGTATCCTAATTCCCCAACTGATTTTTAAACATAGCACTAGATGCAGTATTTCAAGTATGGCACTTAATCGCATTGAATCTCATGGCTTGCAAAATTCTTCTAATTTAGAATGTTATTATTTAGATCTTATTCAATTCCGGGAATTATCGAACTTAATAGCGCAAGAACTTCATGTAATTCATCAATCACCTCAGGCTATTTTACTTAAAAACAGAAATGTTGTATACAACGATTCTCATGGTTCAATCGATAATTCAGAAATAGAAAAAGCAAGTAATAGTTAAAAAAATGAAAAAAATATTTGTTTTTGTACTAATTTTTGGATTAATAGGTGTCTTTATTATTCCTCTATTTTTTTCGGATGACACAACTGACGAAACAAAATTTCAATTTAAGTTTAATGAAAACTTACTAGTAACATCAGGTCAAGTTGTAACTATTCCCTTTGAAATAGTTGACAAGGTTCCTAGTATCGATTTATTAGTAAATGGCGAACGTTTAAAAACTTGGAATAATCCAAAGGGGCTAATTAAATTTAAATTTGAGACTAAAAATAGATTAGTTGGGTCTTATTCGTTGGAATTAGTTGCTAAACTTTCTGATGGATCTGAACTTAGAGATGAACGATACATGAGTATTTTGTCAGACATTATTCCTGCGAAATGGACTTTGAAAATACAAAATAGTTCCCCGCATCTAGAAACAAGTTTTACGCAAGGTCTAGCTTTTGATTCTGGTATATTATATGAAGGAACGGGCGATCCAAATCAAACTGGTGCAACACTGATTGCTGAGGTAGATATTGAATCAGGGCAAATTAAAAAGAATATTGGTCTAGCTGAACCTTATTTTGGAGAGGGAATTACAATTTTTGGAGAGGATTTATATCAGCTAACTTGGAAAAATCAAAAGTGTCTTGTTTACGACAAGAAAACCTTTGCATCTAATAAAGAATTTACCTACACAGGAGAAGGTTGGGGCTTGTGTAATGACGGAAAAAATTTAATTATGTCAGACGGTAGTCAAAGACTTTATTTCAGAGACCCCAATACCTTTCAATTAATTAAAACAATTGAAGTTTATTCAGATCAGGGTCCAATTAATTACCTCAATGAACTTGAATATATTGAGGGTTTGGTTTATGCAAATATTTGGATGTCTAATTCTATTGCAGTTATTGATCCCTTGAGCGGTAAAACAATGGCAATAATAAATGCAGATGAACTTGTTAGTTTACAAAAACAAGGATTAAATGGAAATGTTTTAAATGGAATTGCATACAATTCTACTAACAAAAAACTTTATTTAACAGGAAAATATTGGTCAAAATTATTTGAAGTCCAAATTTCAAAGTGAAAATATACCTTATATTAGTGGAATATAATGGAATTAGAATCGTTAGTAAAATATGATCAAAAAATTGAATATTAATTAAAATAAATGGAACAGATAAGAAAAGATTGGAGCGAAATTAAAAGTAATGATAGTTGGTCTATTTTTAAGATAATGTCAGAATTTGTTGAGGCATTTGACCGCTTATCTAAAATTGGCCCTTGCGTTTCAATTTTTGGCTCTGCACGAACTTCCGTGGACAATAAATATTATTTATTAGGTGTCCAAATTGCGAAAGAATTGGGGAGTCTTGGTTACGGAATAATCTCTGGTGGTGGACCTGGAATTATGGAAGCCGCAAACAAAGGTGCTCAAGAAGCAAAATCAGCTTCTGTTGGTCTAAATATCGACTTACCTTTCGAACAAAATCATAATCCATACATAGATCAATCTCACAATATATTATTCGATTATTTTTTCGTTAGAAAAGTGATTTTTGTTAAATATTCTCAAGCTTTTGTGATACTTCCTGGTGGTTTTGGAACCTTAGACGAATTATTTGAAGCTTTAACCTTAATTCAAACAAAGAAAATTACCAAAAGACCAATTGTCCTTGTTGGAAAAGAATATTGGTCGGGCCTACTTGTATGGATTGAAGAAACAATGTTAAGTGCCGAAAAAAATATTTCCAAAGATGATTTAAATTTATTTAAGTTGGTAGATTCTTCTCAAGAAGCGGTAGATTATATTGAAGATTTTTATAGGTCTAATATTTTATCTCCAAATTTTTAGTAATAATTCTCTAAAAAGTAAGTTATATAATTCTATTGAATCCTTATATTTGTCAAGTAATGCTATTGTAACTATGAACTTTATATCGCTTCTTAATAATATTAAAAGTTTTATTTTTTCGAAGCATTTTTTAAAGCATTTTGGCTACATTATTATTTTTCACTTGTGCGCCATATTTTTCACAATTCTTTATTTGAATTTTGCTACAAACCATGGAGAAAAAATTGCAGTCCCTAATTTAGTTGGTTTAAGTGCTGAGGTAGCAAAACAAAAATTAGAAGATTTGGGATTGGCGTATCAAATACTTGATAGTGTTTACGATGCAAAATCTCCACTTTTTAAAAAGCCGGAAGGTACAGTATACGAGCAACTTGTTGAACCGACATTTTCATCTCTAATTTTTGTTAAGTCAAATCGGGTAATCGGTTTGCGTCTAACCAAAAAAAATGAATTAATAGAAATGCCAAGTTTGATTCATAAGCAAGTTCAATTTGCTCAAAGTATTTTAGAAGGAAGAGGTTTAAGATATGTCATAAAATATAGAGCAAGTAGTGAGGAAAACGGCTCTGTCATTGAACAACTTTATAAGGGCCAACGAATAAAAGATGGCATGCGTATTTCTGTTGGAGCTGTAATTACTTTAATTGTTGGGCAAAATGATTTGGGAGAACCTATAAATACCCCAAATTTAGTTGGTTTATATCGTGATGAAGCGCTTTACATTTTAGATACTATGGGAATAACTTCATACAACATAATTTGCCCTGACTGTTTTACATTTGAAGATTCAATTTCAGCTATTATTTATAGTCAAACTCCAGAGTATATTGAAGGTGCAACAGTTTTAAAATCAACACAGTTTACGATTACAATGCAAAAAAATCCTTTAGAAGAATAAATAAAATGATAGCGATGAGACTTTTATTTTTAGCGATAATTCCTGCCTCTTTCTCTTTTTCTCAAGGATTAGAATTAGGACCAATGACTTCAAATCCCTCTATTAGTTTTAATAAGAAGTCCATACTAAAGACAGATCCAAATTCAATAGATAGCACTTTTATTTTTTCAACTGATACCCTTTCTCTACCTTTTTACGATGAATTTTCTTCTAATAAATTTCAAAAATATCAGGGTGACTTTGCAGCAAATGGGCTAACTAGTATTCTATATTATCGCTTGATTGATCCACTAAGTTCTTTGCCGCTTTCAGCTTCAACTATTTTAACAAATCAGCAGACATTTAATCGAATTTATGATGCCTCTACATCAACTTTCATAGATAATAATTTTCAAGCTTCTTCTGTAATAGTTGGCGATCTTACTTCGTATCCAGTTCAATATCAAACACAAAATTTATTTCCTCCTTATTATATTTATGATACGATTGGAATACCAGATGTTTCAGATACTTTATGGATATCAAATCCTGATTTTTTTCAGGATTCAGCCCGCCAGTTTTTTATGCCAATCAATGATCCATTCAAACTTTGGGCAGATGATTTTGCATACCATAACTATCGTTTTGCTGTTAATCCTCGATCACTTGGTGTAGTTACTTTTGATGGCTTAGATGAAACGGGATTTCCTTATGAAATAGGAACTTCGATTTCAAATTATGCAGATAAATTAACATCAAAACCAATTGATTTAAGTAATAATTTAGCTTTAGATTCTATTTACTTTAGTTTTTTATACCAAGCTCAAGGTTTTGGCGACACTCCTGAACAATCTGACTCATTGGTTTTAGAATTTTATGCTAGGGACTTAGATCAATGGTTTAGAGTTTGGAGCACAAATGGCGCTTCTGTTTTACCATTTAAAGCTGCACATATTCCTCTTACTGAAAATAAATATTTTAAAAAAGGTTTTCAGTTTCGGTTCCGCAACTATGGCTCACTTGCTGGAGCTCTTGATCATTTTCATATAGATTTTGTTCATTTAAGAGCTGCTTCCAGTCAAAATGACACCCTTTTTAAGGATTTTGCTTTTGTTTACCCGCTTAACACCCTTTTAAAAACCTATACTTCTGTGCCCTGGGATCACTATAAAAATTCAATAGGAAATAAAATGACAGATTCTCTGAAAATAGACTTACACAATGGAAGTCCAAGCGCGGAGAATTACCAAAATGGCTTACTTTCTTTTTCTTATAATAACGTGCTTGCTGGATCATTTATCCTACCTGGATTTAATTTGGCAGAACAACAAATTAATTTTTCTCCGCGAACAGTGCACACTTCTTATCATAATTTAACAAACGGAAGCAGCTTTGATAAAACTTTGCCTGGAATTCAACAAAGTTTTGCTGTAAAGGCGAATGCTTCTGCACAATTTCCCAATGATTTAATAAATGATTCAACTGGGTTTTCCCAAAACTTTACAAATTTTTATAGTTATGACGACGGAAGTTCAGAAGCTGCTTTTGGGCCAACAGGAACGCAAGCGAGGCTTGCAGTTAGATTTGATGCCTATGAAGCGGATTCTTTAATTGGGGTGAGTTTTCAATTTGTGCCATCAGTAGTTGATGTATCTAATAAATTGTTTTTACTAACAGTTTGGTCAGAAAATAATGATGAACCTGACCAAATTTTGTATGAAGATGATGTTTTTAATCCTAGAAATCCAATTTATCCAACTGGCGACGAACAATTTGTGACTTATTATTTTCTTGATACGATAAAAGTCCCAGTCAATACAAGTTTTTTTGTTGGTTGGCGTCAGTTAGACCCTGAACGTTTAAATTTAGGATTAGATCGTAATTTGGATTTTTCATCAAAAATTAAGTTTAGTGTAAATGGAGGAGCAAGTTGGTTAACTTCACCTTTTTCAGGTACTGCAATGATTCGCCCTGTTTTTTCTACTAAATTGGATGAGTTTATTGGTATTAATGAAGAAACTTTTGATATTAAAATATTTCCAAATCCGACATCTGATATTTTTCAAATTATTCTACCACAAGAAGATAATAATTTCGAAAAAATTCTATTTGACCAAACAGGAAGAATATTGCTAAAAACAAATGAAAATCAAATAGATTTATCAAATTTTAGTGCCGGTTACTTTTTTCTTCAAATACCTCAACTTTCTCAAAAGTCATGGAAAATAGTCAAAAATTGATAGAGGACTATGCAGCATTTGAGTTGGATAACGAAGAAGAATTATTTGAACATTATCGCTTTAAGGTTGATCCAGGACAAGAAATAATTCGCATTGATAAGTATCTTTTAGATAGGCTTCCAAATACTTCAAGAAACAAAATACAGGTTGCTGCAAAAAATGGTAACGTTCATGTAAACGGCAAAAAGGAAAAGCAGAATTACAAAGTGAAACCTGGGGATGAAGTGGCAATGGTTTTGCCATACCCAGTTCGTGAATTTGAGTTGATTCCTCAGAATATTCCAATTGAAATTTTATATGAGGACAATGAATTATTGATTGTAAATAAACCTGCTGATATGGTTGTTCATCCCGGATACGGAAATTATTCAGGCACACTTGTAAATGCTCTGGTATATCACATAAATAATTTGCCAAATCCCCCAAATGATTATTATGGACGACCTGGATTAGTTCATCGAATTGATAAACACACTACTGGAATTCTTGTTATTGCTAAAACTGAAATGGCTTTAACGCATCTAGCAAAACAGTTTTATGACAGAACAACTGAACGAAAATACATTGCTCTAGTTTGGGGAGATTTAAAAGAAGATGGTTTTGTAGAAGGGAATATTGGACGCTCTTTAAAAAATAGAAAAGTAATGTCCGTTTTTCCTGATTCAGATTATGGTAAATTTGCCAAAACTCACTATAAAGTTATTGAACGCTTTGGTTTGGTTACATTAATTGAGTGTAAACTAGAAACAGGAAGAACACATCAAATCCGAGTTCATATGAAGCATATAGGCCATCCACTCTTTAATGATCTAGAATATGGAGGCAATAAGATATTAAGGGGTACAATTTCAGTGCCTTATCGTAAGTTTGTTGAGAGTTGTTTCTCAATGCTTTCAGGACAAGCATTACATGCTAAATCATTGGGTCTAATTCAACCTCAAACGAAACAAACACTATTTTTTGAGTCTGAATTACCTATTTCTTTCTCAAAATTACTATCTAAATGGCGGAAATATTGTGTAGATTAGTTAATTTTTATTATTTTTGATTCTTATATTTTTAAATGTATAATCTAATGAAACAATTTCAAATTTCTTTCTATGTTGTTTTCTTTTTTATTGTTGCTTTTTTGTCACAAGATTTAAGATCTCAAAACGAACGTCCGACTCCAAAATTTGTAAATAAAGCTGAAGAATCTCTCTTTTCAGGTAACTATTACGCATCTATTGAAAAATGTGAAAAAGCATTTAAGAAGCTAGGAACTAGAGGGTCTTTAAAAGAAAAAGGTTCAATGGCATTTAATATCGCTGAAGCAAACAGAAATCTTTCAAGATACGAGGAAGCAAATAAATGGTATGGTGTATGTGTAGAATTAAAATATTTTCAGTTTACACCTGAAGTCTATTTTTACAGAGGGAATATGTTAAAAATGATGGGAGACTTCCCTAACGCTCTAAAGATGTATGAATTGTATAAAAAAGTAGCTCCTAAATCTATGACAAAGGAAACAGAGGATGCTATAACATCTTTGCAGAAGTACAAAGATTTTAGCTCAGATGAATCAAGGTTAGTAATTAAAGTTGAAGCTAAAATTAACAGTAATAAATACGATATGGCTCCATCATTTGCTGATAAAAAAGGGAAAGTAATCTATTTTTCTTCTAGTAGGGAGGAATCTTTTGGTGAGTCAAGAGATTTAATTACTGGTCATAAATTCATGGATATTTTTATGGCTACTTATGATGATAAAGGAAATACATCAGACATAAAAACTATTGATAAAAACGGTATTGTAAATACTTCACAAAATGAAGGGTCAGTTTGTTTTGATTCAAAGAGAAAAACAATGTTTTTTACTCGTTGCCCTAGCCCTTCTAATGTAAGTTTGGGTTGTGATATATGGCAAGTAGATGTTGTTGCTGATGAGTTTGAAAATCCAATAAAATTAAATTTAAAGTCTTCAGATTCAATTTCAGTAGGTCACCCTTGTATTTCTGAAGACGGAAGCATGTTGATTTTTGCATCAGACATGGTAATGAATTCAAAAGGAGTGAAAAGTTATGGAGGAAAGGATTTATGGTATGTTTTGTATGATAAAAAAACTAAAAAATGGGAATCTGTGCCAAATAATATGGGGCCTGAATTTAATACATTTGCAGATGAACTTTTCCCATCCATAGGATTACAAGGTGAGTTTTATTTTGCAAGTAATGGCCACATAGGAATAGGTGGCTTAGATATTTTTATGGCGCAACGAGTTGGAACTGAAAATAAATGGTCAGATGTTAAAAACATGGGTTATCCAATCAACTCAACTGGAAATGATTATGGTATCTGTGCTGTCGATAATAAATCTGGATTCTTCACTTCTGAGAGAAAAACAGCTACAAGTAGCGAGTATTCATCAGATATTTGGAGTTATACTTTACCCCCAAATTTATTTGACTTAAAGGTTGTCGTATATGAAGCGGGAAATAAATCTAAAAAAATTGAGGGAGCTAAAGTTGAAGTTGTTGTTTCAGACGGAACAAAATGGGAAGGTATAACTAGTGATAAAGGAAAAGAAAAAGGAAAAACAGAAAAATGGATAGAAAAAAAGGATAAGTCACGCTACATTTTAGCAGAAAAGAGCTACACTCTAAAAGCAAGCAAAGAAGGCTACTACGAAGATCTAAGAGGCGCTAAATTCAGTACCATCGGAATGGATCAAAGTCAAAGTTTCCTGATTGAAATGATCTTATTGCCAATTAAAGAAATAAGACCACCTGAGGTTCGATATCCCCTAGATCAATGGACATTTATCAATGATGCTTCTTGTATGTCTAATGATTCATTGCAATATTTATTTGAATTATTAGATCAAAATCAAAATATTTCAATTGACTTATATTCTCATACTGATGCTAGGGATACAGAGATTCACAACCAAGCACTATCTGAAAATCGTTCAAAAGCTGTTTATAATTTCTTAGTTGATAAAGGCATAGACCCAAGACGAATAAAGCCAGTTGGTAAAGGAGAAAGTGAACCAGCAACTTTGATTTTAGAAAATGGAGAAGAAGTTACATTAAAAGAAGAATATATTAACCAATTTAAACTTTCTGATAAGGCGAAATTTGAACAATTACATCAGATAAATAGACGAACTACTGTTTTGATTACAAGTACAGAATTTGACGCTAATACTGCGCCTCCAGCAGATCCAAATTGGAGGAAATATAAAACTCCTTTACCACGATAATATTTCTATAAAGCGCTTTTAAAGCGCTTTTTTTTGTATCTTAAATAGTCTATTGATTATTTATGAATGAAAAATACTTACACTTTCTATGGAAAATGAAACGCTTGCCTTTTCCAAAATTATCCTTATTCGATAAGAAAGAATTTACAATTTTAGACTTTGGGACGTATAATGAATTTGAGTCAGGACCTGATTTTCAGGAAGCTTCTATTCTCTATGACGATTTAAAATGGTTTGGTTCTATTGAAATCCATATTAACTCATCAGACTGGTACAAGCACAAACACCATCTAGATAAGGCATATAACAATGTTATTTTGCATGTTGTGTTTAATAATGATAAAGAAGTTGTACAAAATGGAAGAATTATTCCAACAATAGAATTGAAAACGCATATTGATTCAAATCATTACGAGAAATTCAATCAGCTTAATGCTATGTCTTTTGATATTCCTTGTACGAATTTAATTTTAGAAATCCCTCGTATTTATCGAACTAACATGAAAGATCGAGCAATAGAAACAAGATTGAAGCGGAAATTAATGGATCTTCAAAAAATACAGTGTCAAGATGATAAGCATCTTCTTTATATTCTTTTTGCTCGTTCATTTGGATCAAGTGTAAACCAACAGCCTTTTGAGTCTTTGGCGATATCCTTTGATATTCAACAATTTTTAGCTTTGCCTAAAGGATTGAGAACAAAAAGTTTGGAGCAATATGCAGGTTTTATAAATAACAAAGATTGTAATTTTTTCGAATCTCAATTTTATCAATGGCGCTTAAAAGGCCTTCGCCCTAATAGTTTCCCTAAAAAACGTCTCCAACTTTTTTCAGAATTTGTAAGTGAATTTGATTTTAATTTTCCATTTTGGGACATAACTACAATAGATTTAATTGATTTTTTTTCTTCACAAAACGTTCTTTCAAATAATAAATCAATTCTTCAAAATATATTGGTCAATGCTATTCCCTTATTTTTATATCGAAAAGCACATCTTGAGAATGAGGTATCTCATATTAATCAAGCGATTGAATTGTTAAAGTATTTGCCAACAGAAAGCAATTATGTTACAAGAAAATGGTCTGTTATTGGCATTGTTCCAAAAAATGCTTTTGATTCGCAAGCACATTTGGAAATTTATAAGCAATTTTGTGTGCGGAAGCACTGTCTCAATTGTACGATAGGCATTAAACTTTTGAATAAATGAAAAGATTTTTTCAGAAAATAATTTTTTTCTTTGAAATGCAATCATTTGGCGTTTGTGAATGGTGGGCTCAGAAACTTGGAATTCGGTCTAATAAGGTTCGCTTAGGATTCATCTACTTTTCTTTTTGCACCTTGGGTTCTTCTGTTTTACTTTACCTAATTATGGCTTGGATTTTGGAACATAAACACTATTTTAAATTTCAGTCAAAGCGAAAAAAATCTATTTGGGAACTATGATGATATTAATTACTGGTTCCAATGGTTTGTTAGGTCAAAAGCTTGTAAAGCACTTGTCTAAAAAGAATATTCCTTTTATCGCAACTTCAAAAGGTCTAAATAGAAATCCAGATTGCATAGATGCTTCATATTCCACGATGGATATATGTTCGCCAGATGATATTAAAAGTGTTTTTAATCGTTTTATTCCAACGCATGTTATTCATACTGCTGCAATGACAAATGTCGATGAATGCGAAGAGTTTCCTTTGGAATGTGAAAAATTAAATGTTGAGGCCACACAATTACTTTTTGAAGCTGCTCAAAAAATAGGAGCTCATTTTCAATTACTTTCAACAGATTTTGTGTTTGATGGCTTAAAAGGAAATTATTCCGAAACTGACACGCCAAATCCTGTAAGTGTTTATGCTCGTTCTAAAGTTGCAGCAGAAAAATTAGTTGCAACTTCAAGGTATTTAAATTATTCAATTGTGCGAACCATTATTTTATATGGAACGGCAAATAATCTCTCTCGATCTAATATTGTTTGCTGGGCTAAGGAAGCGCTTTCGAAAGGACAGCCTCTGTCTATTATTGATGATCAATTTCGTGCTCCAACATGGGCTGATGATTTAGCTTGGGCCTGTATTCGTATTTGCTCATTAAATAAAATTGGACTTTATCATATTTCTGGTCCTGAAACGATGTCGATTTATGATTTGGTTCTAAGAATTGCAAAGTTTTATTCCTTTTCGACTGATTTTCTGACAAAAACAGATAGTCTTTCCCTAAATCAAAAAGCCAAGCGTCCTCCAAAAACAGGATTCGATCTTCAAAAAGCACAATCTGAACTTTCATACAAGCCAAAGACTTTAGAAGAAACATTGAAAGACATTTAATCTAAAAATATTATTATCTTCGTTTATTAATTATTATTCATTAAAAAATGACAAAAACACAATCTTCCGGATGGGGCTCACGCGTTGGCTTAGTCTTAGCAATGGCAGGAAATGCCGTTGGCCTCGGTAATTTTTTACGTTTTCCGGTTCAAGCAATCGAAAATGGCGGTGGTGCATTCATAATTCCTTATTTAGTATGCTTTTTATTTATGGGAATTCCATTGCTGTTTGTTGAATGGTCTATTGGAAGATTTGGCGGAAAAAATGGACACCATTCAACTCCAATGATTTTAGATTCTATGGATAAGCGAAAACTGTGGAAATACATTGGTGTCTTTGGAATTTTTACGAATTTAGCTGTTGCGGCTTATTATTGTTATTTAGAATCTTGGACTTTATCTTATGTATGGCATACTATAGCTGATACTTTTGGAGGACAATCTCAAGGTCAAGTTGCTAGTTTTTTCGGAAATTATGTCTCATTAAATTCAATTGAACCAATCATTTTTTGGATAGTATGTTTACTCTTAAATACATGGATTCTTTCTAAAGGCTTAAGTGGAGGTGTTGAAAAAGCTGCCAAAATTGGTATGCCACTATTATTGATTTTTGGAGCTTTTTTAGCTTACAAGGCAGTCACAATTCAAGCTGGTGAGCAAGGAGCAATTTATGATGGATTAAAAGGATTAGATTTCTTATGGTCCCCAAAATTTGATACAATTTGGGAACCTAAAGTCTGGTTGGCTGCAGCAGGTCAAATATTTTTTACGCTATCTATAGGGATGGGTTCTATTCAATGTTATGCGTCTTATGTTAAAAAAAACGATGATATAGCTTTGAATGCTATGTCTGCAGGATGGATGAATGGTTTTGTTGAAGTTGTTTTAGGCTCTGCAATTTTGATTCCAATAGCTGTTGGTTATTTTGGCATTGATGGATTAAAAGATTTAATTTCTGATGGAGGAGGTTTAGGCTTAGGATTTAAAACTTTGCCTTATTTGTTTGAGCAGTGGGGTGGAGTTCTTGGTGTTTTTGCCGGGGTTGCTTGGTTTGGCCTCTTGTTTTTTGCGGGAATAACATCTTCTTTAGCGATGGGTACTCCTGTTATGGGTTTTTTGCAAGATGAATTTGGTTGGAAAGAAAAAAATGCCGCTTGGATGTTTGGTTTTGCAGTCCTAATTCTAGGCTTACCAACGGTTCTGTTCTTTAATAATGGTGTATTTGATGAGTATGATTATTGGGCAGGAACTGTTTCATTAGTTTTCTTTGCCTTTATAGAAATAATTTTATTTTCTTGGGTTTTTGGGTTTAAGAACGATTTAGAAGAATGGAGAAAAAGCGATAAAATTTTACCGCTCTTTTTATTTACCAAATTGCCTTCATGGAAAGAAATTACCACAGGTGCAGATATAAGAGTCCCAGGGATTTTTAAGTTTATTATAAAATTTATCACGCCACTATTACTAGGATGGGTTTTCTTCGCAAGTTTCCCAGGAATCAAAGATGAAATAAATCATAAAAAATCAAATGAAAAAATTAATTTTTTTAGCAGCACCATTGCGATTAAACGAAAAATTACTGAACAACAAAAAGTATTAGAAACCAAAAAAGATTTTTCGCCAAAATACCTTGAACCTTCTTTTTCTAATAGCCAGCTAGATCTAAATAAGGAGTTGAATGTTTCTACTTATTTGTTATTAAAAAAACAAAAAGATTTATTAGAAATTGTTGACAATCCTACTTTAAGAAAAGGTAAAATTGCTGAGGTAAGAAAGTCAATATTTTATAAAAATATAAGTCGTGTTTTCTTAGTTATTCTATGGCTAGGAATTGCATATTTAGTGCATTTGGCAGCTGTTAAACGAAAAAAAAATAGACTATGAGCACAGGAGCAATTACAATGATGTTAATTACTGAAATTTTTATTACAGTAATTACAGTGTATTTTTTTTGGAAAGTTTTAAAAACTCCTTCGAAACCTGAGCAGGATTCTACTTCAGAAAAGAGCGACAAGGAATAGTTTATAGAAATGAAATACGAAGACCCATTTGTTATCTCAAAGAGAAGTAAAAGGGGTTTGTTGGTATTAATTTTAGCTTCCTTAGGTCTTATTTTCTTTCC